>Ga0265293_10002358_pt1 | contig 38278 bp, 31 predicted proteins | sample Munlanlewell138R_FD_192505 | JGI IMG/M metagenome (GOLD analysis project Ga0265293, IMG submission 192505) | Leachate microbial communities from a municipal landfill in Southern Ontario, Canada - Leachate well 138R | ecosystem: Engineered > Solid waste > Landfill > Unclassified | place: Canada... | reverse complement strand
GCCCGGTGGTGGCTCCTGTTGGCGGATGACGGCTGCGCCTTTTCCGCCCTACAGCCGCTCCCCGTAGGGCCGAAGAGCGAAGCGTCATCGGCGGTGGCCCGGCGCTGACCCCTGTCGGCGGATGACGGCTGCGCCTTTTCCGCCCTACAGTCGCTCCCCGTAGGGCCGAAGAGCGAAGCGTCATCGGCCGTGCGCCCGGGGGTATCAGCGCTCGAAGTAGGTGTAGCCCCTGAGGCTCTCGGTGAAGGCGCCGAGCATCTGCTGGCGCTCCGCCACCGAGATCCGGCCCTCGCGCACCGCGTCCTCGGCGGTGTTGCGGAAGCGGCGGAAGAGGTTGTCGGGCTCGTACTCCACATAGCTGAGCACATCGGCGATGGTGTCGCCCTGCATTTCGTGGACGAAATCGAAGCTGCCGTCGCCGTTGATGCGCACGCTGGCCACGTTGGTGTCGCCGAACAGGTTGTGGAGGTCGCCGAGGGTCTCCTGGTAGGCGCCCACCAGGAACACCGCCAGGTAGTATTCGTTGTCCACTTCCACCGGGTGCAGGCGCAGGGTGGGCTTTTCACCTTCCGGGTGGGCGAAGCGGTCGATCTTGCCGTCGCAGTCGCAGGTGAGGTCGGCGATGATGGCTTCCCGGCTCGGTTCCTCGCCGAGGCGATGGATGGGCATCACCGGGAAGGTCTGGCCGATGGCCCAGAAATCCGGCAGGGACTGGAACACGCTGAAGTTGCCGTAGTAGATATCGGCCAGCTGCTCGGTGAGGTTTTCGAGCACGATGGGCACCCGGTCGAGGGTGGGAATCAGCCGGGCGATCCTCTGCAGTACCGCCAGGTAGTAGTTCTCGCCGATGGAGCGCATCCGCAGGCGGATCTCGCCGCGCTTGAACTGCATGCGCAGGGATTCCAGGTAATAGACGGCGTCGTTGTAGCATTCCTGGACGTTCTTGGCCGAGATATTGGTCACCAGGGCGGCGAGGTTCTTGACCTCGTCGGGGGCGTCCTCGGGCAGGGACGCGGGCAGGGGGCCGGGCTCGAACTGGCTGACGGTGAGGATGTTGAACAGCAGCACCGAGGTGTAGGCCACGGTGGCGCGGCCGGATTCGCTGACGATGGTGGGGTGGGCGATCTCCTCCGGGTCGAGGGATTCCTGGATGGCTTCCACCACGTCGATGGCGTATTCCTGCAGGCTGTAGTTGCGGCTCTGCTGGCTGCCGCCTCGGGAGCCGTCGTAGTCCACGGCGAGGCCGCCGCCGATGTCCAGGTAGCCGAGGGGCGCCCCCTCCTCCACCAGGTCGATGTAGTAGCGGCAGGCCTCGCGGATGCCGGCGCGGATGTTCTGGATGTTGGGGATCTGGGAACCCAGGTGAAAGTGCACCAGGCGCAGGCAGTGGAGCATATTGGCGGCCTTGAGCAGGTCCACCGCCTCGATCAGCTGTTGGGTGTTGAGGCCGAAGAGGCTCCGGTCGCCACTGTCCTCGCTCCAGTGGCCGTCCACCTTGGTGCCGAGCTTCAGACGCGCGCCGATCATGGGCTCGACGCCGAGGGCGCGGCTGCGCTCGATGATCAGCGACATCTCCTCGGGGGTTTCCACCACGAAGATGCAGGACATGCCGAGCTGGCGGGCCCGCAGGCCGAGGTCGATGAACTCCTCGTCCTTGTAGCCATTGCAGACGATGAGACTCTCCCGATCCCGGAGCATGGCCATGGCCACCAGCAACTCAGCCTTGCTGCCGGCCTCGAGGCCGTGGTGGTAGCGCGCGCCGAAGCGGGCGATCTCCTCGATGATGTGGGCCTGCTGGTTGACCTTGATGGGGAACACGCCGCGATAGACGCCGGTGTAGCCGGTGGCGCGGATCGCCTGGGCGAAGGCCTCGTTGATCTGGGTGATGGCGGCGTCCAGGTGGTTCTCGACCCGCAGCAGCACCGGCATGGCCAGATCCCGCTGGCGCAGGCCCTCGACGATATCGAGCAGGGAGACGGCGTGCTTGCTGGCCCCGCCGTTGACCATGACGGTGACCTCGCCCCGGGGGGAGACGTCAAACAACCCCGATCCCCATTCGCGGATTCCGTAGTGTTCGGCGGCGTCTTCCGGTGTCCAGGGGTGTTCGTCGTGAGTCAACAGTGGAGTCCTCCAGCCGCGGAGTTGAATGACAGCGGGCCGGGCAAGGGAGTGCCCGGCCCGCGAAAGGGGCGCTATTGTGACTATTTACAGGATGAGATGGAAGATTTTGTGACAGTTCCCTGGCTATTTTTTGGCCAGGGAACTGCCGGGGCCGGCTCCTCAGCCCATGTCGCCGTAGGGGTTCGGCTCGTCGAGGGGGATGGGCTTGCCAAAACCGGGGACTCGCAGGCAACTGGCGGTGATCTCAAGGGTGTCGTCCTCGATCATGCCGTCGCCAAAGCGGTAGATGATCCGCTGCTCGCCGCGCAGGGCGGCGCTGGCGTAATCGGCGGCGCGCTCCCGGGTGGCCTCCCGCTGCTGCTGGTAGGCGGCCCACCGCTGGCCGTGGCGTTTGGCCACCATGGCCTCGGCGCGGGCCGGTGACAGCACCACCCCGGTGGCGTTGTTGCCGCCAAAGCCCTTGGCGTTGATGAGGGCGGCGTCGAGGCCGCCGGCGCCCACTTCGAGATCCCCCAGGGGGATATTGAGGTGCTGGCGGTGGACATCGTCGGCGATGGCGGCGCCGGTCTTGATGCCCGGCACGATGCCGTGGCGCATAGCGCCGATGGCGGCGACGATCTGGTCGCCGCTGGCGGTGGCAATGGAGTGGCCCACATAGGCCTTCACCGCGCACACCGGCCAGTTGTCGATGCCGAAGGCGGCCGCCACCCGGTCGAAGATGAGGGATTCGGTGACCCGGTTCTGGGGGGTGCTGGAGCCGTGGGCGAACATCATGGAGCGGCGCCGGATGGCTTCTTCACCCAGCACCGAGCGCACCAGCCCCGCCGCCTTGGCGACGGTGATGTAGTTGCCGGGGCCAGGGCTCGAGATGGATTTCTTGATGCCGTCGGCGTCGATGAAGACACCGGGCACGGCGCCGTGGATCTCGGCGCCAAGCTCCACCGCCAGGGCGTCGTCCATGAGGATCAGGTACTGGCTCGACTCGCCGATCACGAAGCCGGCGTTGTCACAGAAGGGGCGACTGTAGCGCCGCGGGTCCGCCACCGGCACGCCGTCGATCCGGGCCATGGCCTGGTCGGTGGCGAGGGCGCTCATGTTCATGAAGCCCTCGATGCATTCGAGGGTCACCGGCGCCTCGCTGCCGCCGACGATGGCCACCCGGCGGGCGCCGCTGGTGATGTCCCGCACCGCCGCCTGGAGGTTGTAGAGAAAGCTGGCGCAGGCGCCGGCGATGGCCTCGGTATGGCCGACGCTGCCGAGCACATAGGCGTTGATGAAGTCCGCCGGCATGCTGTTGAGGGCCATGGGCAACTGCTTGGAGGTGGGCCGGCTGCCCGCCCAGCGGGACTTGAGGACGCCGCCCCAGCCGTCGTCGTCGAGCTGGCCGAGGCAGCTGGCGGCGTACATGCCGATCTGGTCGGGGCGCACCCGCAGGCACACCGTCTGCCAGTCGACGCCGAGGGCGTTGATGGCGTCGGAGGCGCCCATCACCGCCATCTGCAGGCCCCGGGGGTGGGAGCGGGAGGCATAGCCGGCACCCGGGTCGAAACCGCTCGGCAACTGGCCGGCGGCCTTGACGGGGAAATCCCGGGTGTCCGGCACCAGCACCTGCTGCTCGCCGGCCACCACCACGGCCACCTTGCCGGCCCCCAGGTCGGTGACATCCCAGTGGGGGGGCAGCTGCTCGGGCAGGTTGCGGCGGCTCATCTCGAAGCGCAGCGCGGCGCCGTCGCCACCGGCCACCTTCATGGACTGGTTGCAGGGGGCGCGGTCGGGGTTGAAGACCCGATCCTCGATGCGGCGGATCAGGGTGCCGGCGATCACCGCCTGCTCCAGGGCCGGGGTGAAGGCGCTGGCATCGAGGCCCATCAGGGCGGCGAGACCGGTGATGGTGCGCTGGCGATCCGCCTGGCCGAGGCTCTCCAGCACCATGCGCCGGTAGGACTGGTCGAAGGAACTGCGACCGGCGGCATTGATGCCGCCATAGCTGACGATCACGGGCAGTGCTGTCATCCGGGTGTCCCACATTTTTGCTAGCGATGGCTCAGTGTAGGCAGGTGGCAGGGTTTACTTGATGGCTTTTTCGGTCATATAGTTCAACTATCCAGCCAAACTCCGTTCGAGGGCACTGCCCATGTCCGCCACCACCCGCCGCGTCGGCATTCTCCTGTGCGACAACGTGCTGGCCACCAGCGCCACCCTGCCCATCGAGATGCTGAAAACCGCCGAGGCCACCAGCCGCGGACTGCACGCCCCGGCGCCGGAGTTGGATATCCTCACCCTCAGCACCCGGGGGGAACCGACCCGCTCCGCCTCCGGCTTCACCCTCGCCACCACCACCGCCCTGGAGGAGGCTCCCCAGCTCGACCTGGTGCACGTGCCCGGCCAGTGGCGCAACCCGCGCCGCGCCATCAGCCGCCACCCCGATCACGCCGCCTGGCTGAAGGCCCAGCACCTGGGGGGCGCGGCCATCACGGCGGTGGGCACCGGTGTGTGCTTCGTCGCCGAGGCGGGGCTGCTCAACGGCAAGCCCGCCACCACCCACTGGCACTACTTCGACCAGTTCCAGAAGGACTACCCGCTGGTGCAGCTCAAGCGCCAGTACTTCATCACCCAGGCCGGCAACCTGTATTGCGCCGCCAGCGTCAACACCCTGGCGGAGCTGATGGTGCATATCATCTACCTGTGGTTTGGCCGGGCGGTGGCCAACAACGTGGAGCGCAACTTCTTCCACGAGATTCGCGGCACCTTCGAGCCATCCCGCTATTTCGCCGAGCAGGTGGAATTCCACCACGACGAGGATATCCTCCAGGCCAAGATCTGGCTGCAGGACAACTTTCCCCGCAAGGTGAGCATTCCCCAGCTGGCGGCGCAGTTCGGCATGAGCGTGCGCACCTTCAACCGCCGCTTCAAGGCGGCCCTGGGCAGGACGCCGGTGGATTACCTCCAGCAACTGCGCCTCGGCAGCGCCCGGGACCTGCTCCAGCAGACCAATCTCAGCCTGCAGGAAATCTGCGCCCTGTGCGGCTACCAGGAGGTGAGCTACTTCACCCGGCTGTTCCGGGAGCACTTCCAGACCACCCCGGGGAAGTACCGGGAGACGGTGAGGGCGAAGCTTTTTACGTCCTGAGGTCTGACGTCCTGAGGTCTGACGTCTGACGTCTGACGCCAAGAGGATCGGAGAAACGTTGAGAGGGGCTGGCGCCTTAGCGTTTTACCGCGAGCGCCGTCGCCACGCCCCAGATGGCGTTGAACAGCAGCACCACCAGGGGGGTAAGGGCGCCGAGGCCGAGGCCGAGGAAGCCCTGCTGGCTCTGGAATGGGAAGAAGTAGAGCAGCTGCGCGGCGCTCGGGAAGAGGCTGAGGCACAGGCCCTTGATGAGCGGGCGGCTGTCGTGCCAGGCGATCAGGAACAAGAACCCCCAGAGCCCGCCCCACACGATGCGGGGATACAGCCAGTGGGGGCTGAGCCCGGGGGCGATGGCGACCCCGAGGGCAGCGGTCACCCCGTGGCGACCCGCGAGCCACAGGGCGACGCTGTTGACCAGGGCGCCGAGGCAGCCGGCGGCGAAGACAATGAGCATTTTGCGGAACATGGTTCTCTCTCTTTATTTGCTTCACGTTTCACGTTTCACGTTGCAGGTTGCAGGTTGCAGGTTGCACGCAAGGAGCATGTCGCCCCACCGCGCCAAACCATCTAACTTCGGTCTCTAATCGAAGCGATGGCGTCGCCTCTCGCCCCCACGTGTAACGTGTAACTTGTAACTCGTAACGTGAACCACCCTCCTCAAGGCGCCAGCCGCGCGATCTCCCAGCCGCCATCCACCCGCCGCAGGTACTGGAAACGGTCGTGGAGGCGGTGCTCGCCCCCCTGCCAGAATTCGAATTCGTCCGGCTCGACCCGGAAGCCGCCCCAGAAGTCCGGCAGGGGAACCTCCCCGTGGCGGTATTTGTCGCGCATCTGCATGAACTGGGCCTCGAGGGCCTGGCGGGAATTGACGCGGCTGCTCTGCCGGGACGACCAGGCCGCCAGCTGGCTCTCCCGGGGGCGGCTGATGAAATACTTGAGCACATCGGCGGCGCCGAGGCGGCGGGCGGTACCGCCGACGATGGCCTGGCGGTCCATGGCGTTCCAGGGAAAATGCAGGCTCACCCGGGGATTGGCGGCGATGTCCCGGGCCTTGCGGCTGCCGAGGTTGGTGTAGAACACCAGGCCCCTGTCGTCGAGCTGCTTGAGCAGCACCATGCGCTGCCAGGGCCGGCCCGCGGCGTCGACGGTGGCGACGCACATGGCCGTGGGGTCGGCCACCAGCCCGGAGGCAATGGCCTGATCGAGCCAATGGCGCAACTGGGCGACGGGATGATCCCTCAAGGACTCCCGGTCGAGCCGCCCGTGGCGGTATTCTCTGCGTTCGTTTTCGAGACCCATCGTCCTCATCCTGTTGTCCGCCCGTCCGCGGGGAGGGGCGAATCATAACTGGTTTTATCGACCCGAGCCGATAGAATGGCGCCATCTCATTGATACCCAAGGGGAACCCACCATGCCGCCACGGTCGACGACCGCGCGAACCAACCTGGCCGCCAGTATGCTGCTGGCGGCAGCGACGGGCCCGACCCTTGCCGCCGAGATCTCCACCGAGGGCGACCTGCTGGCCGACATCCCCCTGGTGAACGCCGTCTCCGGCTTCGCCCAGCGCCCCGAACAGGCCCCCGCCAGTGTCACCATCATCGACCGCGCGCTGATCGAACTGTCCGGCGCCCAGAACTTCGTCGACATCTTCCGCCTGGTGCCGGGCTTTCAGTCCTACCACGTCAGCCACAATCGCTACGGCATCAGCTACCACGGCATCGGCCGCGAATTCGCCAACCAGATGGAAGTGATGGTGGACGGCCGCTCGGTGTACGAGACGATCTTTTCCACGGTGAACTGGGGCACCCTCGGCATCGAGCTGGCGGACATCGATCACATCGAGATCGTGCGCGGCTCCAATGCGCCGATGCAGGGCTCCAACGCCTTCATGGGCTCCGTCAACATCGTCACCCGCAAGCCGGTGCAGGACAGCGGCCTCAGCCTGCGCAGCACCCTGGGGGATCTCGGCACCCGCAACGCCAGCCTGCGCTACAACGACAGCCTGGGGGCTGTGGATTACCGGCTGTCCCTCGGCTATCAGCACAGCGACGGGTTCCCGGCGGTGCCGGAGGAGGGCTTCCTGGGCGACGGTCGCGAGCTGTTCCACGGCAACGCCCGGGGCACCTATACGCCGACCCTCCAGGACACGGTGGAGGTGCAACTCGGTTTCGCCCAGGACCGCGCCGACTGGTACGAGGGCTCCGAACCGGTGCCCATGTCCCAGAGTGAGTTCACCAGCCATTTCCAGACCGTGAACTGGACCCGGAGCCTGGCCTCCGGCAGTGAAGTGGAGGTGAAGGCCTACCACAACCGCCTGAAGGCCCGCAATTTCGTGCCCCTCGGGCCTTTCTACCCGTTTCTCGGCCTCGACAAGGCCACCGCCGACTTCCTCACCGCCGTGAAGCCCACCCCCCAGCCCATCATCGACCTGGTGCGCGGCATGACCGGGCTCGACGCCGGCAATGCCCTGGCCCTGATCGGCGCCCTCAACATGGAGGTGTCGAGCGGCTTCGGCAATCTCCTGTCGGAGCGCCATGACGTGGAATTCAAGCACAGCCTCGAACCCTCGGAGCGGCTGCGGGCGGCCTGGGGGCTCGGCGCGCGGCGCGACGGGTTCGAGGCCGCCCACCCCTTCGGCTTCAACGCCGACGTGAGGGAAAACTACTGGCGCGCCTTCGCCCACGGGGAGTGGCAGGCCAGCGGCTGGCTCACCCTGAACGCCGGCGCCATGGTGGAGGACACCTTCGTCGGCACCCTGGTGTCGCCCCGGGTGTCCGCCAATGTGGCCCTCGATCCCCGCCATTTCCTCCGCGTCGGCTACGCCCGGGGCAATCGCGCCCCGTCCCTGGTGGAGGCCAACGAGGCGAGCATCGCCAGCGTCAACGGCCTGGTGTTCGACATCCTGCGGCTGTCCGATCCCAACCTCCACGAGGAGCGGCTCGAGAGCTTCGAGATCGCCTACCTGTTTCGCGGCGCCGACCCGTGCCTGAACTTCGACCTGCGCCTCTTCGACGAGAAGGTGAGCGACGTGATCGACGATCTGCGCGAGCCCACCACCCCGCCGGTGTCGCTGTTCGACAGCAATCTGCGGCGTTTCGAGAACAACGGCTACTGGCGCTTCCGCGGCGCGGAGCTCCAGCTCGACAGCCAGCTCACCGACAGCACCTTCGCGCGCCTCCACTACACCAACACCGACATGGACAGCCGCATGCTGCGGGAGCGCCTGCCGGCGCCGGTGTGGATGACCCGCGACGACCGCATGGCGCGCCACAGCGCCGGCCTGCTGCTCGGCCAGCGCCTGAGCGAATCCTGGACCCTGTCGCTGCTGACCTATCACCAGTCGGCGCTGCGCTGGGAGGACGGCTCGGACACCGACAGCTTCACCCGGGTCGACGCCCAACTGTCCTGGCGCTTCAGCGCGGGGCACAGCGACGGTGTCGTCAAGCTGGTGGCGCAGAACCTGGGGAGCAACTACGCTGAATTCGACCCCACCAACCAGTTTGAAACCCGGGTTTTCCTGAGCGCCGAGGTCAACCTGCCCTGACGGGTCACCAATGGATTGCCAAGGATCGATGACATGACAGGGGCCAGCGGGAAGGCTACCAACATCGCGGCTGTCATCTCCGGGGGGCGGCTGGGGCTCGCGGCGCTTGTCGGCGCCATGGCCCTGTGCCTGTTGCTCATCCCCCTGGGCGCCCGGGGCGAAGGCGCCGTCACCCTGATCCTCTCCGCCGACAACGACTACTACCGGCAGGCGGCCGCCGCCTTTCGCCGCACCGTCGCCGCAACCCATCCCGAGGTGGCGCTGGCGGAGGGCAGGGCCGGCGACCTCGAACGGCTGACCCCCGCCCCCGGGGAGTTGCTGGTGGCCCTCGGCACCGGGGCCACGGGGAAGGTGCTGGCCCGCTATCCCGACAACCCGGTGCTCAGCCTTTTCGTCACCCGCTCCGCGTGGCGCGACCTGATGGCGACGGGGAATCCCCGCACCGCGCCCCAGGGGGTGATCTTCATCGATCAGCCCATCGCGCGGTTCATCCACCTGGCCACCCTGCTCAAGCCCGGCGCCCGGACCCTGGCCACGGTGTTCGGCCCGGTATCGGCGCTGGAACAGCCGGCCTTGGCCGCCGAGGCCAGCCGCCAGGGTCTCGAGGTGATCAGCGGCCACCTCGACAGCGACGACAACCCGGTGGCCACCCTGACGCCCCTGTTTCGCGGCGCCGACCTGTTTCTGGCGCTGCCGGACCAGGGGCTGTTCAACCGCACCGTGGCGCGCTGGGCGCTGTATCTCGGCTTCAAGCACAAGGTGCCGCTGGTGGGATTCTCCCGCTCCTACACCGAGGCCGGGGCGCTGGCCTCGCTGCTGTCCTCCCCCGAGGATATCGGTCGGGAGGGGGGCGAATGGCTCGACGGCTACCTGTCCGGCCGCGATCAGGCGCCCTGGCGGGAGATCACACCCCGCTACTTCACCCTCGAAATCAACCCTTCCGTGGCCCGCGCCCTGGGTATCGCCATTCCCAGCGAGGAGGCCCTCTACCAGCAACTTGTCGAACGCCTCGACCTGGATCGGCAACCGTGACCCGACAGTCCTTTTCCATCGGCATCCGCACCCGGCTGTTCCTGCTCAGCATCATCCCGGTGATGATCGTCACCGGGGTCATCACCTGGCACACCATCGACACCCGGCGCACCGAGGTCGAGAACAATCTGGCCAAGCAGACCCGGCTGACGGTGGAGTACCTGGCAAGCATCTCCGATTTCGCCCTCTATACCGGGCGCAAGGATCTGCTGCGCTCCCTGGCGATCACCGCCGAGAAGACGCCGCCGGTGCGCGCCGTGGTCTACCTCGACCAGAACCGCGACATCCTCTACGCCTCCGAGCCCCTCGATCGCGCTGCGGTGGGGGCCTACAAGCGGGGCGATTACAGCGGCCTCGGGGACAACCTGCTGGTGGCGGAGCTGCCGGTCCACCTCAACAGCATCGAGGTGGCCGACTACGAAACCGAGCAGCCGGCGGCCAGCGACAGTCCGCTGCTGGGCTGGGTGGTGATCAGCACCGACCGCTCGGCGATGGAGTCCCTGTCGGAGGAGATTCTCAGCACCCACCTGCTGATCAGCCTGGTGGTGCTGGCGGGGGCGGCGCTGCTCACCTACGTCCTCAGCAACGCCGTGGTGCAGCCCATCACCGCCATGACCCGCACGGTGCGGGAGCTGGAACAGGGCAACCTCTACACCCAGCTGGAGACCCGCAGCAACGACGAGCTGGCGATCCTCGCCCAGGGCATCAACCACCTCGCCATGACCGTGGCGGAGAGCCGCCAGAACCTGCAGCGCAAGGTGTTCGACGCCACCCACCGACTGCAGAGCATCCTCGACGACCTGCAACAGAAGAACCAGGAACTGGACATCGCCCGCCAGGAGGCGGAGGCGGCGAACCAGGCGAAGACCGACTTCCTCGCCCAGATGAGCCACGAGCTGCGCACCCCCATCACCGCCATTCAGGGCTTCGTGCGGCTCCTCGGGGAATCCCACCTCAACCCCGGGGAGAAGCGCTACTGCGACATCATCCAGCAGGCGTCCCTGCAGCTGCTCCAGCTGATCGACGACATCCTCGACATCACCCGCCTGCAATCCAGCGGCATCGTGCTCGAAACCGCCCCCTTCAACCTGATGGACTGCGTGGAGATTCCCCTCTCGCTGATGGCGCCCTCGGCCCACCAGAAGGGCCTCGAACTGATCCTCGACGTGGCCCCCGACGTGCCCCGGGCGGTGATCGGCGACAACCTGCGGATTCGCCAGATCGTCTACAACCTGGTGTCCAACGCCATCAAGTTCACCTCCAGCGGCGAGGTGATCGTGCGGGTCAACACCCGCGACGAGGCCCCCGGCGAGACGCGGCTGCTGATCCAGGTGATCGACACCGGCATCGGCATCCCCGAAAAGCAGCGGGCGCAGATCTTCGAGCCGTTCTCCCAGGCGGACAACTCCATCTCGCGGCGCTTTGGCGGTTCCGGCCTCGGCCTCACCATTGTGCGCAACCTGGTGATGCTGATGGGCGGCACCATCAGCCTCGACAGCATGGCGGGCAAGGGCTCCACCTTCAGTGTCGAACTGCCGCTGCCGGTGGCGGCCCTCCACCAGCACGCCCAGTCCCGCTACCACAACGTCCTGCTGTTCGACCCCCACCCCCACAGCCGCCAGGCCCTGGAGCGGTTGCTGGCCAACTTCGTCGACAATATCGAGTCCTGCGAGTCCACCACCGATCTGGAAATCGCCGGCGGCGTGCAGGCGCCGGACATCATTCTCTACTCGGTGCCGGTGAACCAGATGCCCGGCACCCTGGACCACCACATCAACTACCTGAGGGACCGCTTCGGCTGCCCCATCCTGATCGTCTCGCCCCTCAACAATTTCACCGCGCCGCCCCACGGCGGCGACGGCCGCCAGGTCCTGTTCATCGACAAGCCGCCCACCTTCAAGGAACTGGCGGCGGTGTTCACCGAGCCGGACGGGAGCGGCGCCGGCAAGCCCGTCGGCGCCGATGCCTCCCTGCCCGCCAGTATCCTCATCGCCGAGGACAACGAGTTCAACCGCCTGCTGCTGTCCACCTTTCTCGACAAGCTGGGCAGCGATTTCACCACCGCCGCCAACGGCCAGCAGGCCATCGCCCTGTGCGACCGCCAGCGCTTCGACCTGATCCTGATGGACGTGCACATGCCCGAGGTCAACGGCATCAGCGCGGTGAAGGCGATCCGCTCCGGGCACGGTCCCAACCGCGACACCCCCATCGTGATGCTCACCGCCGACATCCTCCAGCAGGAGGAAAACGCCCTGTTCGATGCCGGCGCCAACGACCTGCTGTTCAAGCCCTTCGACGAGGCCAAGCTCACCGCCACCCTCAGGGGCCACCTGCGGATGCCCGCCAGCGCCGTGGGGACCGAGCAGGAGCGGCCCGTGCAGGCGTCGCCGACGGTGGACCTGGGGCTCTTCGTCCAGGAGGTGTCAAAGCTCACCCGGGTGGCGCAGCAGGCCATCGAGGACCGGGACGCCCCGAACCTCAGGGAGAGCATCCACCAGCTGCTCGGTATCGCCGGGGTATTCAAGATGACCTACCTGGAGCGGGCGGTGCGGGCGCTGCACGGCGCGGTGCGGGAGGAGGACGAAGAGAAAACCCACGCCGCCATGGTGACGCTCGCCATGGAGGTGGAGCAGTTGCGGAGGATGATCGAGGGTTAGGAAACCTCTGAAAAAGTGCGCTATCGGGCGCATCGCTTCGTTGCGTGCCCAAGGCGCTCGCTTCGCTCTCGGGGCAGGCCCTCCTCGCTCACCCCTCGCCTATCTATCTGATATGTCTTGGGGATTCGCTGCGGGGCGCCTCGCGCTGCATCCCGCTATCACCCTTTTTCAGAGGTTCCTTAGGGAAGGCTGGCGGGAAGGTGCATGGCGACCGCGCCCGGCGCGGTCGCCATGGGATTTACAGAACGCGGACGCGGATCACACCGTCGACCGCCGCGATGCGGCTGATGATGTCGGCGCCCGGGGCGTCCTCCAGGTCGATGATGTTGTAGGCGACGTTGTCCCGGCTCTTGTTAACCAGGTCGATGACGTTGTTGTTGCTGTCGGCGAGGATCGCCAGCACGTTGCCCAGCACCTTCGGGACGTTGTCGTTGCTGAAGGTGATGCGGTGGCCGCCGCTGCGGACCATAGCGGTGGCGGGGAAGTTGACGGCGTTGAGGATGTTGCCGTTCTCGAGAAAGTCCATCAGCTGGTCGGCGGCCATCATCGCGCAGTTCTCCTCCGCCTCCTCGGTGCTGGCGCCGATATGGGGCATCAGGATCACGTTCTTGCGGCCGAGCAGGGCGGGGGTGGGGAAGTCGGCGGTGTAGCCGCCGAGGGTGCCGTTGTCGAGGGCGGCGATCAGGGCCTCGGGCTCGACGATCTCCTCCCGGGCAAAGTTGAGCAGCTTGGCGCCGGCCTTGAAATGCTTCAGGGTGTCGGCGTTGATGAGGTGGCGGGTGGCCTCGATGGCCGGCACATGGAGGGTCACGTAGTCGGACTTGGCCAGCAGCGCCTGCAGGCTGTCCATCTTCTCCACCCGGCTCGACAGGCGCCAGGCGGCCTCGACGGACAGCGCCGGGTCGTAGCCCGCCACCTTCATGCCCAGTTCCAGGGCCATGTTGGCCACCATGGAACCGATGGCGCCAAGGCCGACGACGCCGAGGGTCTTGCCGAGGATCTCGGTGCCGGCGAAACGCTTCTTTTCCTTCTCCAGCAGCTTGGACATCTCGCCGGCATCGGTCATGTCGGTGAGGCCCTGCACGTAGTTCATGCCGCCGAAGATGTCCCGGGAGCTCAGGAACAGGGCGGCGGCGATCAGCTCCTTCACGGCGTTGGCGTTGGCGCCCGGGGTGTTGAACACCACGATGCCCTTGGCGGTGTAGTCGGCGACCGGGATGTTGTTGACGCCGGCGCCGGCGCGGGCCACCGCCATCACGCTGGCCGGTACCTCCTCGCCGTGGAGCTTGTGGCTGCGCAGGATGAAGGCATCGGGATCGGCCAGCTCCGGGCCGACCTGGTAGCGGCCGGCATCGAAGCGGTTGAGGCCGAGGGGTGAGATCTGGTTGTAGGTGCGCACCTTGAACATGGCATTGCCTCGATAAGTAAATGAATTCGTGTCACCCGGCGGCGGGCGCGGGCGGATCAGCCGCCCTTTACTTCGCCGTAGGCCCACTCGATCCAGGGCATCAGCTTGCGCAGGTCGTCGCTGGACACGGTGGCGCCGCACCAGATGCGCAATCCGGCGGGGGCATCCCGGTAGGCGCCGATATCGTAGGCGACCCCTTCGGCATCCAGCAGCTTGACGATCCTCTTGACCTGATCGGCGTCGAGGTCGAGGGTCAGGCACACGCTGGTGTTGGAGCGCACGGCCTTATCGGCGGCGAGGAAGTGGATCCACCCGCGGCTGGCGACGAATTCCTCGACCACGGCGAGGTTCTCCTCCGAGCGGGCGATGGTGGCTCTGGCGCCGCCGATGCCCTCGACCCAGTCGAGGGCATCGAGGTAGTCCACCACGCACAGCATGGAGGGGGTGTTGATGGTCTCGCCCTTGAAGATGCCCTCGATCAGCTTGCCGCCCTTGGTCATGCGGAAGATCTTGGGCAGCGGCCAGGGGGGGCTGTAGGACTCGAGCCGCGCCACGGCCCGGGGGCTCAGGATCAGCATGCCGTGGGCGCCCTCGCCACCCAGCACCTTCTGCCAGCTGTAGGTGATCACATCGAGCTTGTCCCAGGGCATGTCCATGGCGAACACGGCGGAGGTGGCATCGCAGATGGTGAGCCCCTCCCGGTCGTCGGCGATCCAGTCGCCATTCGGCACCTTGACCCCGGAGGTGGTGCCGTTCCAGGTGAACACCACATCGGCGGCGGGATCGGCGCGGCCCAGATCGGGCAGCTGGCCGTAGTCGGCCTTGATGACTTCGACATCGTCGAGCTTCAGCTGCTTGACCACGTCGGTGACCCAGCCCTCGCCAAAGGATTCCCAGGCGAACATCTGCACCTTGCGGGGGCCGAGCAGGGACCACAGGGCCATCTCCACCGCGCCGGTATCGGAGGCGGGCACCACGCCGACCCGGTAGCCCTCGGGCAGGCCGAGGATCTCGGCGGTGCGTGAGCAGGCCTTGCCGAGCAGGTCCTTGCCGATCGCCGCGCGGTGGGAGCGCCCGAGGCTGCGGGTGTCGAGGGCGGCGAGGTCGTAGCCCGGACGCTTGCTGCAGGGGCCGGAGGAGAAATTGGGATTGGCCGGCTTGACGGACGGTTTCATAGGAGCCTCGGGTGCTGGGCGGTGGGGGCTTGGCGGAAAAGTCGGCAATTTTACTGGCCTGCGGCCCCCAAATAAAGGGCGCCAAAAAATAAAGGCGGCGCGGGCCGCGAGGCTGTTGCGCTGTGTTTGCCCGGGGCCTCGTTTATACTGGCCCGGAACCCGACCATTGCCGGCGATCCGAACTTGCCCCCATCCCCCGCCCCCAGCAGCGCCCGCCCAAACCCCCACCCCCTGGCGTACCGCCCCGAAGTGGATGGCTTAAGGGCCCTGGCGGTGCTCCCGGTGATGCTGTTTCACGCCGGCTTCGAGTGGATGGCGGGGGGCTTCGTGGGGGTCGATGTGTTCTTCGTGATCAGCGGCTTTCTGATCACCAGCATCATCCTCAGGGAGCGGCAGGCCGGCCAGTTCTCCCTGCTCCGCTTCTACGAGCGCCGCGCGCGGCGCATCCTGCCGGCGCTGTTCGCGGTGATGGCGGCATGCCTGCCCTTTGCCTGGCTGTGGATGACCGCCGGCCAGCTCCGGGAGTTCGGCCACAGCCTGATCGCGGTGCCGCTGTTCGCCGCCAACCTGCTGTTCTGGCGCAGCAGCGATTATTTCGCGGCGGCGGCGGAGGAGAAACCCCTGCTGCACACCTGGAGCCTCGGGGTGGAGGAGCAGTACTACCTGTTCTTCCCACCGCTGATCCTGATGCTGTGGCGCTTCGGTCTCGCCCGCGTCACCGCCCTGGTGGCGCTGGCGGCCCTCGGCTCCCTCGCCCTCAGCGAATGGAGCGCAAGCCGCTTCCAGGCCGCCAACTTCTACCTGCCCCACACCCGCGCCTGGGAACTGTTGCTCGGCAGCCTGCTGGCATTCCTGTCGGTGCGCGAACCCCTCCACCGCCGCCTCGGGGAGGGCCCCGGGCCCGCCCTCGCCTGCAACCTACTGGCGGCACTCGGCCTCGCGCTGATCGTCGCGGCCCTCGCCACCCTTGAGCGGAGCACACCCTTCCCCGGCATCCACGCCCTGGCGCCGACCCTCGGCACGGCGCTGATCCTCGGCTTCGGCCACGGCGGCACCTGGGTCGGGCGGCTGCTGTCCCTGCGGGGGATTGTCGCCATCGGCCTCATCTCCTACAGTGCCTACCTCTGGCACCAGCCGCTGTTCGCCTTCGCGCGGCTGTACAGCCCCAATGCCCCCGACAGCGGGGTGCTTTCACTGCTGTGCCTTGCCACCCTGGCCCTCGCGGGCCTCAGCTGGCGCTTCGTGGAGCAGCCCTTCCGGGATCGCTCCCGGGTGTCGCGGCGCGGCATCCTGCTGTTCGGCACCCTGGGCTCCCTGCTGTTCATCACCGCCGGCACCGTGCTCCACCTGAGCGGCGGTTTCCCGGAGCGGAGCGGCCAGCAGGTCCGCCAGCTGTTCCAGGAGCTGCGCCACACCAAGGATGAGATGTGCGGCGGCGAGGTGGACCGGGACGCCCCGCCGACGCTCCATCAATGCACCGCCGGCGACCCGACGGCGCCGGTGTCGGTGGCGGTGCTCGGCGACAGCCACGCCGAGGCGCTCTACTGGGCGATCGGCCGGGAGCTGGCGACCCGGAACCGCCGGGGGAACCTGCTCACCTACAGCGGCTGCCCGCCGATCCTCGACACCTACCGGGCGGACAAGGACGCCAGCCACCGTTGCCGCCAGTACAACAGCGCCGTGTTCGAGCTGGTCACCGCCGCACCCGGTGTGGATACCCTGATTCTCGCGGCGCGCTGGACCCTCTACCTCGAGAACACCCCGTTCGACAACGTCGAGGGGGGGCTGGAGCCGGCCCAGGACGGCTCCCTGCTGGCCCCGGCCGACGCCGGGGAGAAGTGGCGCGACGACGACAGCCTGCGCCGCCGCCTGGTGGCCGAGCACATCCGCGCCACGGTGACCCGCTACCTGGCCACCGGCAAGACCCTGGTGCTGGTCTACCCGGTGCCGGAGGCGGGCTGGCACGTGCCCAACCTGATGGCCCGCCATCTCGCCCGGGGGGAGATGCCCGCCGGGGGCGTATCCACCGACCACGGGCGCTTCCTCGCCCGCAACCGGGCCACCATCGCCGCCCTCGATGCCATCCCCGACCACCCGCGCCTGGTGCGGGTGCGGCCCGACGCCCTGCTCTGCGACAGCCTGATCCCCGACCGCTGCGCCCTGGCCCTGGAGGGCAGGCCCCTCTACTTCGACGAGGATCACCTGAGCCTCAAGGGCGCGGCCCTGGTGGCGGCGGAGATCGCCCGCCTATTGGATGGCCCTACCGGAGACGATCGTGGCTCTACTGGTCCTTAATGCCGGGAGTTCGTCCCTCAAGTTCCGCCTCTTCGCGCCGGATAGCCTGGACGAGCTGGCCGGCGGCACCATCGAGGACCTTGACATCGACGGCCACGCCGGAGCCTTCGCCGCGCTCCGCACGCAACTCCAGCGGGACGCGGCAGAGACTCCGGTGACCGCCATCGCCCACCGGGTGGTGCACGGCGGCGACCGGTACGCCGGCCCGGTGGTGATCGACGCCGCCGTGGAAGCCGCCATCGCTGCCCTCTCCCCCCTCGCGCCCCTCCACAATCCCGCCAGCCTGGCGGTGATCCGCGTCGCCCGGGACGCCTTCCCCGCCGTGCCCCAGCTGGCGGTGTTCGACACCGCCTTCCACCAGACCCTGCCGGATCACGCCTGGCGCTACGCAGTGGCGGAGGAGATATCCCGGCGCGGGGTGCGCCGCCACGGCTTTCACGGCATCTCCCACGCCGACGTGGCGCGCCGCGCCGCCGAGTTCCTCGGCCGGGACAATCTCAAGCTGGTCAGCCTTCACCTCGGCCAAGGTGCCAGCGCCGCCGCAATCGACAGCGGGCGCTGCATCGATACCTCCATGGGTCTCACGCCCCTCGAAGGGCTGGTGATGGGCACCCGGAGCGGCGACCTGGACCCGGCGCTGATCTTCCATCTGGTCCGGGAACACGCCATGCCCCTGCCGAAAGTGGAAGCGCTGTTGACCCGGGAGAGCGGCCTCAAGGGCCTGTGCGGCAGCGGCGACATGCGGGAAATACTTGGCCGCCTCGCGGCCGGGGATGATTCGGCCCGCCTCGCACTCGATCTCTATTGCTACCGGATTCGCAAGTATATCGGCGCCTACAGCGCGGCCCTCGGGGGGATCGACGCCCTGGCCTTTACCGCCGGGGTTGGCGAGAATGCCCCTGAAGTGCGCGCGCGGGCCTGCGCCGGGCTGGCCCATCTGGGGGTGCGTATCGACCCCGACCGCAACCGGCTGGCGAGGGGTGATATCAGCCCAATCCACGCCGGGGACAGTACCGTGGCGGTGCTGGTGATACGCGCCAACGAGGAATTCGAGATCGCCCGCCAAGTCCGTGAATTGGTGGACACGGCGGTTTCACAGAGGAATGAACCATGACCGTACAACCCCTCGACCGGCGCCAGCTGGACGCCATCCACGGTTACTGGCGCGCCTGCAACTACCTGGCGGCGGGGATGATCTACCTGCGGGACAACCCCCTGCTGCGGGAGCCCCTTAAGCCCGAACACATCAAGCAGCGCCTGCTGGGGCACTGGGGGGCGAGCCCCGGGCTGTCGTTCATGTACGTCCACGCCAACCGGGTGATAACACAGTACGACCTCGACGCCATCTTTGTGGCCGGCCCCGGCCACGGCGCCCCCGGGGTGCTGGCGCCGGTGTACCTGGAGGGCAGCTATTCCGAGGTCTACCCGGAGATGGGGGAGGACGCCGAGGGCCTGGCGGCCCTGTTCAGGCACTTTTCCTTTCCCGGCGGCTTTGGCAGCCACTGCACCCCGGAACTGCCCGGCTCCATCCACGAGGGGGGCGAGCTGGGCTACAGTCTGTCCCACGCCTTTGGCGCCGCCTTCGACAACCCCGATCTGGTGGTCTTCACCGCCGTCGGCGACGGCGAGGCGGAAACCGGCCCCCTGGCCACCGCCTGGCACTCCAACAAGTTCCTCAATCCCGCCCGGGACGGCGCCGTGCTGCCAATCCTTCACCTCAACGGCTACAAGATCAACAACCCCACCATCCTCGCCCGCATCGGCCACGACGAGCTGGACAGCCTGTTCCGGGGCTACGGCTGGACACCGTTTTTTGTCGAGGGGGATGACCCCGCCGAGATGCACCAGAAGATGGCAGCGGCCATGGACCAGTGCCTAGTGGCGATCCGGGACATTCAGCGCCGGGCCCGGGCGGGGGGCGACCTCGAGCGACCCCGCTGGCCGATGATCGTGCTGCATTCCCCCAAGGGCTGGACCGGCCCCAGGGTGGTCGACGGCCATCGGGTGGAGGGCACCTGGCGGGCCCACCAGGTGCCCCTCACCGATGTGCGGGGCAACCCCGACAAGCTGGCCCAGCTGGAAGCCTGGCTGCGCAGCTACCGGCCGGAAGAGCTGTTCGACGCCGACGGCAGGCTGGTGGAGTCCCTGCGCCAGCTGGCGCCCCGGGGACGGCGGCGGATGGGCGCCAACCCCCACGCCAACGGCGGCCTGCTGCGCCGCGATTTGCGACTGCCGGATTTTCGCGACTACGCCGTGGCGGTGGCCCAGCCAGGCACCGTGCGGGCAATGAACACCAAGCCCCTGGGGGCTCTGCTGCGGGACACCATGGCCCGCAATCTGGACAACTTCCGGGTCTTCGGCCCCGACGAGAACAGCTCCAACAAGCTCGATGCCATCTACGAGGTGAGCAAGAAGCTGTGGCTGGCGGAGCGCCTGCCCGCGGACGATGACGGCGGCGAACTGGCAACGGACGGCCGGGTGCTGGAAATGCTCTCGGAGCACACCCTGGAGGGCTGGCTGGAAGGCTATGTGCTCACCGGTCGCCACGGCTTTTTTGCCACCTACGAAGCCTTCGTCCATGTCATCGACTCCATGTTCAACCAGCACGCCAAGTGGCTGGCCATTTGCGAGGACTTGCCCTGGCGCGCCCCCATCGCCTCCATCAACCTGCTGATCACCTCCACCGTGTGGCGCCAGGACCACAACGGCTTCACCCACCAGGACCCGGGTTTCCTCGACCTGGTGGTGAACAAGAGCCCGGCGGTGACCCGCATCTATTTGCCCCCCGACGCCAACTGCCTGCTGTCCACCGCCGACCACTGCCTGCGCAGCCACAACGACATCAATGTGATCGTCTGCGACAAGCAGAACCACCTGCAGTTTCTCGACATGGACGCCGCCATCGTCCACTGCACCAAGGGCATCGGCATCTGGGACTGGGCCAGCAACGACCAGGGCGCGGAACCCGACCTGGTGATGGCGGGCTGCGGCGATATCGCCACCCAGGAGGCCCTGGCCGCCACCGCCCTGTTGCGGGAATATATTCCGGACCTGAAAATCCGCTTCGTCAATGTGGTGGACCTGTTCCGCATGACGCCGGAGAAGGAGCATCCCCACGGCCTCAGCGACCGGGATTTCGACAGCCTGTTCACCGTCGACAAACCCGTTATCTTCAACTTCCACGGCTACCCCTGGCTGATCCACCGCCTGGCCTACCGGCGCACCAACCACGCCAACCTCCATGTGCGGGGCTATATCGAGAAGGGCAGCATCAACACCCCCCTGGAGCTGGCCATCGCCAACAAGGTGGACCGCTTCAGCCTCGCCATCGACGCCATCGACCGGGTGGCCAGGCTGCGGGCCGGCGGCGCCCACGTGAAGGAGAAATTGCGGGATATGCAAATTGCCGCCCGCCACCACGCCCACCAGTACGGGGTGGACAGCGACGACATCAACAGCTGGTCGTGGCCTTACTGACGAAAAGGGGCCATTCGTCGATGGCCCCTTTGGGGGATGGTGCCGCAAGGCGGAATCGAACCGTCGACCTACTGATTACGAATCAGTTGCTCTACCGACTGAGCTATTGCGGCAAAACTGTTACTGCCCGGCGCGGATCTTGTTGACCAGGAAGTCGGTGACATCCAGCATGCCCTGGTGGCTGCCGGCCATGCGGCTGCTGACCCGGTAGGTGCCGTTGACCACGATTTCAGGGGTGCCCTGGGTGCGGTAGCCCCGCAGGCGCGACTCCGCCTGCTTCACCGCGCTGGTGACGCCGAAGGAGTTGAAGGTCTTGGCGAAGTCCTCCCCGCTGACGCCGTTGTCCTCGAACAACTTGGCAATGGACTTCTCGCTATCCAGGGGGTTCTTGTGGAGATTCATGGCCTCGAAAGTGGCCCTGTGAAGCTCGTCGAGCACGCCGAGGGCGCGGGCGGTGTAGTAGATGCGGGCGTGACGTTCCATCACCCCCTGCTGGTCCCACATGGCGGGATTGCGCACCAGTACCACATCGGCGGGGAGGGACTTGGACCAGGTTTCGAGCATGGGCTCGAAATCGAAGCAGTGGCCGCAGCCGTACCAGAACACCTCGGTGACTTCGATCCGGTTGGGATCGGCGGTGGGCACAGGCTGGGGCAGCACTTCGTAGTGGGTGCCGGCCACGTAGTTCGCCGCGGCGGGTTTGGGCATGGCCGGTGCGGGCTCGGCCTGGGTCGCTTCGGAGGCGGGGCTGGCGGGGGCGGGTGCCGGCGCATCTTGTTCCGCCTGGCATCCCAGGGTGACGACGATCAGCAGGCCCAGAATCCACTTGCTCAGGTTGCGCATGTTAGCTCCAGTGGGTCGGTTGGATGAGTAGGCCACTATTATTCAGCTTATCCAGGAGCTGGCAAGGGCGAGGGGGGCAACAAAAAGGCGGCCCGAAGCCGCCTTTGTGCCGGGGGGCGGGCTCAGTTGCCCTTGAGCCCGGCGATGTAGTTGGCCACCGCGTCGATTTCCTGGTCGGTCATGCGGGCGGCGACGCCGCGCATCGGCTGGGCTTCGCCGTCGTTGTCGCGGCCGGCCGGATCCTCAGGGTCGTGGGCGGCGGTGCGGAAGGCCCGCAGCTGCTTGGCGATGTAGTCGGCGAACTGGCCGCCGAGGGCGGGGTAGCCGGCGGGGTCGTTGCCGTTGCCACTCGGCGCGTGGCAGCCGATGCAGGCGGGCACGCCGGTGTGGATATTACCGCCGCGATAGATCTTCTCGCCGAGGTCGAGCTTGGCTTCCTTGGCGCCGGAGAGCTGGCGTGCCTGGGCGTCGTAGTAGGCGGCGATGTCGGCCAGGTCCTGGTCGGTCATGGCGTCGAGCTGGCCGGTCATCTCGGGAATCGGGCGGGCGCCGGATTTGATGTCCTGAAGCTGCTTGAGCAGGTATTTCTCACCGAGCCCAGCGAGCTTGGGGAAGGTGGGGGCTGGGCTGTTGCCGTCGGCCGCGTGACAGGCCGCGCAGGCGGCGGTCTTGCCCTGGCCCGCCGTTGCATCGCCCGCTGCCATGGCGAAGGGGGCAATCAACAGGGAGAGGACAAGGGCTAAACCACGTACAGTTTTCATCATGGGTATTCCGTTCTCGGCTACGCTACAGGATTCAAGGCCCGGCAGGCCTTTACAGGCGGCGGGATTATATACCATTCCTTCCTTAAGCTTAAACGCTATACTGCCGGCCTATGAACGAGCCCATCCATTTCGCCAGCGCCCGCTTTCTGCAAAGCGCGCCAAGCCTGCGCCAGTGCCCCGGGGACAGCGGCAGCGAAGTGGCCTTCGCCGGTCGCTCCAATGCCGGAAAATCCAGCGCCATCAATACCCTGACCCGCCAGGGCAAGCTGGCCCGCACCAGCAAGACCCCGGGGCGCACCCAGCTGATCAATTTCTTCTCCCTGGGGCCCGATCGCCGCCTGGTGGACTTGCCGGGCTACGGCTTCGCCAAGGTATCCAAGACCACCAAGGCGGACTGGGACCAGCACCTGGCCGAGTACCTGCAGCAGCGCCAGTCCCTGAAGGCCCTGGTGCTGCTGATGGATATCCGCCATCCGCTGCAGGAGTACGACTGGCAGATGATCCGCTGGGCGGCCGCCGGGCACCTGCCGCTGCACATCCTGCTCACCAAGGCGGACAAGCTGAACCACGGCCCGGCCAGCAATCTGCTTCTCAAGGTGCGCAACGAGCTGATCCGCGAGGGGGTCGAGAACCTCTCCATCCAGCTTTTCTCGTCCCTCAAGAAGACGGGGCTTGAGGAGCTTGAAGCCTTTTTGAATCAATGGCTTGCAAGCGATTGACAGGGCCTGCCAAACAGCGGACAAAAAAAACCGGCGCGGGTGCGCCGGTAACCTAAAAACCGGGAATAGCCAAGAGGGGAGAGGGTTCCCGGTATGCTCACAACGAAGAGGGAGACATTAACCGGTAACTGAGACCGGGCCCGAAAAGCAAAGTTCAGCGGTTTCGCAAAAAAGTTGAAAATTTTTTCCACCACCCCGAAACCTGCCTTGCGGGCAAAAAAAACCCTGGCCCAAGAGTGAGGGGAGAGGCCAGGGTGTATGTGCTTTAACAAAGGGGAACAAGCTAATCGCAAGCCGCAAATGGGAGAACTTCACTCACTGCCTGCGACGACTGAGACCCGGCCCGCGCCCCGAAGTTCCAGCCGCCCTGCATTTTGTTCCGAAGCCCGTCAGTGGGCTTCGTCCCAGTTGGCCCCGACTCCGGCATCCACCACCAGCGGCACATCGAGGGTCGCGGCCTCCGCCATCAGCCGCACCACGGTGTCCCGCACCTCATCGAGTTCCCCCTCCGGGACCTCGAATACCAGTTCGTCGTGCACCTGCATGATCATCCGGGTGTCCAACGCCCTGTCGGTCAACCACCGGTCCACCGCGATCATTGCCCGTTTGATGATGTCCGCCGCGGTGCCCTGCATGGGGGCATTGATGGCGGTGCGCTCCGCCGCCTGGCGCAGCTGCCCGTTGCCGGCCTTGATGTCCGGCAGATGGAGGCGGCGCCCGAACAGGGTCTCCACATAGCCCTGGTCCCGGGCCTGCTGGCGGGTGCGCTCCATGTAGGCGGCGACCCCGGGGTAGCGGGCGAAGTACAGGTCGATATATTCCTGGGCCTGGTTGCGGCCGAGGTGTAGCTGGCGCGCGAGGCCGAAGGCGGACATGCCGTAGATCAGGCCAAAGTTGATGGCCTTGGCACTGCGTCGCTGCTCCTGGGTAACCCTGTCGAGGGGGGTGTCGAACACCTCCGCCGCCGTCGCCCGGTGGATGTCGAGTCCCTCCTTGAACGCCTGCACCAGGCTGGCGTCGCCGGACAGGTGAGCCATGATGCGCAGTTCGATCTGGGAGTAGTCGGCGGCGAGGATGCGGTTGCCCCTGTCCGCCACGAAGGCCTGGCGGATGCGCCGCCCCTCGCTGCTGCGCACCGGGATGTTCTGCAGGTTGGGGTCGGTGGACGACAGCCGCCCGGTGGCGGTGCCCGCCTGGTGGTAGGAGGTGTGCACCCGCCCGGTGCGGGCATTGATCATGCGCGGCAGCTTGTCGATGTAGGTGGACTGCAGCTTGGCCAGGCCCCGGTGTTCGAGGAGAACCCGGGGCAGGGGGTAGTCGAGGGCCAGCTCCTGCAGCACCTCCTCCTTGGTGGAGGGGGCGCCGGTGGCGGTTTTCTTCACCACCGGGATCTTGAGCTTGTCGAACAGGATCTCCCCCAGCTGCTTGGGGGAGGCGAGATTGAAGGCCTGGCCCGCCAGCTCGTGGGCCTCCCGCTCCAGTTCGTCGAGGCGCAGGGCGATTTCCTTGCCCTGGGCCTTGAGCAGGGCGGCATCCACCCGGGCGCCGTTGCGCTCGATGCGGGACAGCACCGGCACCAGGGGCATTTCGATGTCCTCGAACACCGCCCGCAGTGAAGGCACCTCGCACACCCGGGGCCACAGCGCGCGGTGCAGGCGCAGGGTGACGTCGGCGTCCTCGGCGGCGTAGGGGCCGGCCTCTTCGAGGGCGATCTGGTTGAAGCGGAGCTGTCCGGCGCCCTTGCCGGCGATATCCTCGAAGTGGATGGTCTTTTCACCCAGGTACTTGAGGGCCAGGCTGTCCATGTCGTGGCGGGAGCCGGTGGAATCGAGCACATAGGATTCCAGCATGGTGTCGAAGGCGACGCCCCGCAGACTGATGCCATGGCGTGCCAGCACGCTCATGTCGTACTTGAGGTTCTGCCCCACCTTGGGCCTGTTCGGGTCTTCCAGCAAGGGCTTCAACCGGTCCAGCACCCACTGGCGGTCGAGCTGGGCGGGGGCACCGAGGTAATCATGGGCGAGGGGCACGTAGGCGGCCTCGTGGGGTTCCACGGCGAAGGACACCCCCACCAGGTCGGCATCCATGTAGTCGAGGCTGGTGGTCTCGGTATCGAAGGCGAACAGCTCGGCCTCGACCAGCCGGGCGAGCCAGGCTTCGAAGTCCTCCCGGTCGAGCACCGTGTGCCAGGTTTTGTCCACCGCCGGCTGCTCGGCCGCCACCTCGTCGTCATTGAGCAACTCGTCGCTCCAGGCCTTGAATTCCAGGTCCAGGAACAGCGCCAGCAGTTGCGATTTATCGGCCTCACGGGGGGCGAGAAGATCCGCGTCTGGGGCCAGTTCCACGTCGGTCTTGATGGTGGCCAGCTGATGGGACAGGTAGGCCTGGTCCCGGTGCTCGGCGAATTTCTCCGGCATTTTTTTCGCGCCGCGAAAATCCAGTTCGCGGATTGCCTCCAGATCGCCGTAGATGGCGTCGAGGCCGCCGACCTTCTGCAGCAGGGCAAGGGCGGTCTTTTCACCCACCCCCGGCACGCCGGGAATGTTGTCCGCCTTGTCCCCCACCAGCGCCAGATAGTCGATGATCAGCTCGGGGCCCACGCCGAACTTCTCCCGCACCCCGTCGGCATCGAGCCGGGTGTCGGTCATGGTGTTGACCAGGGTGATGTGCCCGTCCACCAGTTGCGCCATGTCCTTGTCGCCGGTGGAGATCACCACCGGCTTGCCCTCGGCGGCGCGGCGCCGGGCCAGGGTGCCGATGACGTCGTCCGCCTCGACGCCGTCGACGATCAGCAGCGGCAGGCCCATGGCCCGCACGATGGCGTGGATCGGCTCGATCTGGCGGCGCAGGTCGTCGGGCATGGGCGGGCGATGGGACTTGTACTGCTCGAACATCTCGTCCCGGAAGGTCTTGCCCTTGGCATCGAACACCACCACCAACTCGCTGCCGGGGTAGTCCTTGCCCAGCCGCTTGAGCATGGCGATCACCCCCTTGATGGCACCGGTGGGCTGACCGCTGGAGTTGGTGAGGGGCGGCAGGGCGTGAAAGGCTCGGTAAAGGTAGGAGGAGCCGTCAACCAGCACCAGGGGAGTCTGTTCAGTCATCGCAATGTCCTTGATCCGGTGGCGGAAGGATACACTATGGCTTTGCACGGAAAGACCGCCATGGCCGTCCACACCCCCGTCAGCGCCGATCTGCTGCGCCCCCTGGCCCGCGACCTAGGGCTGATCCTCGACGGGGAGCCGCTACCGGTGGCGGCGGGCATCGAGAACAGCACCTTCTTTTTCACTGCCACCGCGGGGGGTGCGATCCGGCCCTATGTGCTCAGCCTGGTGGAAATGGCCGACGCCGGGCAGGCGCGCTTTGCCGCCCGGCTCAGCAGCCACCTGGCGGAGCGGGGGCTGCCGGTGCCCGCACCCCTGCCCGATGCCCGGGGGCTCAGGGTCCATCAGCTGGCGGGCAAACCGGCGCTGGTGTTTCCCCGGGTTCCCGGGCATCACCCGGCGCCGCCCACCGCCGGGCACTGCGCCACCATCGGGCGCTTCCTCGGCCGCGCCCACCGGGCCGCGGCGGACCTCGCCGACCCGCCGGCCAACCGGCGCGGCCTTGCCTGGCTGGCGGAGTCTGCACGGGATCTGGAACCCCTGCTCGACGGCGCCGACCGTCGTCTGCTCGCCGTCCAGCTGAGTCGCTACCGCCAGCTGGCGGCGAGGGAGGCCGACCTGCCCCGGGGTGCCATCCACGGCGACCTGTTCCAAGACAACAGCCTGTTCGAGGGCGACGAGTTGCGCGGGGTGATCGACTTCTACAACGCCTGCCACGACTGGCTGCTGCTGGACCTGGCGATCGTCGCCAACGACTGGTGTGCGGCGGACGGCGGCGGGCTGGATGTTTCCCGCTTGGCGGCCCTGGTGAATGCCTACCGTGCCGTGCGCCCATTGACGGCGGCGGAGGTGGCCCACTGGCCGGGGATGCTCGCCATTGCCGCCACCCGCTTCTGGGTGTCGCGGCTGCTGGGGCGTGCGGGGATGTTCGGGGGCGCCGGTTACGGCGCCGACAAGGATCCGGCGGAATACCGGGACAAGCTGCTGGCGATCACCGCCACGCCCCCGTCACTGCCCTGAATCGAGGCACTCCTCGAAACCCGCCGCCATGCCCCCGAGCAATCCGGCATAGCCCCGCGCCAGGGGCACGTCGAGGCCCAGGGGGTCGATCACCACCACCGGCACCCCCAGTTGCGCCGCCAGCTGTCGGGCGAGTCGGGAACCCGGCGCCCGCTCCACCGCGACACAGGCCACATCGTCGCGGCCTTTCAATCCCCAGAGGTTGCGGGCACCGAGGGCCACCCCTGACGGGTCGCTGAGGCTACCGGCCAGCTGAAGGCCGTAATGGGCGAGGAACGGTCCGTAGGCGGCGTGTTCGGCGACGAACACCCGATCCCCCAACGGCGCCAGGCGTCCGGCGATGCCCCCATCGACTGCGTCGAGCCGCGCCTCGAAGTCCGCCAGCCGCGACCGGAAGCCGGCGGCCCCGGAAGGCTCAAGCCGCGCCAGCCGCCCGGCGAGGGCGCGGGCGAAACGCGCCGTGGCCGCCGGGTCGAGCCAGACATGAGGGTCCCCGGCAGTACCCTGGAGGTGACCGTGATCACCGCCATGATCCGCCCCCCCCGGCAGCCAGGTCAGTACCCGCTCGGCGTCGAGACCGGCAAGCGGCTTCGCCAGGAAGGCTTCGAGCCCCGGGCCAACCCATACCACCAGGTCGGCGCGGGCCAGGAGTCGCCGCCGGGACGGGCTCAGGGCAACGTGGTGGGGATCCTCGCCCGCGGTGAGCAACTCGCGAACCTCGGCGTCGCCGCCCGCCAGCTCCCGGGCGATCAGGGTCAGGGGGCGAATGCTGGTCACCACCAGGGGCCTTTCCGCGGGATCGGCAGCGGCGAGCGCGAGGGGGAGCAGCGGGGCCATAACGGCGAGCAATACCCCAAGGCCCTGTCGCCAGGGGCTCGCCACTGATTTTTTGATATGTTGTTTCATTTCATCCCCGTTGCTGGCTGTCCGAGCCGGCTTGCCACACCCTTCGGCGCCAGAAGCCCGCTTGGCGCGGCCCTTGAATTGGTACATTATACCGTCATATTCCCCGAGGCCCGCCATGCTCAGTAATTCCCGTTCGGCCTACCAGCACCACGATCACCAGCGCTGTATCGCCGCCGCCCTGAGCCGCGCCGAGGAGCGCTGCGCCGCCGCTCGCGCTCGCCTCACCCCCATACGCAGGGCGGTTCTGCAACTGATCTGGCAGAACCACAGACCCCTCGGAGCCTACAGCATCGTCGAGCAGCTGCCCTCCGTCATCGGCAGCCCGATCCGCGCCCCCAGTGTCTACCGGGCCATCGAGTTCCTGCTGGAGTTGGGCCTGATCCACCGCCTGCCGTCGCGCAATGCCTTCATCGGCTGCCCTTTCCCCGGCAGCGAGCACAGCGATGTCTTCATGGTGTGCCGCCACTGTGGCAGTGCCGCCGAATTGAGCGCCGACCACCTCAACCAGGTGATCGCCGAGACCTCGGAACGGGCCGGCTTTCGCCTCGAATCCCAGACCGTGGAGCTGTCCGGCCTGTGCGCCAGTTGCCGCGACGGGGGTGGCGGACCATGAGCACCCTGCTGGATGTGCGCAACCTCTGTCTCAGCCTCGGCGGCCGGTCAATTCTCGACAATGTCAGCTTCACCCTGCCGGCAGGGCAGATCCTCACCCTGATCGGCCCCAACGGCGCCGGCAAGACCTCGCTGATCCGCGTCATCCTCGGCCTGCAGCGGCCGGACAGCGGCTCGGTGGCCAGCCCGCGCCCGCTGCGCATCGGCTACATGCCGCAAAAACTCCACATCGACGCCACCCTGCCCCTCACCGTGGGCGGCTTTCTCGCCCTCGCCGACCGGGACAGGGGGCGCTGCCGGGACGCCCTTGCCCGGGTCGAGATACCCCGGCTGCTGGACCAGCCGGTGAGCGCCCTGTCGGGGGGAGAAACCCAGCGGGTGCTGTTGGCCCGCGCCCTGCTGCGCAAGCCTGAACTGCTGGTGCTCGACGAGCCGGTGCAGGGGGTGGACGTCAACGGCCAGGAGGCCCTGTACCGCCTCATCACCCGCATCCGCGCCGAGACCGGCTGCGCCATCCTCATGGTGTCCCACGATCTGCACCTGGTGATGGCCGCCACCGACCAGGTGATCTGCCTGAACCGCCATGTGTGCTGCCACGGCACCCCGGAGGCGGTGTCCGCGAGCGCCGCCTACACCGAGCTGTTCGGCGCCCGCACGGCCCTCTACACCCACCACCACGACCACGAGCACGGCCTGCACGGCGACGTGGCGCGGTGCGCAGACCACCGCCATGACTGACTTCCTGCTGCTGGCGCTGCTGGCGGGGCTGGGCGTCGCCCTGGTGAGCGGCCCCCTCGGGGCCTTTGTGGTGTGGCGGCGGATGGCCTACTTCGGCGACACCCTGGCCCACGCCGCGCTGCTCGGTGTCGCCGCCGGGCTCTGGCTCGCCATCGCCCCGGGGCTCGCGGTGACCTTGGTGTGCATGCTGATGGCCCTGGGCCTGCTGGCCCTGCAACGGCAGCACAGCCTCGCCACCGACACTCTGCTCGGGATTCTCTCCCACAGCTCCCTGGCCCTCGGCCTCATCGCCATGTATCTGATCCCCGGCGCCCGCATGGATCTGGAGGCCCTGCTGTTCGGCGACCTGCTGGCGGTGACACAGGGAGAGACCCTCGGGATCTGGATCACCGCCGTGGTCGTCCTGGCGCTGCTCCACCGGCTGTGGACGCCGCTGCTGGCCATTACGGTCCACGAGGATCTGGCGCGGGTGGAAGGGGTGAAGGTGGGCTGGGTGAAGACCGCGCTGATGCTCACCCTCGCCCTGGTGATCGCCAGCGCCATGAAGGTGGTGGGCGTGCTGCTGATCACCGCACTGCTGGTGATACCCGCCGCCACCGCCCGGCGCTTCGCCACCGGACCGGGGCAGATGGCGATGCTCGGCAGCCTGGCGGGGATGACGGCGGTGTGCCTCGGTATCGCCGCCTCCTGGTGGTGGGACACCCCCATGGGGCCGTCCATCGTGCTCGGTGCCGGGCTGCTGTTCGTGCTGTCACTGGCCTGGCCCCGGCGCCACAGCTGAATCAGCCCTTGAAGGTGCGCACCAGGGAGCGCCAGGCCACCCGCATGGCGCCTTCCTCGAAGGGCGGGCGGAAGAAGCCGTGGTAGTCCCCCCGGGGGTTGATGATCACCACGTTGCCGCTGTGGTCCATGGTGTAGTCGTCCCCGCCGGTGGGCACCTTGGCGTAGACCACGCTGAGCTGGGTGGCGAGGTTGAGAATCTGGTACGGATTGCCGGTGACGCCGATGAAGTCCGGGTTGAAGTAGGGCACGTAGGCAGCCAGCTTTTCCTCGGTGTCGCGCTCCGGATCCACCGTCAGCATCACCACCTGGACGTCCTTTTTCTCATCCTCGTCGAGTACGTCCACTAGGCGGTGGAGCGTCGCCAGGGTCGTGGGGCAGATGTCGGGGCACTGGGTAAAGCCCGGGAACAGCAGGGTCCACTTGCCCACCAGTGATTCACGGGTGAAGGGCTCGCCGCCGTGGGTCACCAGCTCGAAATCACTGAAGCGGCGGGGCTTGTCGAGCACCATGGCGCCGTACTCCCGCAGCTCGTACTCGGTGAGAATGCGGGGCTGGCTGAGCTTGTTCATCAGGCCCGCCAGCATCAGCAGGGCAAAGCCGACGCACAGGGCGACGGTCACCCAGATCTTGCGGTTGGTATTCACGGCATCACTCCAGTTTCAGAAAGGGCGGCACGGTCACCAGGTAGTGATCCGCCAGCATCACGATGAACAGCGCCATCAGGTAGACGATGGAATACTTGAAGGTGTCCATGCCGGCATCGGGGTTCTTGCCGATCATCAACACGATGGCCCAGTAGAGGAAACCGGCCCCCAGCACCAGCGCCCCCAGCAGGTACAGCCAGCCGCTCATGCCGGTGACGAACGGCAGCACGGTGACCACCACCATGATGATGGTGTAGAGCAGGATGTGCAGGCGGGTATAGCGGTCGCCATGGGTGACCGGGAGCATCGGCACCTCGGCCTTGGCGTACTCCTCGCGGCGGTGCACCGCCAGGGCCCAGAAGTGGGGCGGGGTCCAGGCAAAGATGATCAGCACCAGCAACAGCGCGTAGCCGTGGATCTCGCCGGTCACCGCCGTCCAGCCGAGCAGCGGCGGGGCGGCGCCGGCGAGGCCGCCGATGACGATGTTCTGGGGCGTGGCGCGCTTGAGGAAAAGGGTATAGATCACCGCGTAACCCACCAGGGATGCCAGGGTGAGCCAGGCAGTGAGGGCATTGATGAACACCAGCAGGATGGCCATGCCAGCGACGCCGAGGACGGCGGCGAAGACCATGGCATTGACCGGTTCAACCCGCCCGGTGGCCACCGGGCGGTTGAAGGTGCGGGCCATCTTGGTGTCCACCACCCGGTCCACCAGGTGGTTGACGGTGGCGGCGGAGCCGGCGCACAGGGCGATCCCCAGGTTGCCCCAGATCAGTACGTCGAGGGGCACCATGCCCGGCACGGCGAGAAACATGCCGATCAGGGCGGTGAGAATCATCAGCGCCACCACGTTGGGCTTGGTGAGCTCCAGGTAGTCCCGCCAGCTGGCCTTGGCTTGGGTCAGTTCCGTCACGCCGGGTGCTCCTCGGGTTCGGCCATCCACAGCCTGGCGGCCAGGGTGATGAGTGTCAAAAGCAGCAGCGCCCCGCCGGCGTTGTGCATCACCGCCAGGGACAGCGGGATATGGAACAGCACGTTGGAGATGCCGAGGGCCACCTGCAGGGCCAGCGCCCCCAGCACCACCCAGGCCATGGATTTCAGGCGCCGATCCCCGAGGGTGGCAAGGCGCAGACAGAGGGCCAGCAGGTAGAGGGTGACCGCGATGGCGCCGAGGCGGTGGGTGAAGTGAATGGCCACCCGGGCGTCGCTTTCCAGCTGGCCACCGAGGTAATTGGGGCCGATGGTCTGGAAGATATCAAAACCCCGGGCCACATCCATGGGCGGCCACCACTCCCCGTGGCAGGTGGGAAAGTCGTGGCAGGCGTAGGCCGCGTAGTTGGAGCTGGTCCAGCCGCCCAGCATGATCTGGCACACCACGATGACAATGGCCCCCAGCACCCAGGGCTTGAGCCCGGTGGCACCGGCGTGAACCCGAGACGGCAGGCGCCACACCTGGTTGTCGAGCCGCGTCACCAGCAGCCACAGCAGGGACAGTACCGTCATGCCCCCCAGCAGGTGCAGGGTCACGATCTGCGGCCACAGTTTGAGGGTCACCGTCCACATGCCGAACAGCGCCTGCCATACCACCATGAACAGCAGGAAGAGGGGCAGGCGGAACGGGTAGCCGGCGTCCTCCCGCCGTTTCCAGGCGACGGCGACGATGGCGACGATGAAAAGCCCCAGGGTGCCGGCGAAGTAGCGGTGGACCATTTCAGGCCAGGTCTTGGCGTGATCGACGGGCATGTCCGGCCAGGCCTCGTTGGCGCGCTCGACGTGGTGATCCTGCACCGGCCACAGCAGATGGCCGTAACAGCCCGGCCAGTCCGGGCAGCCGAGGCCGGCGTCCACCAACCGGGTGAACGCCCCCAGCACCACCACCACGATGGCGAGGCAGAAGGCCGCGAGTACCAGCTTGAAACCGGGTTTGCGCAGCGTTGGAGTATTGAACAGCGCCATGGCGTGGTCTCCCTAAAGGGTCTTGACGAAAACTGTGCGCCGGCCAGGCAGATCCGCTGCTGCCCGCCCGGCCCGGCAATCAGTCCGGGGAATACTTGAGCAGGTGGTTGAGGTCTTCCAGCATGTGGTTGCCGGAGATGTCGGCGGTGTAGAACATCATCGCCAGCCCCGCCGGGTCCACCAGAATGGCCGCCATTGTACCCTGCCCCCGGGGCAGATTGCTGCCGGCGATCCAACCCTCGAACGCCGCCGGGTCGACGGACATCACCTTCACGAAGTGGTGCTCCTGCTCCAGGTACTGGGCGGTATCCGCCCCCAGGTCGCCCTCCAGATTGACGTAGAAGCGCTCGAAGCGCCCGGTGTACTTGCCGAGCAACAGGTGGACCTGGCGGCTCAGGTAAAGCAGCTCGCGGCAGTCCTCGCCACAGGCGCTGCCCGCCGGGAGCAGCAATCGCCACTTGGGCTTGTGCTCCCCCCAGGACCAGGGATTGCCCTCGGCATCGCGCAGAGGCAGATCGGCGATGGGCAGCGCCGGTTGCAGCAGGGTGCCGTGGTTGGTGGTGCCGAGCTTGCTGAGCAGGGCGTCCCGCTCCTCCTGGCTGTCGGGCATCATCACAAAGCCGGCGATGATGGTGGCGACGATGATCGCCACCATCAGCACCAGTTGCAGGGGCGCGGTGAAACGGGAGGGGGTATCGGTCATGGTTCAGCTCCGACGGCGCACCAGGGCGCCCAGGTTGGAATTGGCGAAGAGGGCGAGCACCACCAGGGCGGCGGCGAGGGCAAACCACTGTACCGCGTAGGCGGTGTGCTTCTCCGGCTGGACGTTGATCACTTCCCAACCCACCGCGAGGGCGCCGGGGGAGGAAGCGTCGAGGCGCAGGGTCCAGGGGGACAGCTCCACCTCCAGCAAGGTGGCAACACCGGGGATATCCAGGTTCTGCAGCACCTGGGGCCAGCGCTCCCGCCACTGCTCGGCGCCGAGGGTGAAGGGCTCCCCGGGGGACTGGTACAGATACCCCGAGAGGGTCACATCCCCCGGGACCTCCGCCACCGCGGGCAGCTGGTCGCGGCTCGCTGCCGCCCCGATCCAGCCGCGATTGACCAGCAGCCAGCGCCCGCTGGCCGCCAGCTGGAAGGGCACCACCACCTCATAGCCGGGGCGCCCCTGGCGCACCCGGTTATCGAGCAGAATGGCGTGGTCGGGGTCGAAACGACCGGTGGCGGTGACCCGGCGGTACTGGTGATCACCACCGGTTTCGAGATCGTCCAAATTCACCTTTGCGGCCACCTCGCGGCCCTGGAACTCCGCCGCGAGGGCGCGCTTCTCCTCGGCGCGATCGAGCTGCCAGAAGCCGAGGGACAGGGTCACCGGCAGGAACAGCAGGGTGAACAGCAGGATCCCGCGATTGGGTTGCCAGCGAAAGCCGGGGCCGGCGGGTTGCTTCGTTGCATCAGCCATCTGTGCTTAAATCACCGCTTTTGGAAGGGTTAGCCGCCATGCTGTTGAAGATCATCATCGTCATCCTGTTCATCGCCGTGCTGGCCAGCCTCACCAGCGGCCTGTACTTTCTCATGAAGGATGTGGGGAATTCCCGGCGGCGGACCCTCTATGCCCTCGGGGTGCGGGTGACGCTGGCGGCGCTGCTGGTGGGCACCATCGTCTACGGCTTCGCCTCCGGCAAGCTGCACAGCACCGCCCCCTGGGACCGCCAGCTCCACCCCGGCCATGTGGCGCCGGTCGGCCCCGACAACAACTGAGGGGCCATTCACGACATGGCCAGGAACCTGTCCTGGCCATGTCGCGGGAATCCCTCGCCCCGGTGGGGCGGGAAATCAGGAACCGAGTACGTAAACGAAGATAAACAGGCCCACCCAGACCACGTCCACGAAGTGCCAGTACCAGGAGGAGGCCTCGAAGCCGAAGGCATCGTCGTGGGTGAAGTGGCCCTTCAGGCCCCGCAGCAGCTGGATCAGCAGCATGAAGGTACCGAGGGTCACGTGGGCGCCGTGGAAGCCGGTGAGCATGAAGAAGGTGGTGCCGAAGATGCCGGATTCCAGGGTCAGGCCCAGTTCGGTGTAGGCCTCGACGTATTCCTCCACCTGGAAGAACAGGAACACGATGCCGAGCAGCACGGTGATCGCCAACCACAGATTGAAACCCTTGCGGTTGTCCTTCTTGAGGGCGGTGTGGGCAAAGTGAACGGTGACACTGGAGGTCAGCAGGATGATGGTGTTGATCAAGGGCAGGTGCCAGGGATCAATGATGCCCTCGGGGCCCTTGAACTTGGCGGCCTCGCCGGCCACGGCCATGTCGGGGGTGGTCATCAGCGGCCAGGCGAACTCGAAACCGTTCCACAGCAGGTCGGCGCTGGCCTCCAGGTGGCTGGAGGAGACGAACCGCACGTAGAAGAGCGCACCGAAGAAGGCGGCGAAGAACATCACCTCGGAGAAGATGAACCAGCTCATGCCCCACACATAGGAGCGCTTGAGCTGCTCGCTGTTCATGCCCGCCATGTTCTCGCGGATCACGGTGCTGAACCAGGTATAGAAGGTGAACGCCAGCACCAGGGCCCCGGCGAGGAACACCATCGCCGACCCGCCGCCGATCCAGCTGGCGGCGCCCGCGGCGATGAGGCCGAGGCCAAGAGCCATGATCAGCGGCAGCTTGCTCTGCTCGGGAACGTAATAATTGATATCAGTTGCCATTGTGTTTCTCCGCAATGTCGCCCGGGGGCGCACGACTTATTAATCCAGTTTGGCCACGGCGCCCGGGGCGACGCGATCCGTTACATCAAAGAGCGTGTAGGACAGGGTAATGGTGTGCACCGCCGGGGGCAGGTCCCGGTCGACGATGAACACCAGGGGAAGCTCGGCCTCCTCCCCGGCCGCCAGAGGCTGGCTGTTGAAGCAGAAGCACTCGGTCTTGAGAAAATGCTGCGCGGCGTTGTTGGGCACCACGTTGGGGATGGCCTGGCCGACCATGTCCCTGTCGGTGGTGTTCTTGGCGTAGAACGTCACCGGCGTGGGCTCCCCCGGGTGCACCTTGACCTCATACACGGTGGGCTTGAAGACCCAGTCCATCTCGCCATTGTTGGTGGCGACAAACTGCACCTTCACCGTCCGCGAGGTGTCGACACCCGCCACCGCCACATCCTCCTCGTAGCGGCCACCGGTCTTGCCACCGATCCCCGTGACCTCGCAGAAGACGTCATAGAGAGGCGGCATGACGAAGATGGCGAAGAGGAACATGGCCGCCGCGCCAAGCAACGACTTTACCAAGGTAAGGGTGACTGGTTTGTTCGCCATGTTCCTGTCCTCGTCCGCGCGCTATCCGCTTACTTGACCTCGGGTGGAGTGGAGAAGGTGTGGTAGGGGGCGGGGGTTGCCACCGTCCACTCCAGGCCTTCCGCGCCCTCCCAGGTCTTCGGCTCGCTGACCTTCTCGCCCGCCACAATGGTCGCGATCACATTGTAGAGGAACAGCAGCTGGGCCGCACCGTAGATGAAGGCACCGATGCTGGACACCATGTTCCAGTCCGCGAACTGCAGGGAGTAGTCGGCATAGCGACGGGGCATGCCGGCCAGACCCAGGAAGTGCTGCGGGAAGAAGGTGATGTTGAAGCCGATGAAGGCGATCCAGAACTGCAGCTTGCCCATGGTCTCGTTGTACATGCGACCGCACCACTTGGGCAGCCAGTAGTACACCGCCGCGGTACCGGAGAACACCGCGCCGGCCACCATCACGTAGTGGAAGTGGGCCACCACGAAATAGGTATCGTGATACTGGATATCGGATGGCGCAATGGCCAGCATCAGGCCGGTAAAGCCGCCGATGGTGAACAGGATCACGAACGCGATGGCGAACAGCATCGGGGTTTCAAAGGACAGCGCGCCCTTGAACATGGTGCTGATCCAGTTGAACACTTTCACCCCGGTGGGCACCGCGATCAGCATGGTGGCGTACATGAAGTACAGCTCGCCAGTGAGCGGCATCCCCACGGTGAACATGTGGTGAGCCCAGACGATGAACGACAGGAAGGCGATCGCCGCGGTGGCGTACACCATCGACGAATAGCCGAACAGCGGCTTGCGGCTGAAGGTCGGGATGATCGCCGAGACCACACCGAATGCCGGCAGGATCACGATGTACACCTCGGGGTGACCGAAGAACCAGAACACGTGCTGGAACAGTACCGGATCACCGCCACCGGCGGCATCGAAGAAGCTGGTACCAAAGTTGGCGTCCATCAGCACCATGGTCACAGCACCGGCCAGTACCGGCATGACCGCGACCAGCAGGAAGGCGGTGATCAGCCAGGTCCAGACGAACATGGGCATTTTCATCAGCGTCATGCCGGGTGCGCGCATGTTGAGCACGGTGGCGATGATGTTGATGGAGCCCATGATCGACGACGCGCCCATGATATGCATGGCGAACACGAAATAGTTCACCGATGGCGGCGCATAGGTGGTCGACAGGGGAGCGTAGAACGTCCAGCCGAAGTTGGGCCCGCCGCCGTCCATGAACAGGGTGCTCGCCAGTATGGCGAAGGCAAAAGGCAGGATCCAGAAACTCAGGTTGTTCATCCTGGGCAGCGCCATGTCGGGGGCGCCGATCTGCAGCGGGATCATCCAGTTGGCCAGCCCCACGAAGGCCGGCATGATGGCGCCGAAGACCATCACCACCCCGTGCATGGTGGTCATCTGGTTGAAGAACTCGGGGCGCATGATCTGCATGCCGGGCTGGAACAGCTCGGCGCGGATGAGCATTGCAAAGAAACCACCGAGCAGGAACATCGCAAAACTGAACCACAGATACATCGTGCCGATGTCTTTGTGGTTGGTGGTAAAGAGCCAGCGGCCAATACCTTTAGCGGGACCGTGTGCCATGACTTAACCCTCCCTTATTGGCCTTGCTTGAATGTGAGAACATCGACGGGTTGGACCACGTCACCAGTATCATTGCCCCAGGCATTGCGCTCGTAGGTAATCACCGCCGCGAGATCCACTTCGGAGAGCTGGGCGCCGAACGCCTGCATCGCAGTGCCGGTCTTGCCGTTGACCACGATATCCATATGGCCGGCGACGTCGCCGGTCGACACCACGCCACCCTTGATCGCCGGGAATACGCCGGGGATACCTTCACCATTGGCCTGGTGACAGGCGGCGCAGGACTGGTTGTAAACCGCTTCGCCGCGCTCCATCAACTCGTCCAGGGTGAACTCCTTGGAGGCCAGCTCACGCAGGGCGGCGGCGGCTTCTTTCTTCTCGGCAATCCAGGCGGCGTACTCGTCCTTCTCCACCACATTGACGACGATCGGCATGAAGGCGTGGCCCTGGCCGCACAG
>Ga0265293_10002357_pt1 | contig 38294 bp, 33 predicted proteins | sample Munlanlewell138R_FD_192505 | JGI IMG/M metagenome (GOLD analysis project Ga0265293, IMG submission 192505) | Leachate microbial communities from a municipal landfill in Southern Ontario, Canada - Leachate well 138R | ecosystem: Engineered > Solid waste > Landfill > Unclassified | place: Canada... | reverse complement strand
ATTTGGGCTAAATACTTACTATTGTAATATTTCAGGGGTAAGAATTGTACATGCTGGATTTATGGAAGTTGCATTTTACAAAGAAAAGCCTTTAAATGTTTTAGTGTGGGATGCAGAAGCTGTTTTATCTTATCTAAAAAAAGAAGGTCTATATAAAACATATGATAAAAAAGATGTAGAAATTATAGAGTCATCAAAACTTGGTGGCGGCGGTTACTGGATCAAGAACCTAAGAGATTTAAAACAATAAAATATATGATTCAATACACTTTATTAGTGTATTGAATAGGATTGTAAATAATTTTAATCAAAATAGGCTAAACAATAGCGGATACAATCACTAGATGTAGCCGTTTGCACTTATTACTTGAATTGGCGCCCTATAAACTAGATTCCGTGTCAAGCACGGAATGACGGAACACTTCGTCATCCTGAACTTGATTCAGGATCCAACTTAATAATTCTTCAGAGCACTCAATTAGCGTTGTTTTGGAATTTGTCTACGATAGTATAGTTTTTTGTTTCGTTTGAGTAGAAAAGTAGCCATAATTGAGTCCTGCTTGTGGACCAAAATGTGTACCAAATAGCAATATCTAAATAATCAATTTGACAAAGTGCTTAAAATAGGGGAGTATGAAGAAAAAGTGGTGACCCCAAGGAGAATTGAACTCCTGTAACATGGATGAAAACCATGGATCCTGACCGCTAGACGATGGGGCCACTTTTATTTTATAAAGTTTTGTATGCTGTTATCAAAATCGAACTAGTTCGATGAGCTTTACGCTGAGTAAAACCTAGTGTTAACGTAGTAAAAACGGGCTTTTGCTCGTTTTGCGTACAAAATAATTTGTTTTGAGTTAGTTGTGCCGAAGTTTTGAGCGAAGTGTACTGAAGTACATGAGCTTAAAGCTGAGGTGCAAATAATCAAAAAATGGTGTCCTGTGATGGATTCGAACCATCGGCCACATCATTAAAAGTGACGTGCTCTACCAGCTGAGCTAACAAGACGAAATACAAACAATTTGTTTGTGAGCCGAAATTATAGGCAAATACTTTTTCTATGTCAAGACAATTGAGAAGAAAATGCCAAAAGTTTTAAAAAAGTTGCAATACCTCATGAAAAAATCGCTTTTTTAGATAAAATATATCAAATGAATTATTATAGTTTTGAATATCCTTACCTTATTTTTTTACTGTTTCCAATTATCTACTGCTTATATAGATGCAAAGAGCAGATACAAAGTAGATACTTTGTACATTTGGAATTTTTAAGAGCTAAAAAAAACTTCTTTAAGAGGGAGTGGATTGTAAAGATACTAATCTTTATCTCTCTTTGTATAGCTCTTGCATCTCCCATCGTTGTGGATAGAGACAACCCATACAACAGAGAAGGAAAAGATATAGTACTAGCTATAGATGCAAGTGGATCTATGAACTCATCTGGTTTTGATGATGAATCAACTAATGGCAAAAGACTGACTAGGTTTGAACTTACAAAGATAGTTGCAGCGGAGTTTATAAAAAAAAGACTAGGCGATAATGTTGGAGTAGTAATCTATGGAGATTTTGCCTTTATCGCATCTCCTATAACTTATGAAAAAGAGATAGTCGCTGAGATGCTAGAGTATACTAACCAAGGGATGGCAGGGCAAAATACTGCGATAGGGGAAGGTGTTGCTATGAGTGTTCGTGCATTTGAGACATCAGTTGCTAAGAGTAAAATCATAGTTTTACTAAGTGATGGCGAGCATAATAGCGGGAGCATCTCGCCAAAAGATGCCATAAAGCTAGCAAATGAAAAGAACATAAAAATATACACAATAGCCATAGGATATGAGGGCGAGGCAGATGAGGCACTCTTAGAGATGATAGCAAAAGAGTCTAAGGGAGAGTTTTTTAGAGCTCTATCTGCTAAAGAGTTAAAAGATGTTTATGACGAGATAGATAAGCTTGAATCATCAAAGATCAAGAGTAGAGACTATCTTTTAAAAGAGTATTACTATGAGGTGTTTTTACTCTTAGCATCTACGCTTTTACTATATCTCATCTATAGAGAGATTAAGAGATGACCTTTTTATCAGCCCAGTACTTTTGGCTCTTTTTATTTCTAGTTGCCCTTATAGCAAAGAGAGATTTTCGTGGTTTTAGCATAAGAGCTTATGGATATCTTCTCACATTTATATTTATAATCCTCGCCCTTACAAGGCCTGTAATACTCCAAGAGCCTGTAAAAAAAGAGATGATGTTAAGTGATGTGATAATTGCGGTTGATCTATCTTTTTCTATGCAAGCCCGTGATGTGCATCCATCAAGACTTATAAAAGCAAAAGAGACTCTATCACAACTTATAAGAGTTCATAAAAATAGTCGGTTTGCTATTGTGGGTTTTACTACAAATGCCATCATCCTTTCGCCACTAACTCAAGATAGAGAACTACTTGAGCATCTCTTTGGCTCTCTTGATGAGGATATGATTATTACCAAGGGTAGCTCTATTATGAGTGCCTTAGAGCTTATGGCAAAGATGTCAAAGTCGAAAAAGCCAAGTGTAGTGATACTTAGTGATGGAGCAGATGAGATAAGTTATACGAAAGAAGCCGAGTTTGCAAAAAAAAGAGGCTTAGTTATAAATGTCTTTATGTTGGCAACAAAGATGGGCGATAGTATAGTCTTAGAGAGTGGAGAATTTTTAAAAGATGCAGCAGGGAACATTGTAGTAAGCCGTGAAAATGAAGCTATCAAAGAGTTAAGCGAAGCGACTGATGGCATCTATACTAAGAGTTTTGATGAACTTGTCAATGCTTTGGAGTCTCAAAGAAGCGATGATGAAAAAAGCGAGCAGAGTGTAGTTGATAATACTGAACTTTTTTACTACTTTGTCTTTTTAGCAATAGTAAGCTTTTTAGTGAGTAACACAACTTTAAAAAAGTATGTTTTAGCTTTTTTACTCCTCTTTGGGGTGAGTTTAGATGCAAGCCTCTTAGACTACTTTGCGGATAAAAATATAAAAGAGTTTAAGCTCGCTAATTCTCACTATAGAAGTGGAGAATTTGAAGAAGCGATAAGCTCTTATGAGATGGTAAAATCTTCAGATGCCAAGTTTAAAGCTATAGTTTTTTATAACATGGCAAACTCGTTAGTAAAGCTAAAGGAGTATGAAAGAGCAAAAGAGGCGTATATGAAATCCCTCACTCTTAGTTACTCAAAAGAGGCTGATGAAAATATGCAATATGTAAAAGATTTAAAAGAGCAGAAGCAAGCAGACTTTAAAAATAATTCTAAAAAAACATCTCTCTCAAAAGGTAAAAAAAAGAAGAAAAAAGATGGAGGAGGCTCAAATATGAATGTAAGTGCTAGTAGTGGAAGCTCAGATGCAAAAGATGCCAAAGAAGCATCTGCGCAAAAAAAGATAGATTTAAACTCAAACAAAACAAAACTAAGTTCAAAGGCGTATGAGCTGATAAATAAGGAGCAAGTAGATGAAAAACAACCTTGGTAAAATCTTTTTGCTCTTGCTTTTAAGCGCTAGACTCTTTGCATCTACATATGAGTGGAGTGTTTTAGCTGATAAAAAAAGTGCTATGACAAATGAGCCAATTTATTTAAAATATAGTTGCACTTTTAGTGATATTGCTCATACATATATGATAGAGTTTAACCCAGTTGTGGATAATGAAGAGTATAAAATTTTGCTCTTAAGTGAAACTAAAAATATAATAGATGCAAAAAGAATCAATACTTATGAGTACCTACTCTATGTGAAAAAAGCACAAAATTTTAAGCTTTTTCTTGATACAAAGATGAAAAAAACAAACAAAGACTCCATCAAAAATAGTGTTATTGGACGAGATAATTTTGCTCGTGAAGACTACAGTGTAAAGCTTATCAGACAAGAGGGTGTGGAGCTAGAGATAAAAGATGCTAAAAGTGAGCTTGTGGGAGAAATTAGTGTTGATGTGAAGAGGGACAATGGTAACGAGATAATGGCTTACGAGCCTTACCATTTAGAGATAAAAATAGAGGGGCGTGCAAATTTTGACGCTATAAAAGCATTTCATTTTGATATAGATGGAGTCAAAACTATAGAAGAAAAACCAATAGAAAATTTTAAGCTAACAAAAGATGGATATATAGGTTCTTGGGTTCAAAAATTTGTATTTGTAAGTGATGCTAATTTTACGATTCCCCGTACCGAGATAGAGTACTTTGACTTAGGTGAGAAAAAACTAAAGCTTTTGAGTTTTGATGAGGTGGATGTTGAAGTAAGAGAGCTCTATAAAAAAGAGGAACTTTTAGAAAAAGAAGAAAAAAACTTTGAGATAGAGTATAGATATGTCTACTATGTGTTAGCGTTTTTAGCTGGATTTATTGTTGCAAAGATTAAGTTTAAAAAAAGAGTGAAACTCTCCTCAGATGAGATGCTCTTTAACAAAAAAATAGATGAGATAAAGACTCTAGAAGAGTTGGTTTTTTTCTTGGTCTTAAGTGATGCAAAGAGATACAGCAAGATTATACAGATGATAGAGCAAAAAGAGATAGACTCACTGCAAAAGGCTAAGCAAGTAAGCAAGTTCAAGATAAGTTAAATGAGTTTTAACTAAAATTCGTGAGATTTTAAAAGGGAAAACTATATGAAAATATCATTTAAGCAGGTGTTTAGTATATTAATTGCTGCTTTACTTATGAGTGGATGTGCTCATAAAATAAAGATAAAAGCACTTCAGCCTGCTGAAGTCGAAGAGATGGCTACAAAGAAAAAAATCGCAATAAGCAGCTTTAAAAATGATTATTATGGTCTCTCTGGCAAGATTGAATCTCAAATAGCTAAGCATAAACTAGATCAAAAGAGATACTTTACCGTGGTTAGTAGAAAAGATTTAGACAAGATTATAGCTGAGCAAAAATTGCAATCATCTGAGCTTATGGATGAGAGAACTGCTACGAGGGTTGGAAAACTTATAGGTGCTCAAGCTGTGATAAATGGAGAGATAGCATCTGCTAATGGCGAGTCGGGTAGATATTTAAAAGATGCAAAAGAGTGCCTAAACTACACTAAAAAAGGGTGCACTAAATGGCGTTACTACAAAGTGACTTGCCACACTACAAAAGCTTCTGTCTCTGCAAATATCAATATCGTAAATGTTGAAACTGGTTCTATAATCTATGGGGACACCCTAAGCAAAGAGTATTCTGCTGATTCTTGCAACTCTTTAGGAGGTTTTTTTGGTCTTGGCGGCTCTAGTGAAATCTTATCAAAAGCTCAAGCTCTAAACAGATTAACCTCGGCAATAGCGAGTGAATTTGTATATAAACTCACTCCTAACTATATCTACTTTGAAGTAACTTTACTCGATGAGATAGAGCTTGATGGTGTAACAAATACCCAAGAAGAGATTTTTGAGTATTCTTTAGAGTATATAAAAGCTGGCCGCATGGACAAGGCAGAGTCAATGCTTCAGGAGCTTTTAGATGAACTAGATGGTAACTCTTATGTGGTTGCGTATGTTTATGGAGTAGTCCAAGAAGCACAGGGGAAACTAGAGCGTGCAAAAAAAGCATATACTTTGGCTGATGACTTAACGATTAAACCAGTAGAAGAGATAAACTTAGCTCTAAGAAGGATCGATAATTTGATTGATAAAAGAGAGAGAGCAAAGAGGCAGATAAATGCTAAGTAGATATATTATAGCTTTAGCACTATCTGTTCTATTTATTTTAGGTGGATGCAAAGGCGCACCAACTCCACCACCACAAACAAAATCACTTCCAGCTTGGATAAACGCTCCACTTCCTAGTGATAATAGTGAGTTTATGTATGGAATGGCGATAGCAAGTGATAGAGAGAGTGCTATCAAAGCGGCTCTTAGTGATATGGTTGCAAAACTTGGAACTACTATAGAGTCTTCTTTTGAGTCAAATGAAGAGGTTCGTGGTGGCTTTATAAACTCTAGCGTTAAAAATCAGATAAAGTCTGGTGTTTCTAAAATTAGCATAAATAATTACGAGGTTATAAAGTCTCATAGAGTTAGTTACAGAGAGTTTGCGGTGATGCTACAAAGTGATAAAACGAGGTTTATAAATGGTCTTAAGCAAAACCTTGAGATGCAAAAAAAAGAGATATCGCAAAAGTATGATTCGCTAAAGGACTTAGATGCACTAAGTAGATACAACGCTAAAAAAGAGTTATCTCTTAAGGCAAGTGAATTACTCTCAAATATTCTTATCATCTCAGAGCTAGATAAGAGTTTTGATAAAAAAGAGAGTCTAGATTTTATAGAAGCAAAACAAAAAGAGTTTTTAAAAGAAGCAAAGGGTTTGAGATTTTTTGTAAGTGGAGATGCTAAGTCTTCAAAATTTGCAAATATTATTAAAAATTATCTTGCACAAAATGGTTTTAATGTAGTGAGTTCTAAAGATGCAATAGAGATAAAAATTAAAACAAATGAGAACATAAATCGACACGCTTCTATGCAAATAGCAGTGCTCACTTTAGATATTGGCGTGTATGATAAAAGCAGAAGAATTGGTGGTAAAAGTATAATACTAAAAGAGAGATATAGTGGTTCAAAAGAGAGTGTTTATAAAAACGCATCGATTCATCTTGAACAAGATATAAAGTCTCAAGGTATCAGCGAGGCGATTGGGATTAATTTAGTAGAAAATCATTAACCACGCTTAGATATACTTCTCTACACATTTAACACAAGGTTGTTTTAGTATGGTTGGCAAGATACAAAAGATTAAAAAAGAAGTCTCAAAAGTAGTTGTAGGACAAGAGAGGATGATAGATGGGATGCTTATCGCACTATTGTGTGATGGACATATCCTTATAGAAGGCGTTCCAGGACTTGCAAAAACTACAACAGTTAATGCATTAGCATCTTCACTCGGACTTGGCTTTAAGAGAGTCCAATTTACTCCAGACCTGCTCCCCTCAGATATATTAGGTGCTGAGATTTATGATCCTAAAAGTAATAGCTTTAAGATCAAAAAAGGTCCAATCTTTACGAACCTTTTACTAGCAGATGAGATAAACCGTGCACCTGCAAAGGTTCAATCAGCTCTACTTGAAGTGATGCAAGAGAAACAAGTAACACTAGGTGATGCTACCTTTAAACTAGATCTTCCTTTCTTTGTTATGGCTACTCAAAACCCAGTAGAACAAGAGGGCGTTTATCAACTCCCTGAAGCTCAGCTAGATAGATTTATGCTAAAGATTGTAGTTGATTATAACACCAAAGATGAAGAGCTTGAGATTGCAAGACGCATCTCTAGTGGTGCATTTGAGAAGATCTCAGCGGTCATAGATGCAAGTGAGCTAGAAGAGTTAAAAGAGGCAATAAAAAGCGTTCATATAGATGAAGAAGTTGAGAAGTATATTATCGAGCTTGTCAGCGCTACGAGAAATCCTAAAGAGTATGGACTCGAAGAGCTTCAAGACTATATACAGTTTGGAGCATCTCCTCGTGTAAGTATTGATATGTTTAAGGCTGTAAAAGCTATGGCATATCTTAGAGCTAAAGAGTTTGTAACTCCTGTTGATGTTGCTTATGTGGCAAAAGAAGTTATGCGTCATCGCATCGTGCTCTCTTATGAAGCCGAGGCTGAGGGTATTACAACTGATGAGATTATTCAAAAAGTCTTAGAAACTGTAGCTATTCCTTAAGGTAGAGAGTTTTGAGCAAACTTCAAAAGATTTTAGTCCGAGCAAGACGTCAAGTTTTTAGTGAGATGATTGGAAATAATCCATCTATATTTCAAGGCGAAGGCTATGATTTTATAGAGCTTCGTGAGTATATGCACGGTGATGATATTCGCCATATTGACTGGAATATCACGGCTAAGATGCAGCGTCCATATATAAAAGTCTTTCGTGAAGAGCGAGAACTAAATGTTGTTTTAGTCTCAGTTTTAAATGGAAGTGTTCATTTTGGCTCAAAAAAATTCAAGCAAGATAGTATCGCTGAGGTAAACGCACTTTTAGGATACTCAACTCTAAAAAATGGCGACTTGCTAAGCTCTTATATCTTTACAGATAGGCTAATCTCAAACTCAAAACCTAGCAAAAAACTCCACCAAGTTCAAAAAACCACACAGGATATTTTAGATTTTGATGCACTAAATCAAAAACTTGACTTTAAAGTTATAGCGGATACTCTACAAAAAAGGCTAAAAAGAAGATCACTCATCATAATCATAGGAGATTTTTTTGAGATACCAGACTTTAATGTGTTAGCTAAAAAACATGAAGTTGTAGCAATTATAGTTCGAGATATGCTAGAAGAACATCCTCCTAAGATGGGCTTTGCATCTCTAGTTGATCCACAAAGTGGAGCTACACTAGAGGGAGATTTTAATGCTTCAAGTGTAGAGTCTTATGCGAAAAAAGTAGCTGCACATGATCATAAACTCTTTGATACTTTAAAAACACACAGAGTGAGATTTACTAAAGTTTATACACATAAAAGTGCAAGCGTAGAGCTTCGCAGACTCTTTGAGGGTAGATAGATGCAAGATATAGAACTTCACGATATAAAGACTATAGTAGAGATAGATGAGTACTCACTCTATTATCTCTTAGGGAGTGTTTTTATTGCTGTTTTGGTGGTTTTAGCACTACTTTACTTGCTTATAAGATATATAAAAAATAGAAATGCTTACAATGTAAGAAGAGAACACTATAAGCTGATGACTCTGCAAAATTTAAGTAAAACAAAAGAGGCAGCTTATGCTATCACTTTTTATGGGCTTACCTTTAGAGATGATTCACCTAGAAATTTTGAGATGTATGAAAATCTAACTAAAAGACTAGAGCCATATAAGTATAAAAAAGAGGTAGATGCTTTTGATGATGAAGTCAAAAGCTATATAGAACTATATCGAGGTATGATTGATGTTTGAGGGCATCTATTTTGAGTATCCATTATTAGCCCTTTTAGTTGTTTTTTTTATAGTTTGTGCCCTTTTTTGCAAGCAAAGAGCATCATCTATATACTTTCCTCATACAAAAGATTTTATGCAAGATTCTGTCTCCGCTTCAAAGATGCTTTTTTTTCTCAAGTGGCTTGGTATTATAATGCTCATAATGGCTATGATGTCGCCTATAAAAGATGAACCTTATGAGCTAAAGCCAAAAGATGGTTATGAGATAGCGCTTATCTTAGATGCATCTCAGTCGATGCAAGCACAAGGTTTTGATCTTGCAAACCCATACTCTACAAGATTTGATGTAGTAAAAGAGATAGTTAGCTCCTTTATAAAAGAGAGAAAAAATGACAATATCGGTCTTGTTGTTTTTGGATCTTACTCTTTTATAGCATCTCCACTTACCTATGATGAAAATATCTTAAACAAGATAGTCTCTCAGCTTGGCATCGGTATGGCTGGGTCATATACAGCGCTCTATACTTCACTAGCTCAGGGTGTAAATCTCTTAAAGATGAGTGAGACTAAAAGTAAGGTTGCCATACTTTTAACTGATGGATATAGCACACCGCAAATAGATAGGATTCCTCTTGATGTAGCTATAGAGATGGCAAAAAAAGAGGGCATTAAAGTCTATCCTATTGGGATAGGGATGCCACATGAATATAATGGCGAAGTTTTGATGCACATAGCTGATGAGACTGGAGGAAAAGCCTTTGGAGCTGCAAGTGCGAGTGAGCTTGAGAGGATTTATAAAAAGATAGATGAGCTAGAGACTTCAGAGATTAAAGCTCAAACATTTTCATATACAAAATATTACTATTTTTTTCCGCTTTTTATCGCACTTATTAGCTTGATGTTATATGTTTTTTTAAAAAATAAAAGGGGTAGTTTATGATTTTTTTGCATCCTGAATTTTTGTACTATATGCTTCCCCCACTCTTTATACTCTTTGGACTAATCCTCACTCAAAAGGATTTTGAAGCTACGTTTTTTTCTGCTGAAGTGATAGAGAGACTTAGTGTAAGTGCAAATACAATGTCGCAAAGGTCTAGAAACGCTCTTTTTTTTCTTGTCTGTTTTTTGATAATTTTAGCATTGGCCGAGCCAGTTATAGATGAGGGTAAAGTCTTAGTAAAAGCAAAGAGTGCGGATGTAATGATTGCTCTTGATATAAGTGACTCAATGCTAGCGCAAGATCTCTATCCAAACCGCTTAGAGTTAGCAAAACAAAAGGCTTTGATGTTTATAGATGAGATGCGTGAGGAGCGAGTTGGAGTTATGGCGTTTGCTAAAAATTCCTACCTTGTCTCACCGCTTAGTTTTGATAGCAAAGCAGTTGGTTTTTTACTAAAGCATCTAGACACTAACTCCATAACACAAAAGGGTACAAACTTTTTATCTATCTTAGAAACATTTGCAAAGTCTCATGAAAACAGGGATGAAAAATACCTTTTAATACTCAGCGATGGTGGAGATGAGAGTGACTTTAGTAAAGAGATAGCCTTTGCAAAAAAGAACAAGATAGTAGTTTTTGTACTTGCTATTGCAACCAAAGAGGGCGCGCCTGTTAAGAAAGAAGATGGTAGTTTTATAGAGCATAAGGGCAAAATCATCATCTCAAAACTAAATGAGGAGATAGCAACTCTTGCGACTCAAAGTGGTGGAGTCTATATAGAATCTTCACTCTCAAACACAGATGTTAAAGCGATGCTAAAAGAGATAAAATCAATCTCAAAAGCAAAAGAGCTAAAGAGTGAGGAGGTAAATAAGTACGAACCACTATTTTACTATCCACTGGGCGCGGCTCTTTTTTTACTCCTTTTTGCTACAAGCTCATTATCAAAACGGGTAAAGCCTGAACTTGCATCTATACTACTTTTTTCTATGCTCGTAGTCTTTAGCACTCAGACAAAAGCTTCAATGCTTGACTTTGTAGAGTTAAGAGACGCAAAAGAGGCTTATGAAAAAGGTGAGTATGAAAGAGCAGCGGAGATTTATGAGAACTATGCAAACAAGTCTCAAGTTGGCGAGGGTTATTTTAATGCAGCAAATGCTTTTTACAAGCAAAAAAACTATAAAAAAGCTATAGAAGCTTATGAGAGAGCCTTGTTTGATAGAGATGAGATGAGGGCTAAAAATCTCTCAAATCTTGGTAACGCTTATGCAAAATCTGGGGAGTTGCAAAAAGCTGTAGAGGCTTATGAGAGCTCTTTAGAGATAGAAGCTGACAAAGAGACTAGGGAGAATTTAGAGAGAGTCAAAAAATTGCTAAAAGAGCAAGATGAACAAAAAGAAGATAAAGAAGACAAAAAAAATAAACAAGACAAAAAAGACAAAGAAGATTCTAGTGAGTCTGGCGATGAAGACTCAGATGATGAAAACTCTCAAGATGAATCAAGCTCTAAGAGTAGCGAATCAGATAAAGAAAAAAAGAGTAATGAGACAAAAGCTAAAGAAGAAGATAGTGACAAAGATGAGCAAAAAAAAGATGCAAATGATAAACAAGAGAAAAAAGAACAGTTAGATGAACTTGAAAAAGATGAGAAAAATGGTGACTCTAATGCAAGTGCAAAAGAGCTTGAAGAAGCGCAGATGAGTGATGCAGAGCAGAGAAAATGGCTAGATGAGCTAAACACACAAAATAGTAGTTTTATATATAAACTTAGTGATGAAAAACCTACAAAGGACATGAGCGATGAGAAACCTTGGTAAGATAGTTTTAGTTTTACTTCTTTTAAAAGTTGCGTTAAATGCTAGCATTAGAGCTAGTGTAGATGCCACGAGTGTGGAACTTGGAGAGATGGTTACATACTCTTTGCATCTAAGAGAGAGTGCGAACAGGCCAGTTATACAAACGCTTTGTGGTGTAAATGTAATCTCGACTAGTTCACAAAGTTCCATAGAGATGGTAAATGGAAAAATCTCAAGAAACAACACTTTTAGCTATAAATTTATACCGCAAAAAGATTGTGTGATAGAGCCTATGGAGATAGAAGTTGATGGAATGGTGCATAAAAGTAATGCCGTTGAGATAAAAGTGACACAAGGCGTGGCAAATGCTGATGCTGACTTTATCTTATCCTTAGAGAGTAGTACAAAAGAAGTTTATGTTGGAGAGCCATTTGAAGTTACTCTTTTGTTTAAACAAAAATTAGGAGCTGAGGCAGTTGATAGTAAGTTTGAAGCCCCAGTCCTAAAAGGTTTTTGGATAAAAAATGAATCACAGCCACAAAAAACTCAAGAGGGCGCTTATGTAGTCACAAAAATCATCTATAAAATGGCGGCTCAAAGAGCAGGTGAGCTAAATATCTCAAAGGCACAAATGAGCGTAGCCTCAAGGAGCCACACAAGAGATAGCTGGGGTTCATGGGTACCAAAAATCAAGTGGCGATCATACTACTCAAATGAGCTAAATATAGATGTAAAGCCACTTCCTAAAGGTGTTGGCCTTGTTGGAAGTTTCAGCATTGTGGCTACTGTAGATAAAAATGAGATAAACGCAAATGAGGCGCTAAATCTTACGCTAGAAGTTGCAGGAGATGGAAACTTAGAGGATATAAAAAGTTTTAAACCATATATAGATGGGGTGAATGTTTTTGATGAAAAAATCTCTATAGAAGCAAATAAGCTTACTCAAAAAATGGCATTTGTAGCTCAAAATGACTTTACAATCCAGCCATTTACTTTGAAATACTTTGACCCTAAAACAAAAGAGACAAAAACAATAACTACAGACAAAATAGAGATAAAAGTTAAAAACTCAAAACCAAAAGAAGAGTTGGTTGTGAAAAAGGAGTTAGACGAGCAGACTTTGGTGCAAAGAGATGAAAAAGTATCAAGTATATGGACTCTACTTATTTTTGTTCTAGGAGTGTTTTTGGGACTTCTTATCGGCATAGTAAAGCCATGGAAAAATCTTAAAAAGCAAAAAAGTCTATCTTTAAAAGATGAGAGAGGACTCTTAGTAAAGCTGCTTCCATATAAGGATGATGAAGAGGTTAAAAAAATCATAGAAATAATTGAGCAAAATATCTATACGGATAAAAAAATAGAGATAGATAAAAAGCTCTTAAGAGAGATAGTTAAGAAGTATATTTCTAAAGCTCCATAACTCCATATTTTTACTTTGCAACAATAGTTTTTTTAGAAGCTAATTGATATCTTTGTCTTAGCTTCTACTATCTTTAAAGTAATTAGCTTCATTATAAACTTAAGAATTTGAATTTTTAATATGCGCTTCATTGCAAAATTGATATACTTTTTAAGTCGCACAAAAGAGTGCTTTACAGTGCTTTTATACTAATAAGAAAGCAATTGAGACTTCTGATTAATCTATAAACTAGATTCCGTGTCAAGCGCTAAATGAGGCAATATGCGTCATCCAGAACTTGATTCAAGATCCAATTTAATAATTGTTCAGAACATCCAATTTTCTGAGATTGCATTTAGGCTCAATATTTAGGTTTATTGAAATTAGTTTGCGATTGATAAATATATAAACTTTTATAAAAGGAGTTTTTTATGAATATCTACTCTTTAATGTCAAGAATTTTTGCAGGCATCGCCTTAGTAATTCTACTATATGGCTTTATCATACCATCTGTTGGTTTTAATGGGACACTAGAGCGAATTAAAGATAATAAAGTAGAAGATATACCTTCATATGTTTATCCGCTTTGGAATTTTTATCAAGATGGCAGATATGCTAGTATCAATACTCAAAAAGAAGCGAGAAGCAACTTAAAAAAGATGATTGAAATATCTGAAGAGATAGGAGTGCCGTCAATGCCGGTATGGAACTTTTCTTTAGAAGCACCCAACTATCCTAAAGAAGCTTTTCCTTACGGTCTTCCTGTATATATCCATTTTGATGGACTGAGTGGAGAAGTTCATGAAATGAACACGATTAACCACTATGTAGGAATGGCTCCCATGGAGAGAGGAGGCATCTATGAGAGCACTCTTGCTCCCTATGCTCTTGTTGCTTTGGGGATGCTTTTTATGTTTTTTCTCACCTATAACAATAAGTTTGTAAATCGGCTTATGGTTATTCCCGTGCTTCTACCCTTTATTTTTTTAGGCATTTACGCCTATTGGCTCTATTGGTTTGGTCATAACCTTCATGAGGGAGCCATCACGATTAAGCCTTTTACTCCTGTTATTTTAGGAGATGGAAAAGTAGCTCAGTTTACTACTCATGCCTATCCTGTTATTGGTTTTTGGGCACTTCTTGCTATTAGTGTTTTGTCTCTTATAGCATGGTGGTTAAAGTCAAAATCATTAAAAACTCTACCACCTAAAAAAGCAACGATGCTGCAACACTCTATTTTTGTAGCTACTTTATTGGTAGGAATAGGCACAGTAGTGTCCGTTTTAAAAACTGATATAGAGGTAGATACACTAAGTAAAATATCTACTCTTATAGATTCTACAAAAGTCAAAATACCAGTTACAGTAGAACCATCAAAGCCCACAAAAGAAGAGATTGAGGCGATTACAAAAGAGAGAGAAGATGAAAGAAAAGAGCAGGAGTTAAAGATAAAGGCTTTAGAAAAAAGAGCTGGTTCTGCTGGAAAATTTAAAGTAAGCTCGATGTATAAAAGTAATTGCGCCCCATGTCATGGAGCTAGTGGGGAGGGAAGTGTTGGAAGTAAGCTTATTGGATTGAACAAAGATGAATTGTTAGCAAAATTGCTCGAATACAAAGCAAACGAAGAAGAGATGCATATGGCTGTCTTTGAGTATTTGTCGGATGAGGATTTAGAAAATCTTGCCGAAGAGATTGGTGAATTTGCTAACCAGTAAAGTGTCATAACAAAGTGAAGGATAAAAAGATGAAAAAATATCTAAAGATAGCTTTTGTCGCAACATTGGGAGCGTTGTTAATGACGCAAGCCTTGGTAGCTGAGTCAGAGTTTCAAAAAGTTATGAAAAAGCGTGGACTGACTGAAAAAGATGCACTTGCTGCATTAAAGGTTTACAATCCTAGTGGCAAGCTTGACGAGTATTACGCATTTGTCAGTGGAGGGCAGTCAGGGCAAGTTTTAGTCTATGGTATTCCCTCTATGAGGATTTTAAAGTATATTGGAGTTTTTACTCCAGAACCATGGCAGGGCTATGGTTTTGATACAGATTCAAAAGAAATTTTAAGACAAGGTAATGTTAGAGGAAGGGAGATAAACTGGGGAGATACTCATCATCCTGCACTCTCTGAGACAGATGGAAAATATGATGGAAAATATCTCTTTATAAATGACAAAGCAAATGCCAGAATTGCGGTAATCAATTTGGAATACTTTGAAACTTCCCAAATTGTAGTAAATCCTATCTTTAAGTCTAGTCACGGAGGTGCATTTGTTACTCCTAATACAGAGTATATTCTTGATTCTTGCCAATATGCGGCTCCTTTTACAAATGACTACTATCCTATGGAAGCTTATGAAGATGTATATAGAGGTGGAGTAACATTTTGGAAGTTTGACAAAAAACAGGGAAAGATTTTAGAAAAAGAGTCTTTTACTCTTGAATTTCCTCCATATATGCAAGACTTAACAGATGCAGGCAAGGGTGTCTCAGATGGTTGGGCATTTACAAACTCTTTTAACTCAGAACTTTATACAGGAGGCATAGAAAAAGGTCTGCCTCCATTTGAAGCTGGATGTAGCAGAAGTGATACGGATTTTTTACATGTATATAATTGGAAAAAATTGGCCGAACTTGCAAAAGATAAGAAAAATGTCAAAGTAATCAATGGACATAAAGTAATACCTATTGAAGTAGCTGTAAAAAATGATGCACTCTTCTTAATACCTGAAAATAAATCTCCCCACGGACTTGATGTAAGTCCAGAGGGTCAACTTATTATTGTCTCTGGTAAGCTAGATACTCATGCTTCTATCTTTGATTTTAAAAAAATTCTAAATCAGATAAAAAACAGAGAGTATATTGGAAGAGATAGTTATGGTATACCAATATTGGACATGAAAAAATCTTTGCATGGACAGTTAGAACTTGGACTAGGACATCTTCATAACTCTTTTGGTAAAGAAGACGGCATAGTCTATAGTTCTTTATATGTAGATTCTCAAATTGTAAAGTGGGATTATAAGAAACTCAAACTTATTGACAGAGTCAATGTACACTATAATGTTGGGCATATTGAAGCTATGGAAGGAAAATCTGCAGATCCGCAGGGAGAATACCTTATCTCTCTTAATAAGCTCTCAATCGATAGATTCTTACCTGTAGGGCCATTGCATCCGCAAAACAATCAACTTATAGAAATTGGTGCAAAGAAGATGGAACTTCTTTATGATATGCCTGTTCCACTTGGAGAACCGCATCAAGCAGCTTCTATTCGTGCAAGTAAAATTCATCCAAAAGTTAGATACAACATGGGTAGCGATTCAAAAACAGGGAAACCTCATGTCGGAAAAACGCTTGCTGGCGAAGAGCGGATTGAAAGAAAAGGAAACCATGTATATGTTTACTCTACTATGGTTCGTTCGCATATCAATCCTGAGCATATAACGGTCAATAAAGGCGACAAGGTTACTATGTACATTACCAATGTAGAGAGAGCTCAAGATGAGACACATGGTTTTACTATAGACCATCACGATATACATGTTTCTGCAGAGCCAGGTAGAACAGTCCAAGTAGATTTTGTAGCAGATATTGAAGGAGTTTTTCCTTACTACTGTACAGAATTTTGTTCTGCCTTACATATAGAGATGATGGGATATCTTCTAGTTAAAGATCCAAATAAAAATTATGATTGGATTCAAAAAACTAAAATAAAAGGCTTATCAGCACAAGAGTTAGAAAAAGAGTATCAGAAGATTACAGCCAACAATGATGCTACTAATAATGTTGTTGAAATGCTTTTTACATTTTTTGAAGATAAAGAGTATAAAAAATATCCTACGGTTAAAGATCTCATAGATGATGCAAAGGATCAATATTCAAAAATAGATATTGAAAGAGAAAAAGCGATAAAAGCATATAATGAGAAAAACTTGGAAAAGGCGATTCTTTTTGAAAATATGATATGGCAATATATGATTAAAACCGCTGACTCAGCTATAAGAGCTAAAGATCTTCTTGTAACTCATTTAGCTACTCCTAAATCTGAAAAAGCAAAAAATGGAGAAGAGGCCTTTCGTGAGGGTGGGTGCTCTGGTTGTCATGTTATTGGAAGAGTAAGCTCGGGTCCAGATTTGATAGGTGTTCTAAAGCGACATAGAAATGCAGAACAATGGGTTGCGGAGTATATTAAAAACCCTACAAGCAAGTTTCATGAGCCATATATGAAGAAGATGATTGAGTTTTTTAATCTAAAGATGCCAAATCAAAATATGAAAGATCAAGAGATAAAAGATATCATAGAGTATTTTAAATGGATAGATAAAAACGCTGATTTGTTTTAATAATAGAACCCTCTGATTAGTTTGCAAACTAGATTCCGTGTCAAGCACGGAATGACAGGATACGTGCCATTCTGAACAAACAAACCGTCATCCTGAACTTGATTAGGGATCTAATTTTATAATTGTTCAGAATACCCAATAAAAATCATTTCCATAAAAGCCTATTTTATAGTAGAATTTTCTCTTATAATTAAAAAGTTTTAGGAGATGCGGTGAGGGCTATTTTTTTAGTGTTTATTTTGTTTATATCGCTTGTGGCATCTGATGCTAAGATGAGGTATGAAAAGGTTCTTTTAAATGTTGAAAAACACTATTTTAAGCCCTTTAGTAGGGATAAGCTTATATCTAAAAGTATAGAGAATCTTTTGCAAAGCACTACATATTTGACAGAATCTGAAAATAAAAAAATAAAGCAGGAACTCTATAGAGCAAAAAACGCAAATGTAAGGCTTGAAAGCTTACTTGAGATTTTGTTAAAAAAAGGTATCTCAAAGGGCGAAATTTATGAGATGCTAATATCCTCTTGCATGGATTCACTTGATGTTCACTCCCACTATTTAAATTATGAGCAGATGCAAGAGCTAAAGATAAAAACAGAGGGTGTTTTTGTAGGAATTGGGATAAATTTAAACAAAACGAACAACTCCCTTGTTGTCCAAAATATACTAAAGAACTCACCTGCATCTAAGGCGGATATAAAGGTATCGGATGTGATACTCAAAATTGATGATGTTGCTTGTGATGGCATTTCACTAGAAGAAACTATAGAGTCTCTTCGTAAAGATATTGGAGAAACTGTAAAATTAAGTATAAAAAGAGAGAGTAAACTCATAGAATTTGAGCTAAACATAGAGACTATAAAGGTAGAAACTCTAGAGTTTAAGAGGTTAAGGGGGGAGATACTTTACTTTAAGATATCAAGTTTTGAAGCTAATATTGCCCAGATGGTTTCTGATAAAATAAAAGAGCACCAAAAGAGTAGCAAAGCTATTATCTTAGACCTTAGAGGAAATCCTGGTGGGCTTGTGTCTCAGGCAGTTGAAATAGCTGATATGTTCTTAAATAGAGGAAATATCATAACTCAAGTCGGAAGAGGAGTGAATGATAAAAAATCTTATGATGCTTCAAAAGAGAAGACACTAACTAATCTGCCTTTGGCGGTTTTAGTGGACTCAAACACCGCTTCTTCGGCTGAGATTTTAAGTGGAGCTTTGCAGATTCATCATCGTGCCACACTCTTTGGAGAGAAAACTTTTGGCAAGGGGAGCGTGGAGTCACTATATGCTATAAACAAAGAAGAAGCCCTAAGCCTTACAGTTGCACACTACTTTTTGGCGGATTCAAGCACGATAGAGGGTGTTGGAATTTTGCCAGATTATGAGGTAAACACCCAAATCATTGATGGCAGAGATAAATGTTTAGCTTCAGCAGAAGAATTTCTACAAAATATAAAAAAATTTGTTAAAAAAAATCCCTCTCAGATAAGTGGTGTGTGCACTAAAGAAGGGAAATAAAATGTTTAAAAGCTTGATGCTTTTCCTATTTTTACTACTTTGGTTTTTACTAGCCCAGACTTCCTCATGTTTAGTCTTTCTCTTCTATCTCTTTGCACTCACTCCTCTTTTAATGCCCTCTCTTATAGAGATGCCACTTATAAGAAAGAGGGCAGTTGCAACTGCACTGTTTCACGAAAGTAGTTCACTCTTTAGCATCTTTAAGAGTGTTTGGTTAAATCTCCTTATCTCTCTAGCTGTCGCTTTTGTTGTAGCTACTTTGATGTTGGTTAGTAGTCTCTATTTTGAGGGGATTGTTTTTTTCATCTTGGGTTTAGATATCTTTGTGCTTTGGGGAATCTATGCTAAAACGAAAAAGCACCTAAGAGTAAGAGTTAAAGAGGAGTTTTTGTTTGCTATCTCTAGGAGATGGAGCATCTATCTAAACACGCTTTTTTTAATTTTAGCCTTTGCCGTCTATGCTTTTTTTACTACCCCAAGTATTGAGATAAAAGCCTTTAACTGCGAGATATTAAGTTTTATATCAACAAATCTAAGATATAAAGAACTCTTACAATACAAGCTTATAAGTACATCCATAGAAACATTTGGTAGTGCAGGTAGCATCTACTTTTGGATACTCTATCTACTTCTGTCTCAAAGTATTTTTGCTTGGGCTTACTCAAGATTACTTTTTTCTTTTGAATCAATAGATGCCATCTTAAAGACAAAAGATAGAAACAAAAACTACTTTTTATTTGGCTTTATCTTAACGATAATCTTGCTTTTTATAATAAGTTCAAGCATAAACTATCTCTATGAAAAGCATCATATTCAAAGGTCTCAAGAGAAGATTGACAGACTTTATAAGGAAGTAGATAGGGTTATAGATGCAAAGCTTAGCTCGTCTGAGATGCTGTTGCTTGAAAATATAGATGCCAAGATAGATGAGCAAATAGATGCTGTATTTGTAAGTGTTTATGATGGTGTACCGGCGCTAAGCGACTACTACTACTCCATAAGAGGCGAATATAGTAGAATCTTTTTAAAGGCTTACAGCCTCTACTGCGGATATAAAAATGACTATTTGGCACCATTTTACAACCAGTACCTGCCACAAAAATTTCAGCTTAAAGATTGTAATACAGAGGCTTTAGAAGATGAGATAGAGTCAAAGATAAACTACTATCTATTTTCCCAAAATGATTTTAACCTGAGGGTTGATAAAGCTTCTACTATGATAGATGCAAGCATTAAAGAGTCTATGTTAAATTTTGAGAGTGAGCTAAAGAAGAGTATTGAAGAGGTTCAGTTAAATCACGACTCAGGGCTAGAGACTTTGGAGTTAAACTTTAAAGATATATTTGAAGCAAACTCTAGGGATATGGCTAAAAAAGGACTAAGTGCTACTGGAACTCTTCTCATTAGTAGTGCCATCTCAAAGAGCATAATGTCAAAGATGCTACTAAAGTTTGGAGCAAAAGGGGCTGTAAAAGCTACGTCTTTTTTTGGTGCATCTATGGGTGGGATCGCCCTTTGTGCGCCGAGTGGTCCGTGGGCTTTGCTTTGTGGTGTTATCACTGGAACTGCTAGCTGGGTGGGAGTAGATGCCGCCATGACCGAAGTCGATCAAGCTTTTAATGAAGAGGACTTTAAAAAGAGTGTAGTGCTAATGATAGATGCACAAAAAAACTCTTTAAAAAACCTTATGAAAGAGTCATATAGAGAGTGGGTAAGAAGAGTCTTTAAAGAGCTAAGAGATGATGCGAACAAGCTTAAATCTCCCTACGAGCAGAGTTTATCTTAAGGGTTGATTTCACTTTTGATTATTTTAGCTAGTTCGTTACATCTGATGTTACAATGATGCAACGAATGAAAGTCCGTAACCATGCAACACACTATCTTTGAGCTTTAAAGTTTAAAAGTAAGCTACTTTAAAATTTGTGTTTTCGTTCGCACTCAGTGATAATGAGGTGAAAAAAGTAGCCAAATCAAAACTTGCACCATAAATAGATGGAGAGAATACTCCTAAAGTAAAATCAAGCATATTCAATTTTTTCTACCAATAATTTAAAGTACTCTCTAGACCAAATCTCAAGGATTTTATCATCTTCTATAAATCTCTTTATATCAAGTTTCGCAGATTCTATATCAAGATTTGAAATTTTTTCTAAAAGTAATTTCTCTAAAGATGCCTTAGTAAAATATTTATTTTCACCTAAATCACCACTCTCTTTTGCTCTAATAGAGAGATGTTCTAAGTTCAATCTGTAACTATTACGCACATACCACTCAAAGTCGTACCAATCTCTACCTTTTACTCTTTGCTTCCACTTTCTAAAGAGAAGTGCATGAACTTTTCCTGCATATAGATTTTCTATCGTAAAGCATTTTACAAAAAATGAAAATGGTTGAAGGAGAAGTTTTTCTTCAGTTATGAAGCCAAGAGGAGGCTCTTTGTCAACTTCAAATTTTATCTTGATTGGTCTTTTTAAAGTGTTTGAGCTTAACGCTAGTATATGAATTGATGTATCATTTTTTAAAAAGGCAGATTCAATATTTGTTGCAGTTGACTTCTCTTTTTTAAAAATTTCTATTTTAATTGCTGCTGCTTCAAACTCATCAACGATATTTTTAAAATAGGGCTCTAGGCTAAAGTTCTCATCACTCTCAAGAAGCGAAAAATCTAAATCTTCTGAATATCTATCAAGTTTATAAAATATTCTTAGAGCTGTACCACCATAAAAAGCAGCCTTTTTAAAAAATCCACCACGATAAAGTCCCGCTAGAGCAATCTCTTGCATAATCTCTCTAAGAGCATTGTATCTGTCGTTATCATCTTTTATTTCATATTTTTGTAGCATCTGCTCTATCATAATTTATTTTCCTTTAAATCTTGAAGTAGCTTGTAAAATATCTCTAGAAGCTTTACTTTATAGTCACACTCAAGACACAGCTCAACAATTTCTAAATCAAAATCTTTTAAGTCGTCTAAGTCTATGCGCAGATCTTCTTCAAGATATTCTCTCACATCCCTTTGCGAAGTTATGCCCAAATTTGGCGTATATATGAGCTTATCACAGAGGGCTTTTTCTTTTGAAGCTATCATAAATGATGTGTTGTCTAAGTTTTTCTCTAAAACTATTCCAATAGGATAGAGTGCTTTATTGCCATTTATGTAGCTAAATCTACCAAAGGGTGTATCATAGTTTTTTACCATTTTTGTGGTGATAGAAGTTACCTCATAAACCCTCTCTGGTATAAGAGCGTAATGCGATAAAGCCCACTCTAGTGAGACATAAGAGGGTCCATATATTGTATTGGCAAGCAACTCAAGAGAGATTTTGTCATCTCTAAATAGAGCACCTGCTACATAGAGCTCTTTTTTTACTCTAATTATTTCGCCCTTTTTTACCATATTTTTTATTTTATCATTAGGATTTTTATATTCACCAAGCAGAGAGACTAAATCCGAATGAGTAAAAGGTATGGCTTTTAACTTTTTAATATCTTTAAATAATTTCATAATTATATTTTACTATAAATCTTGATATTTATATAGACAATATGATTTTTTCATATAATGTATATAGAAATTAGAGATAATATAGAGTGAATAATTCACATATAAGTTTATATTACAGAATAAAATTTATAGAAAATTGATAGCGCATATTAGTCACCTATGCGCTCTGGCGGAAGCGATGATTTGTTATGCTTTTTCTAAGGGTTGATTTCACTTTTTATGATTTTAGCTAACTCATTACATTTTTGAATCTTTTGTCTGTAGTCTAAGTCATCTCTTAGAAGTATCTCTATAAAAGCACTTCCTACGATAACACCATCAGCACCCTCAGCTTTCTCTTTTGCAGTCTTTGTATTCACTCCAAAACCTACATATACTGGTGTGTTTGAGAACTCTTTTATGGAGTTTATAAAAGGTTGCAGATCTTCTGCCGTACCTGAACCTGTGATGCCAGTATACGCTACCATATAGATAAACTTTTGTGCACCACTCACTATCTCTTTTATCCGCTCTTTTGAGTCTGTTGGTGCTACAAAAGAGATGTTACTTATAGCACTCTCTTTAAATGTATCACTATATCTAAGCGCCTCTTCATGTGGTAAGTCTGGGATGATAAGTCCACTTACACCAAGTTTTGAAGCCAATGGTAGAAGCTTACTCATATCTTGTTGATAGAAGCTGTTAAAATAACCCATCCAAAGAGTGTCAACCTTTGGCGCTATAATCTCAGATATCTCTAATAGTTCTCTGAATTTAAAGCCATTCTTTAGTGCTATGTGACTTGTTTTTTCTATAAGAGGCCCATCTGCAACTGGGTCTGAAAATGGAACTCCAAGCTCTAGCATGTCGACTCCATGCTCGCCGAGAGAGAGGCTTAAATCTACTGTAAAAGATTTCTCAGGATAAGTTGATGTTATGTATGCTACTAATTTTTTCAAGTTTTTTCCAAATATTTATTTTTCTAAAGGTGGTAATTTTAGGAGTTCAAACTTTACATGAGTTAACTCACTATCAGCTCTTAAGTCTTCTAACCATTGAGCGTACATGTCGCTGATGGAGAGAAGCCAAGTGACAACGTCACTACTTGCTAACTCTTCAGTTTTTCTTAGTTGCTCTAGGGCATCTTCAACAAAGGCGGAGAGTTTTGACATAGAAGTGATTTTAAGGTAGCTAGAAGCGGACTTTATGTTGTGAAAAACTCGAAAAAGCTCATCTACGCTTCTTTTATACATATTTGGTTTTTCAAGATCCATAATCATAACTTCCATGCTCTCAACCATCATCGTAAAATGGTCTAAAAACTCATCTACAATCTCAAAATCAAAGTTAGCATCTAAGTCACTTCTTACGCCCATAAAGTAATTCTCCTATTTAGTGCAATTGTATCAGTTTTTGGTTAAAATACTTTTATGAATAAAAAAATGACAATTACTTCCATACAAAAAACAAAAGGTGTGCGTCCTTTAGTGATGATAACGGCTTATGATGCACTATTTGCTAGGCTTTTTGAGTCAAGCTCAGACATGATTTTAGTAGGAGATAGTCTAAATATGAGCTTTGCTGGCAAAAGTGATACTCTTAGTGCAACAATGGAGCAGATGCTCTACCATACAAACGCAGTTTGTGAGGGAGCAAAGAGTAGCTTTGTGGTGTGTGATATGCCTTTTGGAACTTATGACAACAAAGACGATGCTCTTAAAAACGCTATGAGAGTCTATAAAGAGACACAAGCTGACTCTGTAAAGATAGAAGGCGGAGAGAGCAGGGCAGATATAATCGAGCATCTAACAAGTCATGGCATCGCTGTTTGCGGTCATATAGGACTTTTACCACAATCTGTAAGAAGCGAGGGCGGTTATAAAGTTAAAGGCAAAGACAATATCCAAAGAGAGAGTTTGCTAAGAGATGCAAAGGCTGTGCAAAAAGCTGGAGCTTTTTGTTTGGTTATAGAGGGTGTAAAAGCTGAGGTTGCATCTGAGGTAGCATCTTGTGTTGATATCCCAGTTATTGGCATCGGTGCTGGTGTTGGTGTAGATGGACAAGTTTTAGTTTTCTCAGATATGTTAGGACTTTTTGAAGAGTTTACGCCTAAGTTTGTAAAAAAATATATGGACGGAGCATCTCTTGTTAGAAGTGCTGTGAAAAATTATGCAGATGAGGTCTTAGCAAGAGAGTTTCCAAAAGAGGAACACACTTATTAATGGCAAAACTAAATGGATAGATTAGTAGAGATTGAGACTTTTTCGTCTGAAGAAGAGAGCATTGAAACCTCACTTCGCCCTGATGCTTGGAGTGAGTATATAGGTCAAGAGCAGATTAAGAAAAACCTCGGTGTTTTCATACAAGCGAGTAAAAAACGAAATGAAGCACTTGATCATGTTCTCTTTTATGGACCTCCTGGGCTTGGTAAAACTACACTTGCACTTATAGTTGCAACTGAGATGCAAGCAAATATCAAAGTAACAGCGGCTCCTATGATAGAAAAAAGCGGAGATTTAGCGGCACTTCTTACAAACCTAGAAGAGGGCGATATTCTCTTCATTGATGAGATTCATAGACTCTCACCGGCAGTTGAGGAGATACTCTACTCCTCGATGGAAGATTTTCGCATAGACATCATCATAGGAAGTGGACCAGCGGCGCAAACTGTAAAGATAGATTTGCCAAGATTTACCCTCATTGGTGCAACTACAAGAGCTGGAATGCTCTCAAATCCTCTAAGAGATAGATTTGGAATGAGTTTTAGGATGCAGTTTTATAACCCAGTGGAGTTAGCGCAAATCATCTCTCAAGCCTCTTTAAAACTAAACAAAGAGATACTTCATAGTGCAGCGCAGGAGATAGCAAAAAGAAGTAGAGGGACTCCTCGTATAGCTCTTCGCCTTTTGCGTCGTGTGCGAGACTTTGCAGATGTTGCTCATGAGGATGATATAGGGCATGAAAGAACTCAGTATGCACTAGATGAGCTTGGCATCAACTCTTACGGTTTTGATGAGATGGACTTAAGGCTACTAAACCTTCTAGCATCTGCAAATGGAAGAGCTATGGGACTTAGCACAATTGCGGCGGCTTTGAGCGAGGATGAGGGGACAGTTGAAGATGTGCTTGAGCCTTACCTCATAGCAAATGGTTACCTAGAGAGAACAGCAAAGGGTAGAAAAGCCACAAGAAATACCTACGAGATACTAAATCTCTCACTTCCACAACAAGATGGAGGATTATTTTGAGACAAGGTAAAATCTCGCCGATAGGCGTAGCTTCAGTGACAGCAATTGAATCTGGACTTGTTCAGATTCAAGGAGACAGATAATAATGAAACCACAATATTTCGTAGCTATACTCTTTGCCACATCTCTTTACTGGATGTATCTGCTTTATGCTCCTTTTTTACTAACTATAACTATCGCTGCACTACTTGCAATCTCTACTGCAAATATTCAAAATCTTTTTTGCAAACTCTTTAAGAGTCGTCTTGTTGCAGCCCTTGCTTCTAGTTTTTTGCTTGCTGTTCTCTTTTTCGCTCCACTAGGATACTTTTTGGCAACTCTTACTATGAAGCTAAAAAATATTGAGCCTGAAGTTTATTTAGGGGTTGAGGCTTATGTAAAAGAGTTTATTGCAAATCCTCCTACTTATCTTGCATTTTTAGAGCCTTATGCTAAAGAAGCTTTAAAAGAGTGGAATGTAAGCTCGCTTGCTGCAAAGGTCATATCTATGACTGGGACTATAGGAGCTTTTAGTGCTGGGTTTTTAAAAAATGCATTTTTAACTATCATCTTTTACTTTTTTGCACAGTACAACGGTGATTATATAGTAGAGTTTTTAAAGCGAGTAGTTCAGATGTCGGTTGAGGAGACAACTCTTATAGCTAAAGAGATATCTTCAGTTATGAGTGTTGTTTTTTACTCCATCATCACCACTGCTATGTTTGAGGGGGTTTTGTTTGGTGTTGCCATCTCTTTTATAGGTTACAACGGGCTTCTCTTTGGCATCATGTATGGTTTTGCATCTCTTATACCTGTGGTTGGTGGGATATTAATGTGGCTTCCATTTATGATTTATGAGTTCTCAATTGGAGAGACTTCAAACGCTATTTTTATAGTTATCTACTCTATTGTGGTTATCTCAATTATTGCAGATACTTTTGTAAAACCACTCATCATAAAAGAGATAAACAATAGAATGTTAAAAGAGGATGACACAAGAATAAATGAGCTTATAATCTTTTTTGCAATCATAGCAGGACTTGCGACATTTGGCTTTTGGGGAATGATACTAGGGCCTGCAATTACTGCATTTTTCTTAACTGTTTTAAAACTGTTTGAAGCTAGAACAAAAGAGTGTGGCGCCAATTAATGCCCTCGGCTTGAACGTATGGAATATATTTCGTAGAAATATGTTCACGGGAGTTCAAAGTAGAGACGAGGGTATTTCGGCTTGAACGTATGGAATATATTTCGTAGAAATATGTTCACGGGAGTTCAAAGTAGAGACGAGGTTAGCTCTGATAAATCTCAGGATAGTCATTCTTAAATCTTCTATGCAACCAGAACCAAGGTTTAGGAGATTTTAGTATCTCTTTGCTTAGCCAATCTATTTGCATCTGAGTTGAGAGCTTAATGTCGTGTTCTATATCATCTGTTTTTGGTGGGATAATCTCATCATAAAACTTTATAACAAAGTTTTCATCATCTTGTGTATGAATAAGTGTAGGAATTATCGCCGCATCAAATTTTCGTGCTAAGTAAGCTGTACTCTTGACCTGACCCGTAGGTTTGCCTAAAAAGTCAACTGTAACTGCCTCTTTTTTATTTACATTTGTATCTATTAAAACAGCGATAGTTCCACCAGCGCGAAGGCGCTTAACAAGCCCTCTTGTAGCACCACTTCGCTCAATATACTCCATGTTAGATTTTGAACGAGAGCTTAGAACATACTCCTCAAAATACTTATTTTTCATTTTTGTATAGACTGTCAAAAAAGGCTCACGCATAGCACCTAGCATCGCTCCTGCAAACTCCCAAGAGCCATAGTGAGCAGTTATAAAGATGATAGGTCTATTTTGCTCTTTAGCTTTTTTTATAACTTCATCATTAACAAAGCTCACATTTTTTGCAAGCTCTTGCATTGAGTAGTGTCTTATCTCCATAGTATGAAGAAGATTTAGTGCGAGTTGCTTAAATGAAGCTTTTGCAACATCTTGCATAAACTCCTCGCTTACATCATCTCCATAGATAAATTTCAGATTATCTCTTACGACCTTGTTATATCTTTTTGAGGTTTTATAGGCTATAAATCCAAGAGCTGTAAAAAAACCTCTTCTTAGTTTCTTAGGAAGAAGCATCAAAAACTTCTCTAAAACCAAAAACATATAAAATCCTATCATATCAATAACTCCCTAGCTTTTTTTGTAATGTCTTTTACTTCAATATCTTTGATAGAAAAGTCATTTTTATCAATGTGGTAAATATCCACTTTTGAGTCTGACTTTAAAAAAAGATTTTTAGAAGTTTCATAAATCATTCTTTTTGTAGTTGGACCAAAAAGAGTTATAGATGCAACGTTTTGTGCCCATGCGATGTGAGTTGGCCCTGTATCATTTCCTATAAGCAGATCAACACTTGAGATAAACGAGACAAGATCGAGCAGGGATAGTTTTGGAGCAAGTATGGCAGATGAAGAGTTTTTGCAAATCCACATAGCATCTTCTCTCTCTTTCTCATCTCCCCAGATAATATAGCAGTTTTGCCCTAACTCATCACAAAGCTTGGCTATCTTTTCTTTTGGGTACTTTTTTGACTCCCAAGATGCACCAATAACAATAGCTATATTTTTTTTCTCACTTTTACTTAGGGGATATTTCTCAACATCAAAAACTCTCTGTTTATTGAGTAGCATCAAATCATTTATCCTAAATCCAAGCCCATCAGATGCTAGAAATATATTTCTTTTTACAATGTTTTCATCATACTCTATATATGAAGTTGTTTTGTAGAAAAATCTTGAGATGGACTCTCTTGATGAGTTTTTATCAAAGCCATGTGTCCTTTTGCCAATGAGTCTTGCGACTATACTTGACTTTAGAAGTCCTTGCATATCTATGATGATATCAAACTTGCCTAAAGAGCGAAGTTTTGAGATGGTCTTAAAAAATTCTTTAAGACTTCTTGATTTTTTCAGCTCTTTTAGATTTATGGTGTGGACGCGATGGAGCAGTGGATGATTTTGCAGCAAGGGTGCAAAAACTTCTTCAGTTATCCACTCTATCTTTGCATCTGGGTACTTTTGGTGGATAAACTGTAGTATTACGGCACTGTTTATAATATCTCCAAGTGCTGAGAGGCGCACTATGGCTATGCTTTTTATATCTTTTTTCATTGACGCCATTATAGCTAATTTCGCATGATAGTTTGTTTTTTCAACTCCACTATAATCTCTTTTTGTCTATCATAAACATACTCCATAAGGATTGACTCATGTGCTTGGTCTTCTTCTAAGTCTACAACTATCTTACAAAACTCTTCACTGCATCTTATAAAAGTAACCTTGGCTTCTAATGCCAACGCCATATATCCATCTTGAGAACTTTTAATAGGAAGGGTAAACTTTATTGTAACATTGGTTGATTTTAACTCATCTATTTGCTTAAATACTCTTGTTTTTATAGCTATAGAATTCATAGAGATATCTAATATATCCCCGCTTAAAGAACCTTTAGCATTTATAATTGAGATAGGGGTTCTTTGAGAGGAGGTTACACGGCTATATTTTCTACCAATTGCACTTCCATCTACAAATCTAAAATTTTTTAAAAGCGCTACTCTCTTTTTTAAATCTATAAGCTTTACATCAGCCTCAATGTCTTTTGTGAAATTTGCAGATTGAATAACAGTCCCTTTTTCAAAGTTCATTACAGTGCCTTGGAGTTGCTGAAAATTTACATATATCTCTTCTTGAGTTTTTTTAACAATCATAGCAGAGGTGTTGATACACAGACCTTTGTAGATGTTTAGAAGCTTAATGGAACTTTTGTTTGTAAATGTTGATTGTAAAAGTAGGTCTATCGCTTTCTCATCATCTAGCTCGTTATCTATATTTATGACTCTATAAATTTTTTGAGTCTCTATATCTTTGCTTGAGATTTTTTCTTTTGCAATATCTGAGATGATTTTTAGTGCATCATTTAACTCAAAATCATTAACATCAAAAACATGCAATCCAATAATTGGTTTGACTTCTTCTTTGGAGCTATATTCAAGCAGACGTTTTTGAATAGTATAGGCTTTTTGTTTTGTAGCTTCAAAATCAAGCCCCTCAAAAAGTGTAATGTATAGTCTATGGCTATATTGAGCCAGAAGAGTGTGTGCATCTATGTCTAACTCAACTTGCAAAAGTAGGTCACGGATAGCCATCTCTATCTCATACTCGCTCCAAAAGTTACATAAAGCATCCATGTTTTCGATGTTTATAGTTATGATAGAGTAGATGTTTTTAGACAAATTTTCCTTAAGAAGTTTCTCTTTTAGTACTTCTATAAAATAGATGCGGTTTTTTATAAAGTCAACACTTCTATCTTTTGTTTGTTCATTTTGTATGACCATTTTTTTTAAAAAAGTATCTCTTTTTATGTCCAATATAACTTTTAAAGTTTCATTTCTAGGGGTTAAAATATTTTTTACGCCTAAAAAAAATGCTAATTGAAAGAGCATCAGGTTGGGAGCTTCATCTACAAAAAAGTATATCAAAGAGCCTGTTTTATTACTAAGGAGTTTTCTTATATGAAGCAGGAGTGTTTTTTCTATTTTTTGTATCTCTACGAGATAGACGTCAGCATGATTTAGTGTATCTACTTTACTTATATCAAGTGTTTCGCTAAATTCAAAGGCTTTGGTAATATCTGATATCTGTTTAGAAAGGCTAGACTTATAGTAAAGATGGAGCAATAATTACACCTCTATGTTATTTTAGTTAAGTATATCACATGTTTTTTTATAAAAAATAGATTTTTATCAAGATATTTTGATATGATAAAAATCTATAATTGAACTCTCTGATTAATCTATAAACTAGATTCCGTGTCAAGCACGGAATGACGGAACACTTCGTCATCCTGAACTTGATTCAGGATCCAACTTAATAATTGTTCAGATCACTCAATTATGAACATAATGTTATGTAGCCTTTGGTATAATTGCAAAAATTTTAAAATAAGGCGTTTTAATAGATGGTTGCATCAGACATTCAAGATTTTGCAGAGGGGCGTACTAAAGTAAGAGCCTATCTCTGTTATCTTTTTTCTAGAAACATTCCAAATAGACTTCCATCACTTACAAAAGAGATGATAGTACCTCGCCTCTTAAAGATAAAAGCGGATTTGGAAAACTGTGAAGGAATCTATCTTCTAGACTATAAAGGCGTCCAAATCTCTCCTACCTACACAGCTTCTAAAGAGATAGAGCGTGATATAGGTAAGATTAGAGCTGATCGTGCCTACTACTATCGTGCAGTAAGGGAGGAGAGATGTACCATAACAGATCCATATCCATCTCTTATAACTCAAGATTTAACAGTTACAGCATCTCAACCAATCTATAATGAGAAGAATGAACTTATCTATGTAGCGTGTTTAGATATGCCTCTTGAAGAGGTTTTAAAGATAGCTCAACTAAACACATCTGATGCTTTTTTTACAAAACTATTTAAATACTCTTATGCAATGTTTGCTTTTGCGCTTATAGCAGTTGCAATATTTCTTTTTGCTCATGGTGTTAAGAGCTTTTTTGTAAATGAGATAACTGTTTCGCATCTAGTAGTAGATGATATGTTTAAGGCAACTATTTTGCTCACCCTATCTTTGGCTATTTTTGATTTAGCAAAGACTCTTATAGAAGAGGAGATAATGGGGCGTAACAAAGAGCAGGACATCTCAAGGCCGCATAAAACTATGGTTAAGTTCTTAGGTTCTATCATTATCGCACTATCCATTGAAGCACTGATGTTAGTCTTTAAGTTTGCCATAACAGATCCACAGATGCTTATGTATGCTATGTTTATCATAGGCGGAGTGGCACTTCTGATAATAAGTTTAGCAATCTATATAAAATTTACAAAAGCAACGAGTGAGATATGATAGGAATAGTTGATTATAAGATGGGAAATCTAGCAAGTGTTCAAAATGCTTTTTCAATACTTGGAGAAAAAACAGTTATAGTATCTGATCCAGAGAGATTTAAAGAGTATGATAAGCTTTTACTGCCTGGTGTTGGTGCTTATGGAGATGCAATGAAGCATCTAAATCAAAGAGGTATGGTTGATGCTTTAAGAGAGTATGCAAGAAGAGGAAACTATATGTTTGGCATCTGCTTAGGCATGCAACTGCTTTTTGAGAGTAGTGAAGAGTTTGGTGATAGCACGGGGTTAGGACTTATAAGGGGAAGTGTAAAAGCTTTTGATAAGAGTAGATTTCAAGAGAACTTAAAAGTTCCTCATATAGGATGGAATAGAATCTTTACTAGAGAACATCAGCTTTTTAATGGCTTAGATGCAAATCACTATCTGTATTTTGTTCACTCATATCACGTTGAGTGTGCCGATGAGAGAGATGTTATTGGTAAGACACATTATGGCTATGAGTTTGCATCAGCAGTAGCGCATGAAAACATATTGGGGATACAACCGCATCCAGAAAAAAGCCATAAAAATGGGCTTAAGATTTTGGAGAATTTTATTCAACTGTAGTTACTTTTGGTATGCATTCCCATGCAGAGAGACTGTGAAAGAACTCTAGTTTTCTCTCAGAAGTGGGACTTCTAGGAACGCTAACCAATGGTGTTCTCCACGATGAATCCCGCAAAATAGGCTAGGCTGAAGCTTCACTTCCTAGTTTTTTCACAGTCTCAGAGCGTGGGAACGAGAGTGCAACGAGGGAAGGTATGGATTCCCACTCTCTCTGCGTGGGAACGAGGATGTCCCACCTCGTCACACCTTTCTTGAGGTGTGACGCATTTTTGTGGCTGCTTCTAAATATACACTCCACTCGCAAGAGGATGGAGCGAGAGATAAATAGTAAAAAGGAAAAAAATGACTCTATATCCAGCGATTGACTTAAAAGATGGAAAAGCTGTAAGACTTACAAAAGGACTTATGGATAGCGCTAAAATCTACTCAGATGAGCCTTGGCTTTTAGTTAAGAAGTTTGAAGAGATGGGAGCCGAGTGGGTTCACTTGGTGGACTTAAATGGTGCTTTTGCGGGAGAGCCTAAAAATTTAGAGCAGATTGTAAAAATCAGAAAAAACTGTAGTGTTAAACTTGAGTTAGGTGGTGGCATCCGTGATGAAGAGACTATCAAAAAGATGCTAGAAATTGGCATAGATAGAATAATCCTTGGCTCAATAGCAGTTAAAAATCCAGAGTTTGTAAAAGAGATGGCTGCAAAATACCCAATAGCCGTAGGCATAGATGCTATAGATGGATATGTGGCAGTTGAGGGCTGGGGAGAGGTGAGCACTATGCGAGCTACTGAACTTGCAAAAGAGTTTGCTAACGCTGGCGTTGAAGCTATCATATGCACAGATGTAGGCAAAGATGGAACACTCAGTGGTGTAAATGTCGAGTTTACACTAGATATTGCAAGAGCTAGCGGCATTAGTACAATCGCTAGTGGTGGGGTAAAAGATGTTACAGATATTGAGGCGCTTATTGCAACTAAAGAAGTTGATGGCGTTATCATAGGGAAAGCTTACTATGAGGGAACAATAGATTTGCCAAAGCTATTTAAAAGTCTCAATTAATAGTAAAAAAACAAAAATTTAGATATTATTTGATTATAAATTTTGCAAAATATATTATAAAAAAGGATTTCAATTGAAATTACTTGTTGTTGATGATAGTTCTACAATGCGACGTATTATAAAAAACACTTTAGCTCGCTTGGGATATAAAGATATTTTAGAGGGTGCCGATGGTGTAGAGGGATGGACACAAATGGATACGAATCCTGATATTGATATGTTAATAACTGACTGGAACATGCCAGAGATGAATGGTCTAGAGTTGGTTAAAAAAGTTAGAGCTGATGAGCGTTTTAAAGATACGCCTATTATTATGGTAACAACAGAGGGTGGTAAGGCAGAAGTCATCACTGCTTTAAAAGCTGGCGTAAATAACTACATCGTAAAACCATTTACTCCACAAGTACTAAAAGAAAAACTTGGTGCTGTTATGGGAATAACTCAATAATGCAAGATTACTACTACGAGCTAGTAGTTAAAGTTTCATCACATAAAGAGCTTTTTGCAGATTTTTTGTCTGACACTATAGATGTTGGATTTGAAGAGTCTGAGGAAGGTTTTACTATCAGAAGTGAAGATGAACTTGAAACTATCGCTTGGGGATTAGAGCAGTTTTGTGAAGCCCTGCAAAAGGCTTTGGGTAAAACTATAGAACTTGAATACACACATAAAAAACTTAAAAATAGTGACTGGGTTGAACTCTACCAAAAGAGTGTAACTCCCATAGCGATTGATAAGTTTTATATACATCCGACTTGGGATGCTAAAAATCCAGATCTAATAAACATCGCCATTGACCCAGCCCTTGCTTTTGGAACAGGGCATCACCCAACAACTGCTTCATCTCTTCGTGCAATATCAAAATATGTCAAAGAGGGTGATACTCTTATAGATGTAGGTTGTGGAAGCGGAATATTAGCCATCGGAGCTATTAAGCTTGGGGCAATTGTAGATGCTTGTGATACTGACTCAGTCTCAGTAGAAAACTCAAAAGAGAATGCAAAACTAAATGAAGTTGAGTTCGCTGATATCTGGGAAGGTTCATGTTCGCTAAGTAAGAAAAAGTACAATGTGGTGGTAGCCAATATTGTAGCTGATGTACTTACTTTTATAGCAAAAGATTTAAAAAATGCACTAGAGAGTGATGGAGTGTTGATTTTATCAGGAATCTTAGATAAGTATGAGAACAAGGTTTTAAGTTTTTACAAGGATTGTGAAATTTTAGAGCGAATTGCAGTAGATGAGTGGGTAACATTCGTCTTAAAAAGAAAATAAAAAGAGATAAATAATGCCAAATCAAAATAACAATGAAAATAAAAATAATAATTTTTTCAACAATAATCCTCTAATAGCTTTTGCTATTTTTTCAGTGGCTATCATCTTACTCTTTAAAGCTCTAGTTGGTGATGGTGGAGGACTCGATGATGCAGGGAGTTCAAACAGAAAAACTAAGCAAGTAAGTTACTCTGAACTTAAAGGCTTAGTTGAGTCAAAATCACTAAGAGAAGTGAATATTGGGCAAACTTATATAAAAGCAGTAGGGACTGAGGGCACTATCTATACGACTAGAATCGTAAAGGGTGATACAAAACTCGTAGAGCAACTTGATAAACAAGGTATAGAATATACTGGATTTAGTGAGACAAACTGGTTTACTGAGATGTTTGGCTGGTTATTTCCTTTTCTTATAATCATCGCAATTTGGATGTTTTTTGCAGGAAGAATGCAAAAAAGTATGGGTGGCGGACTCTTAGGCATAGGAAGTTCAAAAAAGCTAGTAAACTCTGAAAAACCAAATACAAAGTTTGATGATGTTGCAGGTGTAGAAGAGGCAAAAGAAGAGGTTCAAGAGATAGTTGACTTCTTAAAATATCCAGCTCGTTATGTAGAGATCGGTGCAAAAATTCCAAAAGGTGTTCTTCTAGTAGGTTCACCTGGAACTGGTAAAACACTGTTGGCTAAAGCTGTTGCAGGAGAGGCGGATGTTCCGTTTTTCTCTGTAAGTGGTTCTAGCTTTATAGAGATGTTTGTGGGTGTTGGTGCGGCTCGTGTTCGTGACTTGTTTGAACAAGCAAAAAAAGATGCTCCTAGTATCATATTTATAGATGAGATAGATGCTATAGGTAAGAGTCGTGCGGCTGGTGGAATGATGGGTGGAAATGATGAGAGAGAGCAGACTCTAAATCAACTCCTAGCAGAGATGGATGGTTTTGGAACAGATACTCCTGTTATCATCTTAGCCGCTACAAATAGACCTGAAGTACTAGACCAAGCACTACTTCGTCCAGGTCGTTTTGATAGACAAGTCTTAGTAGATAAACCAGACTTTGAGGGCCGCGTGAAAATCCTAAAAGTACATATGAGAAGTGTAAAAATGGATGAAGATGTTGAGATTGAAGAAGTGGCTCGTCTTACAGCAGGATTAGCAGGTGCAGACTTAGCAAATATTGTAAACGAAGCTGCACTTTTAGCTGGACGTAAGAGCCAAAAAAGTGTTAAACAAAAAGACCTTTACGAGGCAGTTGAGAGAGCCTTAGCTGGACTTGCTAAAAAATCTCGTAGAATCAACCCTAAAGAGAAGAAAATAGTAGCATATCATGAGAGTGGTCATGCACTCTTAGCTGAGACAACAAAAGGTGCTAAAAAAGTTTCTAAAGTCTCTATAGTTCCTCGTGGACTTGCAGCTTTAGGCTACACTCTAAACAAACCAGAAGAGAACAAATATATGATGCAACAACATGAGTTGTGGGCTGAAGTTGATGTTCTTCTTGGTGGTCGCGCAGCCGAAGATGTGTTTTTGGGTGAGATCTCAACTGGTGCTGGAAATGACTTAGAAAGAGCAACAGATATAATAAAATCTATGGTTCAAACTTATGGAATGAGTGATGTAGCTGGACTTATGGTTTTAGAAAAAAGCAGACAATCATTTTTGGGTGGCGGACAACAATCTACTCGTGAATATAGTGATAAGATGGCCCAAAATATGGATGAGTTTATTAAAACATCCCTCTCAAAAAGATATGAAGAGGTTAAAACTCGCTTAGAAGAGTATAGAGAAGCAATTGAGAGAATGGTAAAACTTCTTTATAAGAAAGAAAATATTACAGGTGAAGAAGTAAGAGAGATTATTATTAATTTTGAAAAAGAGCACAATATGGACTCAAAAGTAGAAAGCTCAGTTGATGATATAGCAGAAGAGTTAAAAGAAGATGCTAAAATGTCTAAGAATGTCATAGATAAAGATAGTGAGAATTAGTGATGAGTAATAATCTTCTACCAATAGCAAAAGAGGGATTTAATCGTATAGGTGTTGCTTTTTTAGTATTTATCTTCTTTAGCATCTTTGATTTTAAATTTTTAGGATTTATATCTTTTATAACTGTGCTCGCTTTGATATTTATATATAGAAACCCTGAGAGAATGTCTCCGATTCTTGAAGTAAAAAGCGTAGTCTCTCCTGTAGATGGGACTGTTATATCTATAGAAGAACTAGAAAATAGTGAGTATGCTTATAAGATAGAGATAGATAGTAATTACTTTGATGTCTCACTACTGCGTTCACCTCTAAGTGCTGCTGTAAAATCAGTAGAGCTAATGCGAGGGGCAAGACTCTCAAAAGACTCACCATTAGCAAAAGAGTTAAATGAGAGAGTAGAGATAGTCTTTGAAGATAGTTTTGAAAATTCTGTAAAAATAAAGCATATGTTAAAACAGAGTTTTGATAGAATAAAAGTGGATTTAAACACAAAACAAAATACTATTCAAGGGGCTAGATATGGTTTGATGATAAATGGCATCACAACTATATATCTACCTCAAAATTTTAGAGTAAACCTTAGCATCGGACAAGAAGTCAATGCATCTCAATCATTAGTGGGATATTTTTCATAAAAAAATGAGAAAAACCCCTACTAAACTCATCTACATATTACCAAACCTATTTACTGCTGCATCTATTTTTTCTGGAATCTTTAGCATCATTAGTGCTGTTAATGGTAACTTTGAAAAGGCTGCTTGGCTTATTATGCTATCGCTAATATTTGATGGATTAGATGGAAGAGTTGCTAGGCTAACTAACACCTGTTCTAAATTTGGTGTAGAGTTTGACTCCCTCGCTGATATGGTTGCTTTTGGAGTGGCTCCTGCATTTTTAATCTATATGTTTGTGGGTTATGAATTTGGTCGCTTTGGAATTGTTACATCTGCGCTTTTTGTTATCTTTGGAGCTATTAGGCTTGCAAGATTTAATGTAATGACAAGCAGTAGTGAGCCATCAGTTTTTATAGGTGTTCCAATTCCAACGGCAGCTGTCTTTGTCTCTTTACTTGTACTTCTGTTTAACAAATATAACTTTCATTATGACTACGGCATTATTCTTATGTTTTTAGCTATCTTAGTCTCTATCCTCATGATTAGCAATATTCGCTACCCAAGTTTTAAAAAGATAGACTTTACACCAAAACATGCTATGAAATTTTTTGTTACAATTTTACTTATACTTTTTTTGATTTTTATGTACCCGATAGAGGGTTTTTCCTTTATATTTATAGTCTATATCTTATATGGCATCATAAGAGCTATGATACTTCTTCCAAAGAGAGTTATAAAGAAGTAATTTTTTCTTTTAACTCTTGCTCTTTTTCAAAAAGAAGCTTGTCTAAATCTATATCAAAGTTAAAATACTCAGAAGAAAATCCGCTATCACCTATTCTAGAGAATTGTATAATCGCGCCTTGGTTATTTTGTACTTCAAGATATAAAAGACCAAGAGCATAACGGCTCTCTGTAAAACTCCCATCTTTCATTTTAGATAGTTCTAAAAGTGCTATAGCATTGGCATGATGATTTGCTGCAGTAGATGCAACTGCACCTAAGAAGAGAGTATAAGCATCTCTTACTTTTAAGTCATCTATGAGATGGTTATATAGAGTATAAGACTCTTCATAAGCGCCATCGTATAGAGATGCAAGAGCCAAGGCAGCTGCTATTTCATGTGTATCGCCCTTGGTTGTCTCCAAAACACGTCTTAGCTGTTTTCTAAGGAAAAAAAGTTTACCAGTTATAAGATTTTGCTGAGTATATAGATATCTTGTGAGATATGAGCCATAATAGAGGTCATTAAAACTA
>Ga0265293_10002355_pt1 | contig 38323 bp, 32 predicted proteins | sample Munlanlewell138R_FD_192505 | JGI IMG/M metagenome (GOLD analysis project Ga0265293, IMG submission 192505) | Leachate microbial communities from a municipal landfill in Southern Ontario, Canada - Leachate well 138R | ecosystem: Engineered > Solid waste > Landfill > Unclassified | place: Canada... | reverse complement strand
AATCATAATTGTGTTAAATCCTCTAGAAGTTAATTGCTTTGCATATCTTGTATTTAAAAATTGTTTTTCTACTCCATTTTCATATAAAAGTCTTGGAGAAATTCCTATAAGTTTCATAAGTTAATTCCTTTCCTATACTAAATAGAATTTTACTATAAAATGACTTATTTTTCAAGTAGATAACTAAATAAAAAATATTAGGGTAAACTATTAAAAATATCTTTCTTATGATATAATATGATTGAGGTAAAAAATGGATACATTAAAAGAATTATATAAGGTTGGTAATGGTCCTTCAAGTTCACATACTATGGGGCCACAGTTTGCTGCTTTAAGATTTAAAAATCGTCATCCTAATGCAAATAGGTATGTTGTTGAATTGTATGGGTCACTTGCTGCAACAGGAAGAGGACACTTAACTGATAAGATTTTATATGATACTTTGGGTAAAAATAAAACAGAAGTTATTTTTAAGCCAGAGTTGTTTTATGATTATCATCCAAATGGAATGAAACTTTTCGCATATTCTGAAAACAATACAATAATAGAAGAAGAGTTAGTTTTCTCAGTTGGTGGTGGGAGTCTAAAAGGTTTAAATGAGCCTAGAGAGATTGCGCATAAATCTTACTACCCACTAAGATTTATGAATGATATTTTACATTACTGTGAGAAAAATAATATGAGTTTGCTTGATTATGTTCTTGAATGTGAAGATGATGATATTTTAGAGTTTTCAAAAAATGTTGTTGTCCAAATGTTTGATACAGTAGAAAAAGGTCTTAAGAAAACTGGTTATTTACCAGGACCACTAAAAATTCAAAGGCGAGCAAATTCTATTTATAATAAGTATATAGAAAATAAAGATTTCAATAGTTTAGTATTCTCTGCTACTTTAGCTGTCAGTGAAGAAAATGCAAGTGGTGGAATTGTTGTAACAACCCCAACTTGTGGTGCTAGTGGAGTTTTGCCTGGGGTAATGTATGCATATTTTAAAACTGAGAAATGTAGTATTGAAGATATAGCAAAGGCGGTATTAGTTGGAGGTTTAGTTGGAAATTTAGTTAAACATAATGCTTCAATTAGTGGTGCTGAAGTTGGTTGTCAAGGAGAAGTTGGGACTGCGTGCTCTATGACTGCTGCGGCGCTTGCTTATTTAAAAGGTGGTAACAATAAACACCAAGAATATGCAGCAGAAATTGCGCTTGAGCATCATCTTGGTATGACTTGTGATCCGATTTTAGGTTATGTACAAATACCTTGTATTGAAAGGAATGCATTATCTGCAAGAAGAGCAATTGATTCATGTAATTTTGCTCTATTAACAGATGGCAATCACTATATAAAACTTGATGATGTAATTGTATCTTTAAAAGAAACAGGAAAAGATTTACATTCAAATTATCGTGAAACTTCTTTGGGAGGGTTAGCGAAAATTAAATTACCACTGTATGAAGAAACCGAGAGCGAATAGCCCTCGGTTTATTTTTGTCTTTCTTTAATTATCTTAGTTATTTTTTCTGCCATTCCATTAGGAACAAATGCATCGATCGGTTTATTAAACATTACAAGTTCTTTAATAGCTGATGATGATAGGAATAAATTATCAGTTGAAGGGAATAAAATGTAAGTATCAATAGTATTATCTATTGTGTGATTAAACTGGAATAGAGTAATTTCACTTTGATAATCATAGATGTTTCTCATTCCCCTAATAATTACTGAACAATTTCTTTCTTTCGCATAATCTAGTACTAATTGATTTGATGCTTCCACAATTACATTATCTAGATGTTTTGTTGCTTCTTTTAATAAGGCAACTCTTTCATCAGGTGTAAAAATATATGTTTTGTTTGGATTTAAACTAACTAGTACATATACTTTATCAAATACTTTTGATGTTCTTTCTACGATGTCTAAATGTCCATTAGAAATTGGATCAAATGAACCTGGGTATACTGCTATTTTCATATGCCACCTCTAAATATTATTATACCCTAAGTAAAACACTAAATCAATTTTTTCTATAAATTTAGTCTAAATAAACTATTTAACTTTACAAAAAGGGGTTTTTAGTGTATTATTATAAAAAGGATTGAGGAAATAAAAATGAAAACTAAGGATATAATTAGTCAAGCTCTATCAAAGAAAATATCTTTAATTATATATTTTATTGGAACACTTATTATTAGTGCTACACTACTTGTATTTTGCGTTCTAATTGTAAGAACATTAGTAGATGATATTTTTTCAACTCCGGTTGATGAAGCACCAAAATTAGCATTTTGGATTGGTGCTTTTGCAATATCACTTACATTAATGATTGCATCTGGAATAGTAAATAAAAATTTAGCATTAACAATTTCTTCGAATGTTACTGCTGCTTTATCTAAAGCTGCTTATTCAACTAGTTTAAGATCTGAGATTAATGAGTTTGAGAAAGTTGATAATAATGAAATGGTTTCAAAAATTATTAATGACTCAAGCTATATTGGTGAAGTATATATAGGGAAAAACTGGTATTTGTTCTTGAGGAACATAGTTTATCTTGTTGCTTTCTTTATATCTATGATGATAATTAATCCTGTATTGGGCTTAATTACATATGGATCATTACCTCTCTTTTATATGCTTATTAGAAGCTATGATAAATTCTATCAAAGAATTCATGCAAAAGCTGAAGGAGTTAATCTAGAAAGATCAAGAAATATTAGTGAAGACCTAGAAAAAATTCGAAGTATAAAATTAAGAAACGGGATTGAACAAGAAGAAGAAAAACTACAAAAATTAAATGAAAAGTTTATTTCTTCAAAAAGAACACATGGAATGTTCTTGGATATTAAGGAAAATAAATTATTTGATTTATTAATTGGTTTATTGTTAACACTAATCTTAGGTGTTGGTGGATATATGTCTACTAGAGGAGAACATATTCCGGGAACTATAGTTGCGATTGTAATTATGATTCCAATGATGTATCGTATGTTTAATCAATTAATGTATAATAATATATATCCAAGCTTCATTGAGGTTGAACTATCATCATTAGAAGAAATATTAGGAATAAAGAGTGAATTAAAATCTGAACCGATTAACTCACTTGATGAAATTAGATCGCTAAAATTCCAAGATGTTTCGTATACATCAGTTGATGGTAGTATTGAAGATGTAAGTTTTGAACTTAAACGAGGTGAAAAACTGGGTGTTCTTACACTAGATTCTAATAATGATAAAATCATTTTTGAATTATTAACTAAATTAGTTAGACCTAAAGAAGGTGTAATCTCAGTTAATAATTGTGATTTTAATAAAATTAATACACTCTATTTAAGAAGTCTTATTACTGCAATTCCTGATGATAGCGAATTATTCAACGATACTATTGCAAACAATATTATCTATCCACTAGAGTTTGATGAATATAAATATAATGATGCTCTAAATAAAAGTGGTTTAAAGAAATTATTAGGAAATTATGAAGATAGAGATCAAACAATAATAAATATAGATAATCCTTTAAGTGATGAGATGAAGTATAGAATTATATTTGCAAATGCATTCTATAAGGATTCTAAGATATTTGTTCTAAATGAAACAGATTCAAAACTAGATCCTAGAAGTGAAGAAGCATTAATTGAAGAAGTTTTTGAATTGAAAAATAAAATAACTATTATCCTTACTGATAAGAATTATAATGTTGTGAAATGTGATAAAGTATTAATTTTGGGTAATGGTGGAGTATTAGAATACGGTAAAGTAGAGGATTTATTAAATGATAAAGCATCTACACTATTTAGCTTAATTAAAAAAGTAAAAGCAACAAAAAGCGCGAAGATATCATAAAGCGCTTTTTTAAAGAGAAGAAACGGAGTATATATATGGATAAATTTAAAGTGCGTACTAGATTTGCACCAAGTCCAACTGGATTTATGCATGTTGGAAACTTAAGATCTGCTTTATATGCATATTTATTTGCAAAGCAAAACAATGGAAGTTTTATTTTAAGAATTGAAGATACAGATTTAAATAGGTTTGTTCCAGGAGCTATTGATGTAATATATTCAACTTTAGAACAAGCTGGGATTACATTTGATGAAGGTCCACACGAAGGTGGAGAATTTGGGCCATATATTCAAAGTGAAAGAAAAGAAATATATTTAGAATATGCGAAAAAGTTAATTCCAACTAAAGATGTATATTATTGTTTTTGTGATAAAGAACGTTTAGCAAAAATTAAAGAAGAAGGTCATACAAAATATGATAAGCATTGCCTTCATTTAAGTAAAGAAGAAGTTGAAGCAAAACTTGCAAGTGGTGCTCCTTATGTAATACGTCAAAATATGCCTACTGAAGGTGTAAGTGAATTTGATGATTTGGTTTTTGGCCATATTACAATTAATAATGATGAGCTAGAAGATCATGTATTGATAAAATCTGATGGGATGCCAACTTATAATTTTGCAAATGTAATAGATGACCATTTAATGAATATTACTCATGTAATTAGAGGAAATGAATATTTAAGTTCAACTCCTAAATATAATTTACTGTATAAAGCATTTGGTTGGGATCTTCCATATTATATGCATTTAACTCCTATTATGAAAGATGAGAGAAGAAAATTAAGTAAAAGACATGGTGATGCATATTTTGGTGATTTTATTGAAAAAGGTTACCTACCTGAAGCAATTATAAATTATATAGCTTTACTTGGTTGGAGTCCTAAAGGAGAGGAAGAAAAATTTACAATGGCTGAATTAATTGAAAGATTTTCAATTAGTGGTTTATCTAAATCTCCTTCAATCTTTGATGAAAATAAAATGAGATGGCTTAATGGAGAATATATAAAAGAATTAAGTTTTGAAGATTTTATGGAATATAGCACTCCTTATTTTGAAAAATCAACTATTAAAGGAAGATTTGATTATAATAAGTTTGCAAAAATATTGCAATCAAGAATTGAAATCTTTAGTGAGATTATTGATAAAGTGACATTTATAGATGACTTTAATAAAATAGATCCGGCTATGTATGACCATAAAAAGTTTAAGCTAGATGCAGGGGTTGCGAAAACAGTTATAACTGAAGCGATCAATAGATTTGAGGCTTTAACTGATTTTAATGAAGATAATCTTCATGAACTAATTAAACAATTAGCAGCTGATTTAGAATTAAAAGCTGGTGGAGTATATACAGTTTTAAGAATTGCTCTATCATCACAAAGCGTTACACCTGGAGGATCTACTGAAATAGCAGATATTTTAGGCAAAGATGAAAGTTTAAGAAGATTAAAATTAAGTCTTGATTGGTTAAGTTAATTTATCAGGGGAGGTAATTTAATGAAAAAGATTCTGTTTTATTGTTCATTAATAATTAGTGGTCTGATTGGACTATCTAATGTAATTCCAAGTTTAAATGATCCAAATGGCTCTGATTTGGTATATGTATTTTTCTTTGTATATTTAATAATTGCATTACTTGGATTTATTGGTGGTTTCAAAGAAATAAAAAATGATGAAAAATAAAAAGTCCCTAAAGGAATTGTCTTAATAAGACATTTCCTTTGGACTTTTTTTTATTCTATAAATTTTTCTTGAAAGAAACTCGAATCTATTATTTCTAGATTATATTTTGATGGACCATCTATTTGTTTACCATTGTACTTAAATCTAGAACCATGACATTTACAGTCATATGTTTTATCAACTGAATTAAATCTTAAACCACAGTGCATATGCGGACAAATTGCTTTCACAAGATAAATTTTTCCATCTTCATCTTTATACATCCCTACTGGAAGGCCCCTATATTTAACTACCTTACCTGTATTAGGGCTTAATTTCCATGTTCTACATTGTGGGAATGTTCTAGTTTTTATTAATGTAGGTAGCATTTTTGTATTATAGATTAATAAATCTTTGGTAAGTTTAACACGTTTTGGTTTAAAGATTTTTTCATATGGAGACTTTCTTCTTACAAGTAAATCTTTTATTATTGTTGCAGCTGCTATACTTGCTGCCATACCCCATTCATTAAAAGCTGCAACCATATAGATATTTTTTTTCACTTCGCCAATATAAGGAAAATAATCAGTTGACTGATAATCTTGTCCGCTCCAAGTGTATTCAAAATCATCAATCTGTAGATGATTTTTACCGAATGATTTTAATTGATTGATTTGTTCAAACTCAGGGATAAATTTATTTGAATTATGTGTTGCACCACTTACTAAAATTTTGTCTTCTCCATCAATATTAATGTATCTAATTGCGATTGTGTTTTTTGAATCAGTATTTATGTAATTAGCATCTTCAATTGTTTTATTTGCTTTACCGATTGTTGCATAAACAATTTGAGGAATCATTTTCATAAAATAGAAATTGAATTTTTTATAAAAAGGATAATGAGAGCAAATAATAATCTTGTTTGCAATGATTGAGAAATTATTTAATGTTTTGGCGATTGGTTTTTTAGAGTTATTAACTTCTACAATTTTTGTTTCTTCAAAAATCTTTATTCCGCGTTCAACTAATATATCTGATAATTTATCTAAGTATTTTACAACATTAAATCTACCTTGTTCTTTGATTTGCAGTGCTTTATATTTTGAGATAACTGGATCAATTGATGTTTCTTTAAAGTGAATCCCTAATTTTTGGTAAGCAACTCTTTCATTCTCTATATTTTTTAATTCATTTTCATTTAGAGCAAATAGATAGGAATTAACTAACTTAAAATCACAACTAATATTTTCTCTTTCAATAATGTCTTGAATTCTATTTAAGCCAAATTCATTAAAATCTTTATAAAGTCTAGCACTATCTATATTATGTTTTTTAATCAAGTCATGGTAAATGTAGCCATGTTGGAAAGTAACTTTAGCAGTTGTGGAAGAAGTGGTGTTTTGGTAGATTCTATTTTGATCTACCACTACTATATTATTTGAATATGGAAGCATCTCATAAGCACAGGAAAGACCAGCTAATCCTGCTCCTATAATCAAACAATCAACTTTTAAATTTTCGTTAAGTTTTGGGAAAGTTCTTTTATTATTTATTTCTCTAAAGTATGAGTTTTTATTCATTCTAATCAACCTCAACTTTAGTATTTGTATAAAGTGTAAATTTATGATAATTATTAGTTAATTAACTAAAAACACTTTCATATTGATGTTTCTTTCAAAAAAGAGTATAATATATATAAATAAAAATATGTTGTCGATTGTTTAGAGGTAGCGATGCAAATGAGTAAGGTATGGAGGAGACGTCCAATGAAGTACACTGAAAGGTAACCATCGCCGAACATTATAAGTAGGTATACTTATAGTGTGGTATTACATGAAATACATGGAATACTCCTACATTTGTAGAGGCGCTAAAACAAAATTATTATATTTCTTAGTAATTTTAGAATGCGTCATGAGACGCATTTTTTATTTAATAAATTATTAAGGAGATTTTTATTATGAAAAGATTATTTAGTCTTTTAGTTATTGTAACTTTTCTTTTTATTTTAACTGCTTGTAATGAAAGAGAAGTTAATTTGGAAATTGATCGTGAAGATCAATTTATTGTTGGTCTTGAGGTGAATTATGCACCATTTAATTATAGTCAAAATTTTTCAACACAGTATAATTATCCAGTTGCTAATCAAGTAGGTATTTATGCTGATGGTTATGATGTACAAATTGCAAAAGCAATTGCTGCAAGTTTAGGTAAAGTTTTAGTTATTCAAAAATTAGACTGGGATGCACTTATCCCTCAACTTGAAGCAAACAAAATAGATGCAATTATTGCAGGAATGAGTCCTACTGAAGAAAGAAAACAATCTGTATTATTTTCGGATGGATACTTTGAATCAACTCATGTAATGCTTGTTAAAAGTGATTCTAGTTATAAAAATGCAACTAGTTTAAATGATTTTAATGGTGCAAGAGTAGTTGGTCAACATGGAACAGTTTATGATGATTTAATTTCTCAAATAGATGGAGTTATTCATCAAACTCCACTAAAAAGTGTTCCAGATATTTTAACACAAATATTAGGAAATAAAAGTGATGCAACTGTATTAGAGTTACCTGTTGCTTTAGGCATAGCTGCAAATAATCCAGAGTTTAGTGTAGTAAGGTTAGATAATGGATTTGATGTTTCTATAGAAGATATTACAGTGTCAATTGCAGTAAGATTAGAAGATGAAGAGCTTGCTAATTCAATTAATAGTATCTTAGCTGGTATTACACAAGAAGTAAGAGAAAAAATGATGAATCAAGCAATCGTAAGGGAAAATGGATAATAAAAGAAAATTTGTTCATGTAAGAGTATTACTTATTGCATCACTTGTAATATTCTTTGGAATAAAAGTATTAGGGCTAGATACTAAGAGATTAAGTATTGTTTTAAGTTGGAAGTTGCCATTAGGGATAATGGCACTTCTTATTGGTGTTTTATCTATTACTTTTGTAATATTAAAATTATTTAAAATTATTAATATAAAAAATCCAAAAAAAATATTAAAGTATATTTATACTATAAATATAATATTAAGTATTTTATTTATTATGGAATTTATAGCACTTCCATTAATTCAAAGTTTTATTAATACATCTACTATGGGGAGAATTCCAAGTAAAGATAATTTTCTAGACTCAATTACTTATATAATTTCTAATCATGCAAGTCAATTTATAAGAGGTATATTAATGACCTTACTCCTATCATTAAGTGGTACATTAATTGGTCTTGTTATAGCTTTTATATTTGTAATTATTAGAACTATAAAAGTTAATAAAATGGATAGTGAAGGAATTGCGTTTTTAAAAACAGTAGGTAGCGGGTTTGTGAAAATATATGTGAATATATTTAGAGGAACTCCTATGATGGTTCAAGCTGTTATTATCTATTATGTATTACCTGTTTTTATTGCTAATACTTTCAATATCCCTCAAAGTAGTGTTGATAAGCTTTTAACAATCACAGTCTCTGGGATTATAATTGTATCTTTAAATACTGCTGCTTATTTGGTAGAAGTTTTAAGAGGTGGAATAGAAGCAATTGATAAAGGTCAAATGGAAGCTGCAAGAAGTCTTGGGTTTACTTACTGGAAAGCAATGTTTAATATAATCCTTCCCCAAGCAATTAAAAATGTTTTACCAAGTATTATAAATGAGTTTATTATAAATATTAAGGATACATCAGTATTAAATGTTATTGCGGTAGCAGAATTATTCTTTGTTGCCCAAGATGTAAAAATGCAGTATTATCGTACATATGAACCATTTGTGATAGCTGCTATAATTTATTTAGTTCTAACTCTAGGAACATCAAAATTACTTGTATTTGTAGAGAAAAACCTTAGTTTAAGTGAAACTCCACTTCCGAGTTCAAATTAGGTGATATTATGAAGAAAATTATTGAGATAAAAAATTTAAATAAATCATTTGATAATACTAAAGTTTTAAAAGATATATCTGTTGATATATATGAAAAAGATGTACTTTGTATTATTGGACCTTCAGGTAGTGGGAAATCAACTTTCCTTAGATGTTTAAACTTACTTGAAGATGTTGATAGCGGAAGTGTGATTTTTGATGGTATTGATATTACTAATGAAAAGGTTGATATCAATCATTTAAGAACTGAAATTGGAATGGTATTTCAATCGTTTAATTTGTTTAATAATAAAAATGTTATTAAGAATTTAATTTTAGCACCTGTAAAAGTTTTAAAAATGGATAAAACAAAAGCAATTGAGCTTGCATTTTTGAATTTAGAAAAAGTAGGTATGAGTGATTTTGCTTATAGAAATGTAAATACATTAAGTGGTGGGCAAAAGCAAAGGGTTGCGATTGCAAGGGGCTTAATGATGAATCCTAAGATTATGCTGTTTGATGAACCAACATCGGCATTAGATCCATTAGTTGTTGGTGAAGTCTTAAATGTAATGAAAGAACTTGCGAAAAGTGGAATGACTATGGTAGTAGTAACACATGAAATGTCATTTGCAGCATCAGTTGCAACTAGAGTAATTTACATGGAAGATGGTGGGATAGTTGAGGATGATTTTCCTGAGGTTATCTTTAAAAATCCTAATAATGAGAAAACTAGAGAATTTCTTGCTAGAGTTATAAACTAGATATTAAAAATAAATATTAATTTTGTTTTCCTTGAAATAGATCCGAAATTTTAGTATAATAATTAAATAAGGAAGTGAAAGAGATGATTAATAAACAAATTTGTCAAGATGTTTTAGAAGAAGCCTTAAAAACTGGTGGTGACTTTGCAGAGATATTTGCGGAATCAACTTACAATAATTTTTATGAGCAAACATCTGAAGAAGTTACAAAAGCATCAAGTAGTCATGTATATGGTGCGTCTATTAGAATCTTAAAAGGTTCTTTAGAAGTTAATGGCTATACGAATAACTTTAGTAAGGAAAGTTTAATGGCTCTTGCTAGCAAATTAGCTGGTGCTATTAGTGGTGAAAATCTTAATATTAAATTTAAGTTAGAAGAAGTAGAAGTTGAAAATAACAATAGAGTAAAAGTTTTACCATCTAGTATATCTAATGATAAAAAGTTAAAATATTTAAATGATTTTTATAATGCAGCTAAAGATTATTCTAATGAAGTAACACAAATTATATCATCTGTTCGCGATGAAGAACAAAAAGTAGTAATTGCAAATACAAAAGGAAGATATTTAAAAGATACTAGATGCCATGTTATTTTATCTGGAACTGTAATAAGTAGTGATGGAAAATCAACTCAAACTGGAAGTAATAGAGTTGGTGGTCATGTTGGTTATGAATTATTAGATAATACTGATATAAATGAGTTTGCAACAGAAATAGCAAAAACTTCTATTACGATGTTACATGCTGACGAAATGGTTGGTGGTGTAATGACAGTAGTTGTACATAATGGATTTGGTGGAGTATTGCTTCATGAAGCGTGTGTTCACTCACTTGAAGCAACTAGCGTTGCGAAAGGATCTTCGGTTTTCACAAACATGCTAGGTAAAAAGATTGCTAGTGATATAGTAACTGCAATTGATGACGGAACACTAGCTAATGACTGGGGATCACTAAATGTTGATGATGAAGGTGAACCAACTAAGAGAAATGTTTTAATAGAAAATGGTATCTTAAAGTCTTATTTAGTTGACTATAGAAATAGTAGAATAATGAATCATCCTGTAACAGGAAGTTCGAGAAGACAAAATTATAAGTTTTCCCCTACATCAAGAATGACTAATACATTCTTTGCTCCTGGAAAAGATAAATATGAAGATATTATTAAAAACACTGAATTTGGATTATTTGCGAAACAAATGGGTGGCGGAAGTGTTAATCCAAGCACAGGTGAATTTAACTTTGCAGTTAATGAAGGTTATTTAATTGAAAACGGGAAAATTACAAAACCTGTTCGTGGCGCTACTTTAGTAGGTAGTGGTAGTGAAGTATTATTAAACATTGATATGATAGCTGACAATTTATCATTTGGACATGGAATGTGTGGATCTTTAAGCGGGTCTATTCCTACTAATGTTGGTCAACCAACTATTCGTGTTCAAAATATGACTGTTGGTGGAAGAGGTGAAAAATAATGGATTCTAAAGTATTAATAGAAAAGGCATTAGCTTCTGGATTTAGTGATTTTGAAGTATATTCATCAAAATCTACTTCCACAACACTTTCAATTTTTAATGGAGAAGTTGATAAGACTGAAATTAAAGATTCTCTTACTTTCACTGTTCGTGGAATTTATAATAATAAAATGGCTTATCTTTCATTTGAAAATGAAGATGAAGATATGGATGATATTATAAATAAACTAAAAGCAAATGCGATTAGTTTAAGTACTAAGGAAGAATTTGAAATTTACCAAGGTGATGATGAATATCCTGCTTCACGTGAAGTAAGAGGTGGTTTCTTAAGTATTCCTACAAATCAAAAAGTTGATTTATTAAAATCTTTAGAAAAGCAAATTAAAGATTTTGATGAAAGAATCGTTAATGTTCCTTATTGTAGATATAATGAAGCGGTTAGTTCTGTGGGAATTGTTAACTCTAAGGGATTAAATGTAAGAAAGGAAAATGAGTATTGCTATGTAGTGTTACAAGCAGTCGCAAAAGAAAACGAGCAAACACAATCAGCATTTGAAATTGAAATTGCACTTTCATATGATGATTTATTAAAAGAAGATGTTGCAAACAAGGTAGCAAAAAAAGCAATTGAAAAATTAAATGCACTACCAGTTTCATCTAAGGTTTATCCAGTTATATTTAATAATGAAGCTATGGCTGATTTATTCTCTGTTTTCACATCGTTTTTTAGTGGTGAAGCTGCTATTAAAAAACTAACTCCACTTCTAGGTAAAGAAGAGGAAAGTATTTTTTCTGAAAAAATTACAATAGTTGATGATCCTCTATATGAGGGGTCTGTAAATTATGAACCTTTTGATGATGAAGGTGTTGCGTGTTACAGGAAAGAAATTGTAAAAGAAGGTATATTTAAAGGGTTAATGCATAATCTAAAAACAGCAAAGTATTTTAAAACAACTACTACAGGTAATGGTTTTAAAGCTGGTGCTAATGTTGGAGTTAGTGGTGTTAACTTATATATTGAACCGGGAAGTAAAACCCAAGCAGAATTAATGCAAGATATAAAAGAAGGACTACTAATAACTGATTTAGCTGGCTTACATGCAGGTGCTAATCCTATTACTGGTGACTTCTCAGCTCAATCTTCTGGATTCTTAATTGAAGAAGGCAAAATAACAAAACCAGTTACATTAATAGTAGTATCTGGCAACTTTATAAAAATCATGAACCAAATAGATGATCTTGGTAATGATCTGAAAGTATTCCATAATGGTATCGGTGCGCCTTCAATTAGATTCACAGGACTTCCTGTATCAGGTAAATAGATACAAAGATCTCTTTTTTAAAAGAGATTCTTTTTAAGAGAAATATAAACAATGTTTAAACAAAAGAAAGGTAAAAATGAATAAATTTATAGATTTAAATATAGACCCTAGTATAAAGCAGGGGATTAGTAAAAAACAATATGAAGAAATGACGGAAGTGCAAGAAAGTGTAATTCCTTTAGCGCTTGAAGGTCATGATATAATAGCTCAGGCTCCAACTGGAACAGGAAAGACAATGTCTTTTGCTATTCCAATTTTAGAAATGATTGATAGTAGTAGTGATAAGGTGCAAGCTATTATTTTAGCTCCAACCAGGGAGCTAGCAATCCAAATTACTGAAGAGATTCAAGAGGTTGGATATTTTAATAAAAATATTAGAGTAACATCAGTATATGGTGGAGAATATATTGAAAGACAACTAAGAAGTCTAAAGGCAAGACCGCAAATTGTTGTTGCTACTCCAGGTAGATTAATGGATCATATGAGGAGAAGAACAATAAAACTAAATGATGTTAAAATTTTTGTATTAGATGAAGCAGATGAAATGCTGAACATGGGATTTCGTGAAGACATTGATACAATTTTAGCTGATGTTACTAATGAACATCAAACAATGTTATTTAGTGCAACAATTTCTAAAGGTATTGAAGAAATTGCGAAACTTTATCTTAAGAGTCCAAAAGTAATTAGAATTAGCAAAAGTGAACTAACAGTATCTTTAGTAGAGCAAAAATATATATTATTAGAAGAAAAAGATAAAATCGAAGTAATGAGTAGATTAATCGATATTAATGATTATCATCTAGTAATGGTATTTTGTAATACTAAAAGAGCAGTTGATGAAGTTAGTGCTCAATTACTTCAAAGAGGATTTATGGTTGAAGCACTACACGGTGATATGAAACAAATGCAAAGAGACCGTGTAATGAATAGATTTAGAGAAGGTCAAATAAATATTTTAGTAGCATCAGATGTTGCAGCAAGAGGTTTAGATGTAGATGATGTTGATGTAGTATTCAATTATGATGTACCTACTGATGAAGAATATTATATTCATAGAATTGGAAGAACTGGGCGTGCAAAAAGAACAGGACTTGCTGTATCTTTAGTTACTAAAAAAGAAAAATATAGATTAAAATCAATTATGTTATATTCTAAGGCTTTAATTTCTTTAATGGAAGTTCCTACTTTAGATAAAGTAATGAAAGTAAGAATAAAAAGAATTTTAGATAAAGCAATCTCAAATAATGAGGATGCTGGGACTAAAATAAATAAATATCAAAAACTAATTTCGCAAACAATTGCATCATTAGAAGAACAAGGCATTTCAAAAGATGTTATAATAAATGGATTAATCTTAAGTGAATTAAATAATCTTCAAAATGATTTTGAAATTACAGAAGTTCGTGAAGAAGTAAACATAAAAGGTAAAAGTAAAGATCGTGGTAAAAAAGCAAGTAATACTACAAGAATGTTTATAACTTTAGGTAAAAAAGATAAATTAAAGATTTATAATATTACTGATTTACTTGTATCAAAAACTAATTTAACTAATAGAGATGTTGATAGAGTTGATATGTACGATAATTTTTCGTTTTTTGAAGTTCCAACAAACAAAGCTGATCAAGTATTAAAAGCATTTAATAAAATAATAATTGATGGTAAACGCGTAAATGTGGAAGTTGCAAAAGATAAAGGAAGAAATAAAGAAAGCAAGAAAAGAGATAATAGAAACAAGAGGGTGAGATAATGAAAAGATTTTTTACATCTGAATCTGTGACTGAAGGTCATCCAGATAAGGTGTGTGATCAAATTTCTGATGCTATATTGGACAGTATTTTAGCAGAAGACCCATATGCAAAAGTAGCATGTGAAGTTGTTGCAACAACTGGTTTAGTTATGGTTATGGGAGAAGTAACTACAACTACTTATTGTGATGTGCAAAAAATTGTTCGAGAAACTGTTGCAGGAATTGGTTATGACCGTGGTAAGATTGGTTTTGATGCTGAGAACTTAGCAGTTCTAGTATGCTTAGACGAACAATCACCTGATATTGCTATGGGTGTAAAAGATGGTGATGGTGCAGGTGATCAAGGGTTAATGTTTGGTTATGCAAACAAAGACACTAGTGAACTAATGCCTTTACCAATTTACTTAAGTCATAAATTAACAAAGAGACTTGCAGAAGTAAGAAAATCTGGTTTAGTTGATTTTCTAAGACCAGATGGTAAAGCTCAAGTAACTGTTGAATATGACGGAGTAAATGTTAAAAGAGTTGATAGTGTTGTTATATCTACTCAACATAATGAAGTTGTAACACAAAAAGAACTTCATGTGTTTATTACAAAAGAAGTAATTGAAAAAGTTATCCCTAAGAATTTACTTGATAACGAGACTAAGATTTTTATCAATCCAACAGGAAGATTTGTTGTTGGTGGTCCAAAAGGAGATTCTGGATTAACTGGAAGAAAGATCATTGTTGATACTTATGGTGGTTATGCTCGTCATGGTGGTGGTGCTTTTAGTGGTAAAGATCCTACTAAAGTAGATAGAAGCGCATCATATATGGCAAGATATATTGCGAAAAATTTAGTTGCAGCAGGAATTGGTGATGCAATTGAGGTAGGTTTATCCTATGTAATAGGAATTGCAGAACCTTCATCGATAATGGTTAATACTTTTGGTACGTCTAAGTACACTGAAGAAGAGATAGTTGCAATAATAAGAAAAGTGTTTAAATTAACACCTAAAGATATTATTGATAAACTTGATTTGAGAAAACCAGTATATAAGCAAGTTGCAAGTTATGGTCATTTTGGTAGAAGTGATTTAGATTTAACTTGGGAAAAGTTAGATAGTGTTGATTTAATTAAAAACAATTTACCTAAATAATTGTAATATAATAAAATTTGATATATATAAGCAAAACATTTTACTTAAAAGTTATTTATTAAAAAATTTTGGGCATGATTCATGAATTAATTGAGATCATGCCTTTTTTAAATAATATTAATTTTCTATTATGTTATTTAATAAAATTGTTCAAAATCCTAATTTAAAATAAAACAAAAAGATTCTTATCATGCGATTTATGAGTGAATTTAACTTATAACGGGAATAATTCTTGTTATAGAAAATAAGAATCATCTAGTTAATCTAGATGATTTTTTTATAAAAAACAATATAATAGTCTAGATAAATTACTATTTTTTATACTTATTTCTAAAATGATATTTAAATCTATAATTTGTTATGGTATAATGAAATTAGACTATATTGGCGAAAAATGTATAAGGTGGAGGTTAATAATTTAAGCTGGCCAATATATTTGCAGTTTAAATTATATCTAAAATATGCGTAAATTCTCAAAAATTTTTATGCTATTTCTAGCTTTAGGTTTATTTATTGCACTTGTTGGTTGTGATAAGATTGAATTATCATTTGACAATCAAAGTGAAGAACTTGAAGTTGGTGAAGATTTAACACTAGAATTTACAGTATCTGATTCTGAATTAGAATTAGAATGGTCTGTAGATGATAATACAATAGTTAGTGTTGATCAAAATGGGAAAGTTACTGCTTTAAAGGAAGGTACGGCGATTGTTACAGTAAAAGTTAAAGATAAAAAAGTATCTGATACTATTACTATTACCGTAACAGCTCCAGCTGTTGTTGATCCTGTAAGCATAGCTATTAGTGATAATCCTGCAACTGCAAAGGTTGGAGAGATTGTACAATTTAAAGTTAATGTTCTTCCAGCTGCTGCTTCGCAAGAAGTTACTTGGTCATCAAGTAATACTGCATTTGCAACAGTTGATGATACTGGAAAAGTTACATTTAAAGGTATTGGTGAAGTTGTAATTACGGCTACTTCAAAAGCAAAAACAACTATTAAAAGAGATGTAACAGTTAATGTTGTTGCACCTGATCCTACAGAAATAGTAGTTGCAAGTTCAACTGGAGTAGACACTGTAATGCTTTATGAAAAATTACAAATGGTTGCAACAGTTAATCCAGAAATTGCAGTTGATACAATTACATGGAGTGTTGATGATAATACTATTGCAACAATCAGTGATGCTGGGTTATTAGATGCGAAAAAAGTTGGTAAGGTTATTGTAACAGCTACTTCTACAGTTAATGAAGAAGTTTTTGGAACAAAAGAAATTACTATTTCCCTTCCTCAAGCAACTAATTTAGATGTTAGTGGTCCTCATACTATTATTCAAGTAGATGAAGAAATGCAATTAGTTTCTAAGATTCTTCCTGACTTAGCTCTGCAAGCGGTTACGTATTCTGTTGATGATGATACAGTATTAACTGTAGATGATAACGGAAAAGTTAAAGGACTAGCAGAAGGGGATGCAATTATTACAGTTACATCTGTTAGTAATGAATCTCTAACTAAAACTTATAATGTGAAAGTTATTGAAAAAGTTGCTGAACCTACTCATGTTAATTTCTTAGTTGATGCAAGTTTAGCAGATCAAGAAAGATTTTCTGAAATTACTATTGGAGAAGAAGTATATGTATTAGGTGTTAATGCATTTGTTGATTTTTCTAACTTTACATTAAGTGATGAATCTAAAATATTTGTTAAGAAGGGTACTTATACTGGCAACATATTTATAGATAAAAACAATGTAGAAATTTATTCTGAAAATAAAGATAAAAATCCTAATACTGCAGGATTTAATTTTGATAACCAAGCAATCCTAAATGGAAAAATAACTGTTAGTGAAGCTCAAGATGGACTAACTATTAATGGTTTATCATTTACTGAAACTGGTAAAGTTGAAGCAATCGGTGCATTAAAGAATTTCAACTTCTTAAATAATCATATTTATGATACTGTTGAAACTACCGCTCCTTGGAATGCTGCAAGAGATTATCTTCTAAAAGGTATAGTTACATTATGGAAACAAAATAAGATAGTTGAAACTGTTAGAATTGAAAATAACAAATTTAATAATGTATCTGAAACAAATATCATGATTGGTAATACTAAAGGATTAATCATTAAGAATAATACATTTACTAATTTTGATCGTGATGCAATTAGAATAGATGGTGGAAGTAACTATTTATCTACTAAAGTTGAAGGTAACAGATTCACTAATGATGAAGTTGGTGGATATAATGGTATCTATTTCAGATCAATTGGTGTTTATAATTCTACTGAAGAAAAAAATATTGTAGAAATTAAAGATAACCATTTTGAGAATATTGGTACATCTGAAGCTTTAAGTGGAGCATTTAGCGCTAACTCTTATCAAGAGTTTGGTGCAGAAGTTAATATAACTCACAATACATTTGTAAACTGTGTTGATTATATTTGGTTAAGAAATAATGCAACAGCTGCAAATCATGCTGCACATTTATGGGTTGGAAATATTAACTATAATGTATTCTTAGGAATTCCTGAAACTTATTATCATAAGAATTTAAACGGAGCTGACACTGAATTAACTAATCCTACTCTAGTTAATATGGATTATAACTTCTTTGGAGACTTAGATGGAAATCCTGTTGATTTAGATAGTGATGAAATACAAGAAAAATTCTTCTCAGTTTCAAGCCTAGAATATACATATACTTCAATTGAAGCTATGACAGCAATATTTGTTAATTCTGAGTGGGATGAAGTACCAGAAAATGGTCCTGTAACATATGACGGAATGAAATTTACATATGGTGTAAATGCATTCTCTACCATTACAGATGCACTTGCTGCTGTAGAACCAAGAGGTATAATTATTGTTCTTCCTGGTACATATGATGAAGAAGTTGAAATTACAAATGGTGTTCAATTAAGAACTTTAAATGCAAATTTAAATCCTGTTTTAAATGATACACCTTTCAAAGCTGATTCTGAAACAGCTGTTACTATTACAGGTGTATGGTATATTAATAATACTAGCAATGTAAGTATTAAAGGATTCTCATTTACTGGTGCTGCAAGAGTTCGTCAATATGGACCAGAAAATGCTGCAGGAACAAGTAATTTCTTATTCGAAAACAACTATGCATATGATACAGATGAAGCAACAATTGCATGGAAACAAACTGCTTATGCTGCATATGGTATATCTACAAAAGCTGATACTACAATGCCTGGATTCTTAAGTTTAGCTCAATTTGCTACTTGGATGACAAACACTAAGATTATTAACAATAAGTTTGAAAATGTTAGTGATACAAATATTGTGCTTATTTGCGCAAGTGGAGCTATCATTTCTGGTAACTCATTCACTGGTGGAGACAGAGATGCTATTCGTCTAGATTATGCAAGCCTTAATGGAGTTTTTGATATTAAAGACAATGTTATTGAAGACTTCAAATATAATGGTATTTATGTAAGAAGTTATGCAGTTGGCTGGGCTAGCATTACATTTAATATTGAAGGAAATAGATTTGCAAATATTGGTGAAGCAAGTCTAACTGAAACACCTGCATCTACAAGAATTGGTGCAATTGCAACATCTGGATATAGTGAAGCAAATAGTGCTACATTTAATATTCGTTACAATGAATTTGAAGATAATTACAATTATATTAGTTTAAGACCAAATGTAACTAATGTTGAAACATGGGCAACTAAACCTCACACTTGGAAAGCTATAGTTGAATTTAACTCATTTATTGATGGTGGTACAGTAGAATACTATTTCAGAAATCTTATGGGTGCTAGTGATACAGAACTTACAAATTTAGATAATATTATATTTGATAAGAACTTCTATGGTGTTGATGCAGAAACAAAAGCAACTATTACTGATGATCAATTTGATCATATTAGATATGATGATAGCAATTTAGTAGTATTTGATACATTAGCAGAATTAAAGCAAGCTATAGTAGATTACAATGAATTTATTAAACCTATTATCGTAGACCAAGCATTAGCTGATAAAGAAGAAGGCGATGTAGTAGTTTATGATGGCGTTGAACTAAAAGTTGGAACTAGTGCTTTCGCAACCCTAGGTGAAGCAGTTACTGCTGCTGTTAGTGGTAAAGTAATTATTGTAAAAGCTGGAACATATGAAGAAGCTGCTGTTAATGTTACTGTTAATGACTTAAAGATTTATGGACCAAATATGAATATTAATCCAATGACTGGAACAAGAAAAGAAGAAGCTATTTTAAAGACAGTATTAACTATTGGTACAGGCGTTAAAAACACTTTAATAAATGGTTTCCAATTTGAATATAACCAAAATAGTTCTTATGTTGCAGGTCATGCTGATGGTTTAATTGAAGGATTTGAATTCTCTTACAACATATTCAATGGTGCATCAGGAGGCGGTGCTGAAGCTGCAATTCGCTTTAAACAATTAACTGCTGAAGCTGGAAATAAAGATTTCACTTATAAATATAACTATATTAGAAATATGGGTTCAGACCGTGCAATTAGAATGGCTTATATTGAAAATGTTTCATTTATAGGTAATAGATTTGAAGATAATACTTCAGACGTTATTAGACTTAATGATAATGGTGGAAGTGCAACTGGTAAATTAGTATTACAAGACAATCAATTTATTAGAGTAGGACAATTTGCATTATTCTTAGGTGCTACTACAATTGAAGAAATTATTATTAGCGGAAATGAATTTGACTCAATGGGAACATTTTATGCTGGTAGTGCTTTAAGTATTAGAAAGATCACTCCTCATGAAAATGGTACTACAATTATAGTTGAAAAGAACAGTTTTGTTGATGCTCAAACTAGTATAAGAATAGATCATGATGCTACAGAAGATTCTAATCTTACAATTACTGTTTCTGAGAATGATTTTTATACTCCTGCTTCAACAATCTATACTAATACATTAACTGGTATTATTAAAACTACATTTATGTTAAATAATAAAGTATATGATGCAGAAGATGTAGAAGTAGATTTAGCTGAATTATTCGCTAGTGGAACTACTAGAATTTATAATGCAGAATTAGAAACCGAATAAAAATAAAAAAGGACTGGGTATAGTTTTCTATAACAGTCCTTTATTTTTGCCTTGATATAAATTATTTAGTTTTAAATATTTATCTATTTCATTCATAACAACTAGTTTTTTTCTGCTCCAAATAGGTTCGATTAAATCATTTTCTGGAGCATCACCACTTACCCTGTGAATAATTATTTTATCATTTAAGAGTGCAATTTGTTTGCTTGTTATTGCTACATACTCCTCTTGACTTAATATTTTGAATGGTTTTGATAAATAATAATTTCCTAGGATTGTGTTCTTTAAAATAAATAAAGAGTGGATTTTTACTCCTTGAATATCTAAGGTATTTAAGAAATTAGCAGTTTGCAGCATCATTAGCTCATCTTCAAATGGTAGGCCATTAATAATATGAGCTATTACTTCTATATTTTTACTTCTTAATCTTTTAACTGCATCCGTAAAATCAGAAACTGTATATCCTAAATTCAAGAACTTCATTGATTTTGGATGAATTGTTTGTAAGCCTAATTCTACCCAAACTGGAATACTTTTGTTTAACTCTCCTAAGTAATCTAAGACTTCATTACTTATAGAGTCACATCTTGTTGCAATTGATAATATAACAATATTGTCATCTAAATTTATTGCTTCTTCATAAAGTGATTTAAGTTTTTCTAAGTCACCATAGGTATTTGTGTTTGCTTGAAAATATACAATATATTTACCATCCTTCCATTTTAGATGCATAATATCTTTAATAGTATTAAATTGAGTTTTTATGTCTTCACTCCTATTTCCAGCAAAATCACCGCTACCCTCATCACTGCAAAAAATGCAACCACTTTTACCTTTGGTTCCATCTCTGTTTGGGCATGTGAAATCTCCATTTAAAGCAACCTTAAAGACTTTTGTATTAAATCTTGATTTTAAATATTCATCTAAACTATTATAAGGATGTTGATTATTAAAATATTTCATAATTCTCCTAACGCTTTTCAATTTTTTGTCATTTTAATCTTATTATATTTATTTCATAAAAATGGGTTATAGTGTATAATAATATAATATAGATAATTATATCATATTTTAAACTATTTACGAGGTGGAATAATAATGAAATTAAAAATAATTTGTACTAGTACAGCTTCATTGAATGAGGAATTCATTCAAGAGAATAATATAGATATTGTTTCTTTAAATGTACTTATTGATAATTCTTCATATAAAGATGGAGAAATTAGTTTAGATGAGGTAATGGATAAATTTTATGCTGGATCAAAAGTTTCATCATCACAACCGTCTCCATTAGAGTTTATAGAAGCTTTTAATAAAGCAAAAGAAGAAGGGTTTACAGATATTTTATGCTTTACAATCTCTTCTACATTATCAGGTACTTATAACTCAGCTAGTCTTGCAAAGCAAGAAGTTAGTGGAATAAATATCCATCTTGTAGATACATTGTCTGCATCAATCGGTGAAGAGATATTAATTCATAGAGCTGTTGATTATTTAAAAAATAATAGTCTAGAAGATACGCTTTCATATATTGAAAGATTAAAATCAAATGCTGTAATCTTACTTAATATGGATAACTTAACTGCACTTAAAATGTCTGGAAGAATTACAAGGATTAAAGCTGCAATAGGTAATTTAATTAGAGTTAAACCAATATTAGAATATATTGGTGGGAAGCTATCGGTAATTACCAAATTTAGAACTGAAAATGCAGTTTATGATTATATTGTAAATAGAATTGGAACAGAAATTAGTAAAACAAAAAATAAGATTATTGTTTATCTGGGGCATGTGAAAAGCGCTGAAAGAATCGTAAGATTAAAAGAAATAATAGAAGAGAAATTTAATAATATAAAAGTTCATTTAAGTGGTAATATTACTCCTGTAGTTGCAATTAATATTGGTTATGGTGGGTATGGAATTGCTTGGACTTTTGAATAAGGAAGTATTAGTCTTTTTATAAACCTTTTATTTGGGTTTTAAAAAGACTTTTTATCATAAAGAGCTCTAATCTTTTATATACTTTTATTGGTGAAGCTATTGATAATAAGTATTATTGTTTTGGGCTATTTTTTGATGGCCGTTATTTATACATTTAAATATAAATTCATACAGTTAAGGGCTCTTGGGGAAACAAGGAAGATTCTAGTTAAAGAGAAGAATAGATCAGCTTATTCCACTTTCATGTTATCAATGGCTTCCCATATTGGTACTGGTAATATTGTTGGAATCTCTACTGCATTAATTTATGGTGGGCCAGGAAGCATATTTTGGATGTGGATTTTTGCGATTTTTTCATCTATTTTTTCATTAATAGAAAATACACTATCTCAAGTATATAAAGAAAAAATTAATGGCGAGAATCGTGGTGGTGCTTGCTTCTATATAAGAAAAGGTTTAAATAATAAAATACTATCAATTATCTTTGCTGTATTTTTAGTTCTTACAAATACTGTATTTTTCCAACCATTGCAAGTAAATACAATAAGTGAAACAATTAATATAACCTTTGGGGTTGAAAAATTTTTTATATTTATTGGTTTTGTGATTTTTACTTATGTAGTAATATTTAAGGGAACGAGAAGAATTGTAAAGTTTAGCGAGTTTATTGTTCCAATTATGTCACTAACTTACATAGCTGTTACAAGTTTTATCATAATAATCAACTTTAATAAGGTTGGGGATATGTTGTTATTAATTATTAAAGATGCATTTAATCTTAATTCTATACTTGCAGGTGGATGTTGTTCTTGTTTATTAATTGGATTTCGAAGAAGTATGTTCTCTCATGAAGCAGGTCTTGGAACGATGCCATCAATAAGTGCTATGGCAGATAGTAAATATCCAGTTGAACAAGGATTCGTGAGTACTGTTGGTGTATATGTAGATACACTTTTAATGTGTACATTGACAGGTTTTACAATCTTAGTTTTTAATCAGAATATTACTGATTTCCAAGGGGTCGATTTAATAATATATATCTTTGAATTAGTATTAGGAAAACTCGGATTTTACTTAGCAGGGTTTTTTATGTTTACTTTTGCTTTAGCAACTGTAGTTGGAGAATTTTATTTAGGTGAAAGTAATTTACTATATATAATTAAAGAAAAAAAACATAAAACATGGTATAATATATTATATAAGGGTTTGTTTTTATTTGGTATATTTATAGGTACGACAAATAATACTAAAGATATATTTGCTATCGTAGATACAGGAATGATCTTGCTTGGTATCGCAAATATTTATGCAATTTTAAAATTAAAAAAAGTCTTTGATCTAGAATTAATTAAATTTGATAATTCAAAAAGAATAATTTAACTTCAAATTTGGTATCCATAAATTACTATTTTTGGTATCCATAAATTACTATTTTTGGTATCCATAAATTACTATTTTTGGTATCCATAAATTACTATTTTTGGTATATTGACAAACCGTGCTGAATAATTTATAATATAAATACCTGGGGAGTTCGCCTTTTTATCATATGCGAACCGAACAAAAAATAAATAGGAAGTCGAGGTATGTTGGGAGTGAACGCTTGAATTTTCAAGAATCCCGAAGACATACAAAAAGAGACTGCCGTCGTGTGAAATACAGGTTTCACATTGTAATAACGGCTTCCTGGGTATTTCTATTTGGAAAAAATGGAAGTTAACTATTTGATAAATTTTAAAATTTGATATATAATATAATTGCCTAGGAAGTTCGCCTTTTTATATATATGCGAACCCAACAATTAAATTTAGGAAGTCGAGGTATGGCAGGTGTGAATGCTTGAATTTACAAGAATCCCGAAGCTGTACAAAAAGAGACTACCACCGTGTGAGCTTCAGGTTTCACATTGTAATAACGGCTTCCTGGGTATAAATTTATTATTTGAAATCCGAGTTTTAATGCTCGGATCTTTTTATTTTAATATTAGTTTGTTTTCTACGTTTTACCTTGAAACTAAAGCGTTTTTAGTATATAATATTATGTGAAGAATTCATTAGAATATGGAGGAAAATTAATGAATACAATTGTGATCGGTGTCATTGGTGCTGATGTTCATGCAGTTGGAAATAAAATAATTGATTATACGCTGACGAGGGAAGGGTTTAATGTTGTAAATGTTGGTGTATTATCTACGCAAGAAGATTTTATTAATGCTGCAATTGAATCCAACGCAAAAATGATACTTGTTTCATCACTTTATGGACATGGCGAAATTGATTGTCGTGGAATGAGAGAAAAGTGTATAGAAGCAGGGCTAAATGATATTATTATATATGTTGGTGGAAACATTGTAGTGGGTAAGCAAGAATTTGAGGACGTTGAAAATAGATTTAAGAAAATGGGGTTTAACCGTGTATTTCCTCCAGGAACTACGATTGATTCTGTTATCGACATCATTAAAAAAGATATAGGTGCAACAAGTGGCTAAATATTTGCTAGTTGATATTGGTTCAACTTATACAAAACTGACTGCAGTTGATCTTGAAAAGGAAGATATTATTGCAACGAGTAAACATTATACAACGGTTGAAACTGATGTTAGAATTGGCTATAATAAAGCGCTTAATGAATTAAAAAATAAAACAAATGAAAACTTAGAATTTGAGAAAATATTAGCATGCTCATCAGCTGCTGGTGGTTTAAAGATGGCTGCTATAGGCTTAGTTGAAGAGTTAACAGTTGAAGCCGCAAAAAGGGTTTGCCTTAATTCGGGTGGTAAAGTTAATCTAGTATTTGCTCATAAAATAACAAGAAAAGAAGTAGAAAAAATAAAAAATGAAAGTATAGATATTATATTACTTGCTGGTGGAACTAATGGTGGTAATAGTGAATGTGTTATTCATAATGCTACTATGTTAGGAGAAGGACAAGTGAATATACCTGTTGTTTATGCAGGTAATAAATCTGTACAAGATGAAATTCAAGAAATTTTTTCAAAATATAATATAAATGGTTACATTTGTGATAATGTAATGCCTAAACTAAATGAATTAAATATAGAATCAAGTAGAGCTGTTATTAAACAAATATTTTTAGATAATATTATTTCCGCAAAAGGTATTAATAAGCTTGCTGATGAAATTGATGGCTTGCTTTTACCTACTCCACATGCAGTCTTAAATGCAGCAGACTTACTAAGTGTTGGTTATTTAGAAGAAGAAGGCTTAGGGGATGCTATTTTAGTTGACATTGGAGGAGCTACTACTGATATTTATTCATTTTCAAAAGGTCTACCAAAAACCCCAAATACTGTACTTCATGGTTTAGAAGAACCTTTTGCTAAGAGGACAGTAGAAGGAGACCTTGGTATGAGGTACTCTACACTGGGAATCATTAATAATTTAAGTGCTAGAGAAATTGAAGAGTTTAAGGTAAAGGGTATTGATATAGTTAAGGAAGCTTTAGTTAGAAGAGAGAATGTGGAAATGGTTCCAACAACAAAAGAAGAAAAAGATGTTGATAATATTTTCGCATCTTTATGTGTAGATACAGCAATATCAAGACATGTTGGGACACTTGAGACTGTCTATACTCCACTTGGAGTTATGTATTATCAAGAAGGAAAAGACTTAAGCGATTGTAAGACTATAATTGGTACTGGTGGAGTTATTATCCATAGTGAAGATAAAGTTTCTATTTTAGAAAAAATTAAAGTAAATCCAAAAAGACTTACTGAACTTAGACCTAAAGAAGGTAATTATTTTATCGATGAAGATTATATCTTATCTGCAATGGGACTATTATGTATAGACCATCCAGAGATTGCATTAAAAATTATGAAAAAGAGAATTAAGAGAATTTAGGATATGGAATTAAAAAATAAAAAATGGACTGAAGAAGAGTTTCTACAGGTTCGTGCTGAAGTTTTAAAATCTTGGCCAACTGGAAATTCTCCTCTTCTCGACTTAGATGTAGTTATAGAGAACTTAAAAAAAGTTCCAAAAGAAAAGAATTTCGCAATCGTTTTAAATGAAGCAAAACTACATGGAAGAACAATGATTCAACCACGTGCTGGTGTTGCTGTTTTAGAGGATCATATTGAATTAATGTTGCACTTACAAAATGCTGGTGCAGATTTCTTACCAAGTACAATAGATTCTTATACAAGACAAAATCGTTATCAAGAAGCTGAAAACGGAATATTAGAAAGTAAAAAATTTAAAAGAAGTTTGCTGAACGGCTTTCCAGCTGTTAACTATGGAGTTGATGGATGTAAACAAGTATATGATGCAGTATCTGTACCACTTCAAGCAAGACATGGTACACCTGATTCGAGATTACTTGCGGAAATTATTCATGCAGCTGGTTGGACTTCTAATGAGGGGGGAGCAATTTCATATAATGTTCCTTATGCAAAAGCTGTTTCAATTGAGGACACAATAAAATATTGGCAATATTGCGATAGACTAGTTGGATATTATGAGGATAGAGAAGTAAAGATAAATCGCGAACCATTTGGACCTCTAACAGGTACTTTAGTTCCTCCTTGTATTTCTAATACTGTTGCAATTATAGAAGCGCTACTTGCAGCTGAGCAAGGTGTTAAGAATATAACAGTTGGTTATGGACAAGGTGGTAACTTGATTCAAGACGTTGCTGCTGTTAATGCTTTAAGAGACCAAACAGAAGAATACCTTGAAAAGTATGGATATAAGGATATGGAAGTTTCTACTGTATTCCATCAATGGATGGGTGGATTTCCTGCAGATGAAGCTGCAGCTTTAGGTTTAATTTCTATGGCATCAACTGTAGCTGCCCTTTCAAAGGCAACTAAGATGATTACAAAGACTCCATATGAGTCTATTGGTGTACCGACAAAAGAAGCAAATGCAATGGGTATTAAAGCCTCAAAATTTGTTGTTACATTACTAAGAGACCAAAAGTATGAAGAGAGCGAAAAATATAAAGAAGAATATAATCAAATAAAAAAAGAAGTCAATTCAATAATGGATCATATATTTATTCTAGGTAAAGGTGATTTAGCAGTAGGAACTGTTAAAGCTTTTGAACAAGGAATTCTTGATGTTCCTTTTGCACCTAGTATTTATAATGCAGGTAAGGTACTCCCTGCAAGAGATAATGATGGATGCATTCGTATTTTAGAGTTTGGAAATATTGGTTTCAGCGAAGAAATTAAAGATTTCCATCGTTGTAAAATCAGTGAACGTGCAAAATCAGAAAATAGAGAAGTATCATTCCAATTAACTGTAGATGATGTATATGCAGTAAGTAATGGTAAATTAATTGGAAAACCAAAAATATAAAAAAAAGAAGGTAAAAAAAGTGAAAATAATCGATGTAGTATTATCAAAATCGTATACAGGATTTTATTTTGATGACCAACAAGCTATCAAAAAAGGCGCAAAAACAGATGGATTTATTTATGTAGGTGAAACAAAAACTCCAGGATTTTCAAAGATTAGAATTCCAGGAGAAGCAATATCAGTTCAATTAGTATTAGAAGATGGTTTAGTTGCTGTAGGTGATTGTGCAGCTGTTCAATATAGTGGAACAGGTGGAAGAGATCCATTATTCTTAGCTGATGAATTTATTCCATTTATTGAAAAAAATCTTAAACCAATGTTAATTGGTGAAGATGTTTCTAATTTCAGAGAATTAGCTGAAAAATATGATCATCTAACAATTGATGGTAAGAGATTACATACTGCTATTAGATACGGAATTACTCAAGCATTATTAAATGCAACTAGTTTAGTTAAACGCCTAACTATGGCTGAAGTAATTAGAGAAGAATATAATATTGATGATAAAAACTACGAAGCAGTTGATGTGTTTACTCAAAGTGGTGATGATAGATATACAAATGCTGATAAGATGATTATTAAAGAAGTAGAAGTTCTACCTCATGCATTAATTAATCATGTAGAAACTAAACTTGGTTTAAATGGTGAATTATTAGTAAACTATTTAAAATATTTAAGCAAAAGAGTATTACAAATTAGAAGTCGTGAAGATTATAATCCAATCTTCCATATTGATGTTTATGGAACAATTGGGATTATATTTGATAATGATCCAAGAAAAATCGTTGATTACTTTAAAGTATTAGAAGATGCTGCAAAACCATTTAAATTAAGGATTGAAGGTCCAGTAGATGATGGTACTAGAGAAGGAACAATGATTGCTCTAAGAGATATTACAGCATTATGTGATAAAGAAGGTGTTAATGTAGAGGTTGTTGCAGATGAATGGTGTAACAATTTAGAAGATATTAAATACTTTGCAGACAATAAAGCAGGACATATGTTGCAAATTAAAACACCAGATTTAGGTGGGGTAAATAATACTGTTGAAGCTATTATTTATTGTAATGACAAAAATATTGGTGCTTATTGTGGTGGTACTTGTAATGAAACTAATATCTCTTGTGCAACTACAACTAATATTGCAATTGGTGCAAAGGCAGTCCAAATTCTTGCAAAACCTGGTATGGGTGTTGATGAAGCAATTATGCTTGTGAAAAATGAAATGAATCGTGTCCTTGCATTAGCTAATAGAAGAGGAAAATAAATATGAAAACTGGTATTTGTGGAAGCTTAGAATCTAATGATTGTTTAATAACTGTCGAAGAAAGCGATACTTTTGAAATAAATATTAAAAGTATAGTTTATGATTTTTTTGCTGACCAAATCAAGAAAGTGATAATTGAAACCTTAAATGAACAAGGAATTGTTCATATTAAGGTTTTTTGTGATGATAAAGGAGCTCTAGATTATACTATAAAATCTAGGCTTGAAACAGCAATAAAAAGAATGAGGGAAAGCTAATGAGAAGATCACTATTATTTATTCCCGCAAATAATCCGGGAATGCTTCAAAATTCTAATGTATTTAAAGCAGATAGTGTGATTTTTGATTTAGAAGATGCGGTAAGTATTAATCAAAAAGATAGCGCAAGGATTCTTTTAAAAAACTTTTTAGATTATTTTGCTTTAGATGTTGAAGTAGTTATTAGAATAAATGATTTGGATACTCCATATTTCCTTGATGATTTAGATACTATTTTAAGTGATAAAGTAGATACTATTATGCTACCTAAAGCTAGCAAGATTCACTTAAAGAGATTAGATGAAATATTGAGTAATTTTGAAAAAGCAAAAAAAATTAAAAAGAAAATTAAAATTATTCCAATTATAGAACTTGCATCTTCTGTACTAGAAGTTGATCAAATTGCTAGTTTACCTAGAATTGATGGAGTTTTACTTGGTGCTGAAGATTTATCGAGTGATATGGAGTTTGAAAGAACTTTAGTAGGAGATGAAATATTATATCCAAGAGCAAAAATTGCATATGCATGTAAGGCATATGGTATTGATGCAATTGATACACCATTTACTGATGTTCACAATTTAGATGGTTTAATAAAGGATTGTTTGCGAGCAAAAAATTTGGGTATGAATGCTAAGTCTGCAATTCATCCAAATCAAATTAGCACCATAAATCAAACATTCCAGCCAACTGCAAAACAAATTGAGAATGCCTTAAAAATTGAAATTGCTGCAAAAAATAATAAAGGAGTATTTAGCTTAGATGGAAAAATGATTGATAAGCCTATTATTGAAAGAAGCAAAAAAATCCTAGAAAAAGCTAGAAAGTATGATTTATTATGATGAGTTTACCTAAAGAATATAAGAGTTTTGTAAATAGTAATTTCTATAAGGATAATCCTCTTCCTAAACTAGAAAAAGTATATGCAAATAATAAAGATGAAAAATTAATAAACAGTATCAGTGAAGTCTTTGATAAACTAGCTATTAAAGATGGTATGACTTTATCATTTCACCACCATTTAAGAAATGGAGATTATGTTTTAAATCTAGTTTTAGAAGAAATAAAGAATAGAAACTTAAAAAATATAACTCTTGCTCCAAGTTCAATTTTTCCGGTTCATAATTCTTTATGCGAATTAATTGAAAATAAAAATGTTACTAATATTTATACAAATTATTTAAATGGACCAGTTGCAAATACAATAAATGCTGGACATCTTGAAGGATTATTAATTATGGATACTCATGGAGGAAGAAGTGTAGCAATTGAGTCTGGAAATATTAAAATAGATGTTGCTTTTATTGCTTGTCCTACAACAGATAAATTAGGTAATGGGCATGGTAGAAGTGGTAAAAGTGCATGTGGATCACTTGGCTATGCTATTCCTGATATGTATTATGCGAAAAATAAAGTTTTGATAACTGATAACTTAGTTGATGAAGTTGTTGATCCTGAAATAAAAGCAGAATTTATAGACTATATCGTTGCGATTGATTCTATTGGTGATAAGGATAGAATAGTCAGTGGAACAACAAAAATAACTAAAGATCCAATTGGTTTAAGAATTGCAGATGAAACTGCAAAATTGATTGATGCGCTAGGTTTAATTAAGAATGGATTTTCTATGCAAACTGGTGCAGGTGGAACTTCATTAGCTGTAAGTGACTATGTGAAAAAGATAATGATTGAAAAAAATATCAAAGCTGCTTTCGCAAGTGGTGGAATCACAGGTTACTTTGTAAATATGTTAGGAGAAAACCTTGTTGATGAACTATTTGATGTTCAATGCTTTGATCTATCTGCTGTTGAAAGCATAGATCGAAATAAAAAACATCATAGTATTAGTGCATTTAAATATGCTAATCCCTATCATGATCCAATAGTTAATAAACTTGATTTTGTAATATTAGGTGCAACAGAAATTGATTTAAATTTCAATGTTAATGTTACAACAGGATCTAATGGTATAATAATGGGTGGAAGTGGTGGTCATGCAGATACTGCTCATGGAGCTAATGTAAGCATAATTGTAAGTCCATTAATAAAATCCAGAATTCCAATTATTAAAGATAGGGTTACAACTATTACTACACCAGGAGAAGATATCGATATTTTTGTAACTGAAAGAGGAATTGCTATTAATCCTAAAAGAACGGATTTAATTGAGAAATTAAAGAATTCTAAAATCAAGTTAAAAACAATTGCGGAATTATATGAAGAAGCTCACTTGATTACATCTGTTCCTAAGAAGATTATAAGAAGCGATAAAATTATTGGTTTAGTTAGATATCGAGATATGACTATTATAGACTGTATATATAAGAAAGAGGAATAATTATGGATTTGAAACTAGCAATTCTTGACATAGAAAAAAATAAAATTAAAGAATTTTTACTAAAATATGAATTAAGTTTTGATGAAGATATTGACTGGACTGTTTATTTAGAAGAAGATAGTTTAATCATTGGAACAATTTCAACAAGTAAAAATATAATAAAGGCTTTTGCTGTTAGTGAAAATTACAAAGGCCAAATTGCTAGTTTATTAATTAGTGAAACTATAAATCATATATTCCAAACAGGGTTTGATTTTTACCAAGTATATACTAAACCTGAATATATTAATATGTTTGAAAATTTAAGTTTTTATGAAATTATATCTTCTAGTAAAGTTGCTTTACTTGAATCAAGAAATAGAAATATTGTTAATACTTTAAAAGGGATTTATGAAAAAGAAAATTTAAAATCTAATAATACTGGTTGTATAGTTATGAACTGTAATCCGTTTACACTAGGTCATAGATATATAATAGAAAAAGCAGCAAAGAATCATGATTTATTAATAGTGTTTATTTTAGAAGAAGATAGATCTTTCTTTAAGTTTAAGGATAGATTTGAAATGGTTGTTAGAGGAGTTAGTGATTTAGAAAATGTTAAGGTAATACCTTCATCTAATTACTTAATTTCTGCTCTAACATTCCCAACTTATTTTCTTAAAAAAGAAGATTCTAAAATATATGAACAAGCTTTATTAGATGCAATGATTTTTGAAAAGTATTTTATTCCGATTTTTAATCTTAAGAAAAGATATTTAGGTAGTGAAGAAGATATAGTTACTAGAAAGTATAATGAAGTATTAAAAAATAAACTTGGTGAATTTATAGAAATCATTCCTAGATTAAAATACGATGATAAATTTATAAGTGCATCAATTGTTAGAAGAGCGCTTGATGCAAAAAAATTTGAAGAAATTAGTCATTATGTTCCTAAAACAACTTATGATTATTTAGTGAAGCACTATGGATAGAATTTTAAGAGCCAGAGAAGAAAGAAGTGCTTTAATTAAGTCAAAGCTTAGTGAATCAAGCGAAACTATAATTATTATTAAAGCAAATATAATCGGGGTTGATAAAAACCCTTATTATGCTTTATTAATAATTAATATATTTTATAGATTGATTAAAGAATTATTTGAAATTAGTAATACTGAATTTTTTGAAAGTTTAGATGGACCTTTCTATTTACTTAGGACTAAAGTGAAAGCTGAAGATGTCAAACTAAAATGTATAGATTTAGAAGAAAAGCACTTGATTGGAAGGCTGGTTGATATAGATGTATATTTTGGGAATGGAAGTCTATCTAGAAAGCAATTTAATCGGGGTTTTAGAAAGTGCCTTGTATGTTCTGAAGATGCTGTAATTTGTATGAGGATGATGAGTCATACTCTTGAAGAAATTAGAGAAAAAGAAAACCAGAGAATAAAGAAATACTTTAAGAAAATTCTTGAAAAATATATAGATGAAGCTATTACTCTAGAAGCTAACCTTGATCCCAAGTTTGGACTTGTAACAAAAAAGACAAATGGCTCCCATAAGGATATGGATTATTCACTTCTTATGAAATCTAAGTATGTTATATTAGATGATTTAGTAGAAATGTTTTTTATAGGTTTTGAAAATGATTTGCTTGATGGATTTTTTAAGGCAAGAAAACTAGGGATATCTACAGAAATTAAAATGTATGAAGTAACTACTGGAGTTAATACTTATAAAGGATTAATATTTATTCTTGGTATTACTTTAGTAGCACTAGGTTTTGCAATAAAGAATAAGAGAAAAGATTTGTTTTCTTTAATTAAAATTATTGGTAAAGATTTAACAACTGAACTAGATACTGAAGTTAATACATTTGGAAAATTTGCCTATATTAATTATGGATTTTTAGGTGCTAGAGGTGAGGTTCATAGTGGGTTAGAGAATGTAAAAGCAGCAAAGGATATATTAACTGAACTTTCAAATGAAGCTCTTACTTTAACATTAATTCATCTTATTAAAAATGTAGAAGATACTGTTTTATTAAAAAGAAGCAAAACAATAGATAAATACAAGTACTATAAAAACTTAGTTGGTGGCATCGAAGAGTATAATTATGATATAATTAATTTAGTTACTGATGAATGTATAAAGAATAACATAAGTTTTGGTGGCAGTGCAGACTTGCTTATAACAACAATCTTTATAAAATTAATAGAGGAGGAGTTAGGAGTTATATATGAATAATAATCCAATTGGTGTTTTTGATTCTGGTATTGGTGGAATAAATGTTTTAAAAAGCTTGGTTAAGAAATTTCCAAATGAGGATTTTATTTATGTTGCTGATACACTAAATTGTCCTTATGGTACAAAGTCAAAAGAAGAAATTAAAAACTTAGTAGATAGAGTAAGTAATTATTTAATAAATAAAAAATGTAAAGCAATTGTAATTGCATGCAATACTGCAACAGCAAATGCAAATCATTTATTTGAATTAGATGATATTGCTGTTTTAGGTGTGATTTTGCCAACCGCAAATGAAGCTCTTAAGAATTCAAAAAAGGTTGCTGTTTTAGCAACCGATGCAACTATTAATTCAGGGATATATCAAGAGGTTTTGCTTAATGCAAAAAAGGAAGTCTATCCAGTAAAATGTAGTTTATTTGTAGAGCCGATAGAAAAAGGAGAATGTGGCACTAAAGAAAATTATGAGCTTGTAAGTAAACATTTAAATCATTTAAAAGATAAAAATATTGATACAGTAATTTTAGGTTGTACTCATTTTGCGTTGATTTCTAATGAAGTAAAGAAGGTTTTTCCTAAGGCGAATTTAATTAATTCTGGTGAACCAACTAGTGAAGAACTATATAAAATACTAGAAAAAAGAAATTTACTTTCCTCTAATAAAAAAGGTAAAGTCTATTTGAAAACAACTTTTGCAGCAAATGCACTCATGAATCAAATAAAAATATTTAATTTAAAATATGAGTATATTGAAAAGATTATAATATAAAAATAGACGCTATATTGCAATAATATAGCGTCTTTTGTCTTTTCTTGTTTAATGGTTATTTCCTATTATGGACGTTGAATTTATTAATTCCTTCTGTTAATAAATCATTTCCTTGACTGTCATATGTAACAAATGCAGTAAAGTTCTCAACTTCTAATTTGTGGATTGCTTCTGCTCCAAGTTCTGGATAGGCAACAACTTCGGCTTTTTTAATTGATTTACTAATTAAAGCTGCAGCTCCACCGATAGCAGAAAGATATACTCCACCAAATTGTTTTAAACTTTCTTTAAACTCTTCACTTCTAGGTCCTTTACCAATTGTTACTTTAACACCTTTTTCCATTAGTGCAGTAGCATAAGGATCCATTCTATAGCTAGAAGTTGGTCCTGCTGAACCGATTACTTCACCAGGTTTTGCTGGTGTAGGACCCACATAATAGATAATAGTATTATTTGTCTCGATTGGTAATTTCTCACCTTTTTCTAATGCTTCAACCATTTTTTTGTGGGCAGCATCTCTTGCTGTATAAATTGTACCAGTAATCGAAACTGTATCGCCTGCTCTTAGTTCGAGTAATTGTTCATTTGTAATTGGTGTTTTTAAATTAATCATACTTACCTTCCCTTTACTTAAATTGTTGCTTCTTTATGTCTTGCAGCATGGCATTGAATATTTACTGCGACAGGTAGACTTGCGATATGACATGGATGAGAGTTTACTTTAACTGCTAGAGCAGTAGTAGTTCCACCAAATCCCATTGGTCCAACACCTAGTTCATTAATTTCTTTTAGTAACTCAGCTTCTAATTCGCGATCAAACTTATTTTCTGCTTGGTCATTTATTGGTCTAAAGATTGCTTCTTTCGCAATTATCGCAGCTTTTTCTAGGTTTCCACCAATACCGATTCCAACTACTAATGGAGGGCATGGTTTCCCACCTGAGTGAAAAATTGTATCTAAAACTAGTTTTTTGATACCATCTTTTCCATCTGCTGGAATTAGCATTTTCACAAGACTCATATTTTCACTTCCGCCACCCTTAGGCGCAACTGAAATTTTTAATTTATCTCCACTAACAATTTTTGTATGAATGATTGCTGGAGAATTGTCTTTAGTGTTAATTCTTTCTATTGGATGATTAACTACAGATTTACGAAGGAATCCATCTTTATAAGCTTCTATGACACCTTGATTTACAGCTTCATAAATATCTCCATCAAAAACTATTTGATTCCCTACCTCTAAAAAGATAACTACAATACCTGTATCTTGACACATTGGGACGAAGTTTCTTCTAGCAATTAAATCATTTTCTTCAATTTGTTCTAAAACCGTTTTACCAATTTCACTTTTTTCAGTTTTTATTGCAGAACGAATCTTTTCTAAAACATCATCGCCAATATTTACATTAGCATCTAAAAGAAGATCTCTAACGGTTTTTGTAACATCATTTAAATTAAGTTCACGCATTTTTACACCTCATATGTTAATAAATGCATATTGTTTTAATAAAATAAAAATACTATATGCATATATAATTATACCACTTTTAAAAATAAATTACAGTAATATTTGCTTTTTACCAACATTTATAAGTCTTTGACTAATTAGTCGTATAAATAGGTAAAACATATTTGAAGCGAAATTTGGACTGATATTTGAAGAGTTAGATTGTTTTTATAAAATCTCATGCTTTCTTTAAGAAAACCAGTGGAAGTATTAGTTTTTTTATGGTAGAATAGAAGAAAGAAGAGGTAATAGTAATGATTAAAAATGCGATAGGGATAATAGACTCTGGAGTAGAAGGATTTAATATTCTAGATACTCTTACGAAAAAATTTAAGCATGAAAACTTTATTTATATTAATGATTTAAAACACTACCCATATTTTAATATGACTGAAACTGAAGCACTTGAGGTTATAAAATCTAATGTAGAGAGGTTAATGGATTTAGAAGTAAAATTAATTCTTGTTGTTAGTGATGTGATTGTTGATCTAGCTAAAGATTATTTTGCATCTTTAAGTGTGCCTGTATTTGATGTTGTTAGTCTCTTAATTGATTATATAAATGAAAATTACGAACAAAAAAATATTGCCCTTTTTGGATTAAATGAAGTCTTAGAAGCTAATTTATACCAAAAGAATTTTAAATATAACCGCTTATATAATATCCCTAGTAATGAACTTGAAGAGTTAATTATGAATAAGGGATTAAAGACATCGAAATCATTTTTAAAAACAAAAGAAACCTTTAAACAACTTAAAGGTAAGGGGTTGGATGTTATAATTGCATCAAGTCCATATTTGATTTTATTAAAAACTGAGATAGAAGAATTTTTAAGTTTTAATGAAATCACAGATTTTGGAGAGATTGTTGCAAATAAGATTCATAATGAATTTATGGATTTAAATATTAAAGGTAGAGGGAAAGTAACTGTTTTAGGAAATATAGACAAATCTAAATTTTTCCATATGACATCGTGGACTACTTTTAAATATAAATACAATGATTTAGATAAAAAGAACCGTAAACAAAAACTCAAGAAATTTAAACAAATATCAAACCAACAAAAATAAGCTGTACAATTGACAGCTTTTTCTTTTAGTTAACTTGATTAACGAATTTTTGTTCCACTTGTTGGATTTTATTCATTGGAACTTGTTCTTGTGGATACCAGTTTCTAGCTGCCATCTTTGAATAAACTTCATTTTGAATTCTTAAGAATTCGAATAAGCCATTATTAAATGCATCATGAACATCTGGTGTTGCTGATTCTATTGTTCCGTGTAGATATAAATCACATTGGGCTTTTATAGTTGTAAGAATGTCTTCCATTAAAATTTTATCATTCATTTGTTTAATCCTCCTTATTGTAATACCTTATAAATTTGATTGAAAAGTGTTTGACATCTTGTTTCAACATCCTTTAAATAAGCTTTAAGCTCACGGTCCTGTAACTGATTTGAGTAGTTTTCGCATTTAGTTTTAAATAATTGTAATTGACTTAATGCATCCTCAATATATAATAATTCTTTATCACTCATAGGGCACCTCCTTAAAACTAGTTTTATCAAAATCGCTGTAATTATACAATAAATCCCAATTATAAATAATAGTAAGTATTAATAATTTATGTATTCTAAACATTGTTATTATTTCCAAAAATTAAAAAAACTTGCATAAGCAAGTTCAGAGTGTTGACAAACAGGTTTTGTAGGCACTCTTATTTTTGTTTTAAACAAATATTTTAAATAAAATAAAAAAAACAACATTTAGATAACATTATCCTTATGTTGATAGTTTTTTGCTTTGATT
>Ga0265293_10002354_pt1 | contig 38326 bp, 43 predicted proteins | sample Munlanlewell138R_FD_192505 | JGI IMG/M metagenome (GOLD analysis project Ga0265293, IMG submission 192505) | Leachate microbial communities from a municipal landfill in Southern Ontario, Canada - Leachate well 138R | ecosystem: Engineered > Solid waste > Landfill > Unclassified | place: Canada... | reverse complement strand
ATGCTTCTCTCCCTGGTGGACGCCTTAATAATAAAGACATGGCCCTATAGGCAATAGCATGTTTTGACAAATCGTCATATATTATTAAAACATCCTTCCCATTGTTCATAAACTCTTCTCCCATTGTTACACCTGTATATGGTGCTATATATTGAAGGGGAGCCAGTTCACTTGCCGTAGCAGCTACAACTATGGAATAATCCATGGCACCTCGTTTTTTCATCACATCTACTATTTGGGCCACAGTAGACCTTTTTTGGCCTATTGCCACATAAATACAAATCACATCCTGGCCTTTTTGGTTGATTATGGTATCAATGGCAAGGGCTGTTTTTCCGGTTTGTCTATCTCCTATTATAAGCTCTCTTTGCCCTCTACCAATAGGGATCATAGAGTCAATGGCTTTAATCCCCGTTTGTAATGGTTCATTAACACTTTTTCTTTCAATGACTCCTGGAGCTATTTTTTCAATTTCCCTAAATTCACTGGTATTTATAGGTCCATTACCATCAATTGGCTGACCAAGGGCATTGACCACTCTACCAATAAGTCCATCTCCCACAGGCACCTCTACTATTCTGCCAGTCCTCTTTACTAGATCTCCTTCCTTTATATTGTCATCAGAGCCTAAAAGAACACATCCCACATTATCCTCTTCTAAGTTTAAGGCCATACCATAGACCTGTCCTGGAAACTCAATAAGCTCTCCAGCCATACATCCTTCCAGTCCATGTATCCTAGCAATACCATCACCTACTTCAATGATATTGCCTATATTTACCATATTTAAGGCTTTATCATACCCTTTAATCTTCTCTTTAATAATAGCTCCTATTTCTTCTGGTCTTAAGTCCATCCTCTTACCTCCCTCCTCTTTTAACTAATATTTCCACCAATAACTTTTCCTAAATCTTCTAACTTACCTTTTACTGAACCATCCACAAGTTTGTTTTCAAACTTTAGTATTACACCACCTAGAATTCCAGGGTCAACCATATTTTCTAATTCTACTTTTTTCATCAACTTATTTGACAAGACTACCTTAAGTTTAGCCTTATACCTTTCTTCCATGGGTATAGCTGTTACAGCTACTACTTTAACTATTTCTTCGTGTTTGTTAAACATTACTTTGTACTCCTGTATTATGTCTAATATATGTCTTTCTCGTCTTTTGTCTATAAGAACATATAAAAAATTAACTATCTCCCAGGATACCTTATCTTTAAAAAGCTTATCTATTAGCTCTTTTTTTTCTTCCTTCCTTATCTTAGGGTGGCTAAATATTTGAACTAGTTTTAGATGTTCTTTAAATATTTTTTCTAAAATTTCTAATTGCCCATTAAATTCATGTATTTTTTCTAAATCAAGACCTGCTTCAAAAAGAGCCATAGCGTACTTTTTGCTAACTAACTCTGCCAATTTACATTACCTACCTCATCAATAAACTTATCTATCAATTTCCCTTGTACATTTAAGTTGATTTCTTCCTTCATAATCTTAGAAGCTATTAACAATCCTATTTCTCCAGCCCTTAATTTGATTTCTTGAAAAGCCAATTCCCTTTCCTTATGGATTTCTTCTATAGCCCTGTTTTTTATGCCTTCAGCTTCTTTTCTAGCTTCATCCAAGATATTTTCTTTAAGTTCTTCTCCCCTTTTTCTAGCAGTTTCTATAATCTCTTGACTCTCCTTCTTAGCAAGACTAATCCTTGTTTCATAATCCTCTCTTAAACTGGAAGCCTCTTCTTTTAAAGCCCTTGCTCCTTCTATATCTGATCGGATTTTTTCTTTCCTATTATTAAGAAACTCTGAAACAGGCTTATATAAAAAATGTCTAAGGATTAAAAAGAGTATTATCAACGCTATCCAAGTTAAAATCATTGACGAAAAATCTGGTAAAGCTCTAACTTCTATCATTAACTTACCTCCTTAGCTTAGGATCTTTGAATAAATATAGATATTATAATCATAGGCCTAAATATGCTGTTAAAAGGGGTCTAACGAATAGCAAAATTATAGCAATAACCAATCCATAAATCCCTGTTGTCTCAGCTACTGCTTGGCCAAGTAACATGGTTCTAGTAATATCTGCCTGAGCTTCTGGTTGCCTACCTACTGCCGCAGCCGCCTGACCTGCTGCATGACCTTGCCCAATCCCAGGTCCAATACCTGCTATCATTGCAAGTCCTGCTCCTATGGCTGAACATCCTAATATAAAAGCTTCACTTGTTATTCCTTGCAACATTTTACTTCCTCCTCCCAAATTTTAAAAAATTTATTATGCTTCTCTTCCTCCTATAAATATCATAGATAACATTGTAAATATAAAGGTTTGCAATACTCCAGAAAACACATCGAAATAGGTGTGTAGTGGTGCTGCAATTACTGGCGCAACAAACCCTGCACCTTCATATATTAATGCCATAATAATACCGCCACTCATCACATTTCCAAAAAGACGAAAAGACAAGGAGATTGGGTTGGCCAAATCTCCAATTATATTAAGTGGAGTCAAAAGTGCCATTGGTTCTGTATATCCTTTTAAATATGAAAATAAATTTCCCGAATTCTTAAACTTCCAATACTGGGTTAAAACAAAGGTAATCAAAGCCAAAGAAAAAGTAACTGAATAATCAGATGTGGGTGGTGAAAAACCTAGTAATCCAAACAAATTTGCCACCAGTAAAAATACTATTAAAGTTAAGATATAAGGTGAAAAACTCATGTTTTGTGGACCCATAGTAGTTTTTACAAGACCCTCTGATGCTTCCACTAATAGCTCTACAATATTCAAAAAATTTGATGGAATCTCCTTGGCATTGGCCTTTTTAATTTTACTATTTACAACAAAGGTAAATAATATCAATAAAATTACAACTATCCATACATTGACAATAGTGTCAGGAACTATTATTTCCCTTCCAGCTATTCTAATCAATAATTCCAAAAATATCACTCCTATCTTTTTGAGACTATTATTTACCACATAAGGTAATATTTTTTATCTAAATTCCTTGTCTAAAATAGCAGAGCCTAGAATGATATTTTTAACTAGAAACAGTCCTATAATTGTGGAAATAAAATTTAAATAAGGGGCTAAGGCTGCAATTATCAGTACTATAAAATATATAATATACCTTACAGTATAGCGAATTGTTGAATGCATATTAGCTTTGTGAGGTGCCATACAGATAGCCTTATTTATAGTATTATGAAGTAATTTGAAATTTAATATACTAGTAATTCCTCCAAATATATAACCATTTATAATAGGCATAGGCTCCTTGAATAAGAAAAAGCATAGACCTATGAAAATTAGACTAAAAAAAACACTTCTTTTAATTACTTTAAAAACAATATCATTATTCATCTCTTCTCCACCATTTATAATATATTTTTCCTTCGATATGTTATTATCTGTAATTTTTCCATTAATATACTTAAGGACGACATAACTATTCACTAATAGATAAAAGCCTCAAGTAAATAATTTACTTGAGGCTTTTATCTATTATCTATGCTTCTTTATGAATCATATCCTTGACTTTCATCAGCCTAGTTATGGCTGATCTTTCATTTTCATCTAGTTTCATTCTAATATACCTTATGGTTTCTTCAAGCTCAGGAATAGTTCTGTATTCCAGAGCGTTTACCCTTCTTCTAGTCTTCTCAATCTCATCTGCCATAAGTTGTGTCGACTTTTCAACCTCAGCTAAAGCTAAAAGCTTTGACATTACTCCATATAGCTTAGAAATTGCATCGTCTAGTTCAGAAGAAGTTTGGGCAAATCCATAAGGATATATACTTCCTTCATCTCCTTCTAGCTTTCTAATGAAGTTCATAACAGGAACATTAACACTCATTATATTTTTCTTTTTTATATCAACTGAAATACTCTCCTTAGGATATACCACAGCTTGTTCCAAGAGTTCAGGTGACATTACAGCACTGGCTAATAGAAATTCTTGAAAAGCATCATGAAGATCTTTTTCCACTTCTGTTCTAAGAGCTTTGTTTTCTCTAATCATTTCAATAAATCTTCGCATGAGCTCATCTTGCTTATCCTTCAGAAGCTTATGTCCTCTTTTGGCAGTTGATAGTCTCTTCCTAAGCTTTGTGAGTTCCATACGAGTTGGTTTCACATTTAGCTTAGCCACTATTTTTCAACTCCTTCAGTCTCCAAAGGAAGGTATTTTTCAAGATACTCATCTCTGATTCTCTTAAGCTCAGTTCTTGGTAATATCTTCAGTAGATCCCATCCTAGTTCCAATGTATCTGTAATAGCCCTATTATTTGTATATCCTTGAGATACATATCTCTTTTCAAACTCATCAGCAAAGGCTGCAAAGGCCTTATCAGTTTCAGAAAGAGCAGCGTCTCCAAGGATTACAGCCAATTCCCTAGCTTCCTTACCTGTTGCATAAGCAGCAAATAGCTGGTTCATAGTGTCTGCATGGTCTTCCCTTGTTTTGCCCTTTCCTATACCCTTGTCCTTAAGTCTTGAAAGAGATGGAAGTACATCTATTGGAGGCTCAATACCCTTCTTATATAAATCCCTAGAAAGGATGATTTGCCCCTCAGTTATATAGCCAGTAAGGTCTGGTATTGGGTGGGTAATGTCATCCTCTGGCATAGTAAGAATAGGTATTTGAGTTATGGAACCTTTTCTTCCCTTTATTCTTCCTGCTCTTTCATAAATAGTTGAAAGGTCAGTATACAAATATCCTGGATAACCCCTTCTACCTGGAACCTCTTTTCTAGCTGCTGAAGTCTCCCTTAGGGCCTCAGCATAGTTGGTTAAGTCTGTTAATATGACTAAAACCTGCATGTCCTTTTCATAGGCCAAATACTCAGCACAGGTAAGAACCATACGAGGTGTTGCTATTCTCTCTATGGCTGGGTCATTGGCCAAGTTCATAAAGAGTACTGCCCTATCAATGGCTCCTGTTCTATTAAAGTCATCTATAAAGAATTGGGCTTCTTCAAAAGTAATACCCATGGCACCAAATACTACGGCAAACTTTTCTCCTTCACCTAAAACCCTAGCCTGTCTAGCAATTTGTGCTGCCAGCTCTGCATGAGGAAGTCCTGAACCTGAGAAAATAGGTAGTTTTTGGCCCCTAACTAAAGTATTAAGTCCATCTATGGCAGAAATTCCAGTTTGAATAAACTCAGATGGATAGTCTCTAGCCACTGGGTTCATTGGTACTCCATTGATATCTAGTCTTTTCTCTGGAATAATCTTAGGACCATTGTCCTTTGGTCTACCTAAACCATCGAAAATCCTTCCTATCATATCATAAGATACTCCCAATTCAAGAGGTTTCCCTAAAAATCTAACCTTTGTACCCTTTAAGTTTATTCCTGAAGAACCTTCGAAGAGCTGTACCATAGCCTTGTCTCCATTTACCTCTAGAACTCTACCCCTTCTTTTTTCTCCAGTTTGAAGTTCTATCTCTACAAGTTCTTCATACTTAACTCCTTCTACACCTTCAACCATCATCAAGGGTCCTACAACTTCTGTTACTGTTTTATATTCTTTAAGCATTAAGGATACCTCCTTCGCTTATGAGGTCGTCAATATTCTTAACAAGATCCTTCATAATTACTTCAATCTCTGATAAATTGTCTTCATGTAAATACTTAGCCCTTGCAACTCTATCTCTAATAGATAAGTTTAGTATCTTATTTAAATATACTCCGCTATCTAAAGCTCTTATCCCTTCATCATAGAAGGATAAAACCATTTTAAGCATTAAATTTTGTTTGTTTAGGGATGTATAAGTATCTTCTTCGTGGAAAGCATTTTGTTGCAAGAAGTCTTCTCTAATTGATTTTGCAACTTCTAGCTTCAACTGATCTCCTTCAGATAAAGAGTCTCTACCTACTAATCTAACGATTTCTTGTAAAGAAGACTCTTCTTGTAGAAGAACCATAGCCTTTACCCTATTTGAAGAAAATTCCAAATCAATGTTTTTATCCATCCACTCATCTACCTTGTTTTGGTATAGAGAATAGGAGTTCAACCAGTTTATAGCTGGGAAATGTCTCCTATAGGCAAGACTGGCATCTAGTCCCCAGAATACCTTTACTATTCTTAGGGTAGCTTGGGAAACTGGCTCAGAAATATCTCCACCTGGTGGGGATACTGCTCCGATTACTGTTAGAGCTCCAACCCTACCATCTGTACCTAAACATTTTACCTTTCCAGCCCTTTCATAGAACTCAGCAGCTCTAGAAGCTAAATATGCTGGATAACCTTCGTCCCCAGGCATTTCCTCTAATCTACCAGACATCTCTCTTAGAGCTTCTGCCCATCTAGATGTGGAGTCTGCCATTATGGCCACTGAATATCCCATATCTCTAAAATACTCAGCTATTGTAATTCCCGTATATATGGAAGCTTCCCTAGCAGCAACTGGCATATTGGAAGTATTAGCAATAAGTATGGTTCTAGTCATCAAAGATTCTCCTGTTTTAGGGTCTTTGATTTCAGGGAATTCCATAAGAACATCCGTCATCTCGTTGCCACGCTCTCCACAGCCAACATAAACTATGATCTCTGCATCTGCCCATTTTGCAAGCTGATGCTGTACTACAGTCTTTCCTGAACCAAAAGGTCCTGGAACTGCAGATGTACCACCCTTAGTTACAGGGAAGAATGTATCTATTACTCTTTGTCCTGTTATTAAAGGCTCATCTGGATTTAGCTTTTGAGCATAGGTCCTACCCTTTCTAACAGGCCATTTTTGCATCATTTGAATATTGTGGGTTTTATCTCCTTCTACCACACATACAGTTTCTTCAACAGTGAATTCTCCTTCATTAACGGATTTAACCGTACCAGATACTCCTACTGGCACCATGATTTTGTGAAGAACTACTGCAGTTTCTTGAACTGTTCCAATAATATCTCCTGGCTGGACAACTTGCCCAACTTCTACCTGTGGGACAAAATGCCATTTTTTCTCTCTATCAAGTGCAGGCATTTCAATACCTCTTGTTAGAAAGTCTCCAGCCAATCCTCTAATAGATTCAAGGGGTCTTTGTATTCCGTCAAACATGGCAGCCACAAGTCCAGGCCCCAATTCTACCGAAAGAGGCTCTCCAGTAGTATAAACAGGTTCTCCGGGACCAATTCCTGTGGTTTCCTCATATACCTGAATGGAGGCTCTATCCCCTCTTATTTCTATTATTTCACCGATGAGCTTATTATCTGAAACTTTAACAACATCATATATATTAGCTTCATCCATACCCTCAGCTACAACTAAGGGCCCGGATACCTTTATTATTCTTCCAACCTTCAAGATAAGCCCTCTCCTTTTATAAAATATTTGTTCCTACGGCTTTTTCCACATTACTATTGATTCTATCCATACCTATATTTAAGGTTCCCTGATTACTTGGTATCAAAATCACCGCAGGAATAATCTCATTATTATACCTTTCAATGGTATCAGGTATTAAGCTAGCCATCTGCTCAGTTATGAAAATAATACCATAATTTTCTCTGGCTATGGTGTCTACTATCCTTCTAGCCTCATCCTTGTCAAACACAGGGAAAACATCTACTCCCAATGCCTTAAATCCAAGTATAGAGTCCTTGTCTCCTACTACAGCAACCTTATACATATAAATCACGCAACCTTTCTCTTATGTCTTCTGGAGAAAGCTTATTAAGCTTTGAAACCATAATAATCCTAAGTATCTTTATTTCTGTTTCCTTTGCAATTACATAAGAAAATATAGGTTCAGGTCCAAAGTTAATATACTTGGATGGTTTGTTTATACCCATAAGATAGTTGTCCATCAGTCTTTCAAACTCTGACAAACGGCCGAATTGCTCATAGGCTTCTAAGCCTTTTCTCACTTCAGGACTTATAGTATAGCTCCTAAATCTATTCATGATCCCTTCTGTAGAATCATTTAAAGCTACAGCCAAATCCTCTTTTTTAATATTTCCATTAGGTAAGATTACCTGCTCTAAAAATCTAAGGTCCTTATTTTGCTTCTTTACCCTTATTAAAGATTTGATGTTGGTAAAATCAATTAAATCTTTTACATAGCTGATGAATAAAGGTATTTCTGTTTCCTCTGCTAGTTCATATAGATGTTCAAAGTAGGACTCATCCATTATGAGGTCTATTCTTTGAGGGTCATGATTTAGTTCAAAGTCCTTTGTCACCTTTTCTAAGGCTTCTCTAAACCTTGGATCCATATCCTTTAAATTACCAGCTAAATAATCAAGCTTAATCTTTTGAAAATCAGTTGTACTTATGGAGACATACATTTCCTCCAAATCTTTTTGCAAGAATTTTTCCTTTACCAAAACCTTTAAATTATGATAATCGTATTTTAACGCAAGTAAATCTACAACAATTTTATCTTTAGTTATTTCATACATCAATTTGTAGACTCTCTTTAGTTCAGAAGAAAGTATTTTTTCATATTCTTCTACCCTGGTGAGACCTCCTATTACATTAGTATATTCAGTTTCACCTAAGATTTTTATTACTTCTTCTATATCCTTAGCATCTACCATTCTTTCAACTCTTGCCCTTGAAAGGAGTCTAGTTTCAAGGACTCTGGTTCTAGTTACAGCTTGGATATAATCCATTCTGTCCATGAAATCACTCCTATTCTTTAAAGAGTTCCTGTGCTATTTCTGTCTCAAGTTCTTCTCTATAGTTTTCTACTAGAGAATCAAAGGTATAATTTAATATTATTCCCTTATCCTTAATCAAGAAACCAGAATCTACAGTTTCATCTTCTGAAACCTTAGGTAAATTTGGGATGCCTTTTATTTTAGACCTCATATTTTCAGGAACTATTAGCACTTCTTCACCTTTAAGCGGAATACCTTTTAAAGTATTATTAAGATAAGCAATATATCTATCTTCATCTAAAGATTTAAGCCTTTCCTTTGCAAGTTCAAATACCCTCTCGATCACCTGCTGCTTTGCCTTTAATTTTTCATTCCTAACCTTAAGCTCTGCACTGGAAATTACTCTTTCTTTTAATAAATTAGCTTCACCAATTGCTCTGTCTACAACCTTTTTCTTGTTCTCATTGGCTTCCTTGATCTTTGTTTCAATTATTTCATTTTTTAGTCTTTTGGCATCTTCCATTATAATACTTGCTTTAGTATTAGCATCATCAAGTATTTTTTGTATTAGATTTTCTAAATTTGACATCTCTTCACATCCTTAGTTAATCTAGAAACTAACTGCATTTACAAGGATTAAGGATATAACGAAGGACAATAGTGCGTAGGTTTCAACCATAACTGAATAAATTATACCCTTAGTTGAATGCTCCTCATTTTTTGCTAATATTGCAATACCTGCTGCTGCAGTTTTAGCTTGTGCAATTGCTGATATCCAGCCAACAAAAGCTATTGGAAGACAAGCCATAAACAAATACATTCCCTGAGCTAAAGACATATTAACATCTAACTGTCCTAAAACCATAAGACCAATAACGAAACCATAAAGTCCTTGAGTACCTGGTAACAACTGAAGAACTAAGGACTTACCAAATTTTTGTGGCTCTTCTATTACTAATCCAGCTGCAGCCTCACCAACTAGTCCAACTCCCTTAGCAGAACCAATACCTGAAAGTATTACTGCTAAAGCCATACCACATGCCGCGAAAACTACTCCACCGTGTTGAATAAGAAATTCACTAAAAGTCATTTGCATTTCCCCCTATACTATTTTAAATTAATATATTTTGTTTTACTTCTAAATAAATTAAATCCTTCTCCTCCGCCTTCAAAGAATTTACCAAAGAATTCTACATAGGTAAGTCTTGAAGTATGAACATAGGCTCCTAAAACACTTAGGAATAAGTTAAATAATTGGCCTACTAAAAATACTATAATTCCTCCAATTATTCCTCCTATGCCCTTGTCAAACAACATTTCCATCATCATATTTATGGAGCCTGATATAAAACCTCCAGCTAGACCCAAGGCCATTAACCTTGAGTAGGATACCAAGTCTCCCACATAGCTAGAAATACCATATAGACTATATAGTCCGCCACCAGCCTTTCCACCTATGGTGTCTGCATCTCTTCCTCCAGTAAGTACAATCCCTACCATACCTATTACCATCACTGCTAAGGATGCGGTTTTCATCGCTGAAACTGCTGGCACTATACTGCTCAATAAAAATACAATACCTCCTGCAATAGCCATATACCAAAATCCTACATCAAAAATGGCATCTAAGTACTTCTTGTCCCTTAAACTCAAATATGCCTTAATTCCAAGACCAAAGAATAGATGAATCAACCCAAAAACAATTGAAACAACTAAGAGCTCTTGATACTGGGTTGCAGGTTCAATCAAACCCTTTATGGGGATTATACCTCCAAAATATGAACCAAAAACTACACCCCAAACAATAACTGAATAACTCAAGTAGTGAAAAAATCTAATAAATTTCTTATCTCCATCTCCTAAATTTGCTACTTTCAATGCAATAAATGTTCCTATAAGCATTAGAAGACCATAGCCTGCATCTCCTACCATCATACCAAAAAACGCTAAGTAGAAGGGTGCCAAAAATGGTGTTGGATCTATTTCATTGTATCTTGGCAATGCATACATGGCTGTTAATGACTCAAAACTCTCTGCAAATTTGGAGTTTTTTAAGAGTACAGGTGCTGACGGATCATCCTTATCTACCTCTTCTATCTCTAAATGATAGGCATCTTTCAAGGATTTACCTACAGCCTTAATAAATTCATCTGTCATTGAAGTTGGAATATATCCCTTAATCACATTTACTCTTTCAGTCATTAAAAACTTTTCAGAAGCAGCAAGTCTTAGCTTCTTATTTATCAAATACTCATAAATTATCTCAAAATCAGGAAGATTATCAGACAATTTCTTTATTGAATCTTTGATTTCATTATTTTTTGCTTCAAACTCTTTGAGTCTTTCATTGATAATGTTTATTTCTTCTCTCGGTGTTTTTTCACCTGTCAACCTTATGCTAGAAAAACTATTACCCCTAAGTATTTCATTTAGAGCTTCTGCTTCCTTCTTTAAGGTCAATGCAAATACATAAACATTATCCTTGTCCTCATGAATAGTTTCAAAATAAGTGTACTCTACATTTAATAAATCTTCATCAAGCTTATCCTTCATTTTTTTAGGGATTGTCCCCATAAACACTTGGGATTGTTGGAATATGCCTAAATCTCCAATAGGATAGTTGAGCTTTTCCCAATTGCTAAGCTCTTCCCTTAGAGAGACTAATCCCTTTGTCTCCAGATCCATTTCATCTAATTTGGAGGCTTGTAGCTTAAGCTCATCATAAATAGGAATATAATCTATGGCTAAAGCCTTTAATTCAAGCTCTTCAAAGGTAAGATTGTCCTTTCCTTTTATCATGGCCTTGATCCCAGTTTCCCTTGTATAGTGCTTGGACAACAAATCAATGGAATATTTAACCTTAGATATTTCTTCATCAACTTCCCCAATACTTTCGGGTATAGTTAATGCTTCTAATCCTTCCTCCATTAGACTTTCATCCTTATCAAGACTACTAAAGTGAACATATCCAAATTTTTGAAGTTCATGGAGAAGATTATCCCTTTCAGAGTCAAAGGCAAATAAGCTGAAATTACTCATTTTAACTATTGCCATTTACATTCACAATCCTCTCAATAATAATATTAACTGCCAAATCCAATTCCTTATCTGTTGTTTCAATTAATCTTTTTGCATCTTCTATACCTTTTTCAATTACTGGGTTTGCTATATTTTCACCCTCTAGTAAAGCCTTTTCTCTTAAAGTTTTAGCTTCCTTATCAGCCTCCTCCATGATTTCACGATATTTTTCTTCAGCTAATTGTTCTGCTTCCCGTCTTAAATCCCTTGAAGCTTGACTTGCTTCTTGCAAAATACTATTTGCTTTTTCTTCTGCTGATTTTACTGCTTCAATTGCCTCCTTAGCCACCTAATCACCACCTTTTAGCAATGTTTCCACTTTAATGGATTACATTGTTATATTTAATACAATTATATAAAATTATTTGAAATTTTGCAAATTGTGTTCCACTTTATTATAATATTTATTTTTTATTTTTAAATTGATTGCTAGTTACCCTAATCATATTGTATAAACCTGCAATGGCTCCCAGAATAATAAGGATAATAGAAAAGATACCATTCTTACCTAGCCTTTTATCCATAAATCGGCCTAGGCCAACACCCAACAAAATCGGTGTAATAGCTGAAAGGCCAACTTGACTTATTAAAGCTAAGTTTTGAATGGTATCTTTATAGTCTCTATTTTTCATATTCTCCTCCATCAATATAATAATGCTGTACATCAATTAATATGCAGGATTTCAAAATATTCTAATAAATGCGTTTGATACTAATGCAATTATATATAATTTGGTGATTTTTTGCAAGACACTTAGGATGTTATTATACAAAAATAGCCCTTGATAAGCAAGGACTATTTTTAATAGCTTAAATTTCCATTTTTGTTAAATTTTCAGCAATTATCAGCTTAGCTTCTGTAGCTGCTTGGACTTCTTCTATGGTGTATTCTGGATTGATTTCCTTTAATAGTAAACCTTCTTTAGTTACTTCAATGACGCCCATTTCAGTAATTATCAAGTTTACTTCTCCAGCTGCTGTCAAAGGAAGGTTGCATTCCTTTAGTATCTTGTGATTGCCTTTTACAGTATGCTCCATGGCTACGATTACTTTTTTAGCACCCGTTACTAAATCCATGGCTCCACCCATACCAGGTACCATTTTTCCTGGAATCATCCAGTTGGCAAGGTTACCCTTTTCATCTACCTGAAGGGCTCCAAGAACTGTTATATCAACATGACCTCCACGGATAATGCCAAAGGATGTGGAAGAATCAAAGAATACTCCTCCTGGTAAAATGGTTACACACTGTGCTCCAGCATTTACTATATATGGGTCCTCATTGCCTTCCTCTGGGGCAGGTCCAAGGCCTATAAAACCATTTTCTGATTGGAAATAAACTGACATATTTTCAGGTACATGGTTAGCTACCATAGTTGGTAATCCGATACCAAGGTTAACTACGTCACCATCATTTAATTCCTTCGCTACACGCTTAGCAATGAATTCTTTAAGATCCATTATTTCCCACCTCCGTTAACTATATAATCTATAAAAATCCCTGAAGTCACTACATGGTTGGGGTCAAGCTCTCCAACTTCTACGACCTCTTCAGCTTCAACAATTACCATATCAGCAGCAGTAGCCATTAGAGTATTGAAGTTTCTAGTAGCACCATAGTATACAATATTACCAAATTTATCTACAGTTTCTCCTGCAATTAAAGCTACATCTGCCCTAAGTGGTAGTTCTAAAAGAAATGTCTTTCCATCGATTTCTATTTTTTGTTTACCTTCTTCAACTACTGTGCCTACACCTGTTGGTGTTAAAAATCCACCTAGGCCTGAACCACCTGCTCTAACTTGTTCAGCAAGAGTACCCTGTGGCACTAATACTACTTCCATTTCTCCAGAATTCATTTGATTTCCTGTCTCACGGTTTGTTCCTACATGGGAAGCAATCAGCTTTTTAATTTGTTTGTTTACAACAAGCTTACCTGCTCCTATTTCTGGGAAACCAGAGTCGTTACAAATCAATGTTAAATCTTTCACGCCTTTTTTAACAAGAGCATCAATCAATCTATGTGGTGACCCACATCCTAAGAAACCACCAATCATAATAGTCATTCCATCTTTAATATGATCTACAGCTTCTTCAATAGAAATCATTTTATTCATAAATACGCACCTCCGTTTTTATTTAGTGAAGAGTAAGAGTTAAAGATAAAATGACAAATTGTAGAGTGCCTCTGAAAGATTTTCTATGCCTTCCAACGAAATTTAAAAGCAGCTTTGGAAATCGGGGCTTTTAGTGGAGCGTTCCATTGATTTCCTGTTTTTAAATGAGTTGTCGAAGGCATTAAATCTTGAAGTGAAACGAGTGATTTGTCATTTTATCTAAATCAAATTAGCGTTTAACTATCATTGCTATTCCTTGGCCTCCACCTATACATAAAGTTGCTAATCCGTTCTTAACATCTCTTTTAGCCATTTCATGTAACAATGTAACTAATATTCTAGCTCCTGAAGCTCCTACTGGATGTCCTAAAGCTATGGCTCCACCGTTAACATTAGTTTTTTCTGTATCTAAACCTAAATCTTTAATTACTGATAAAGCTTGGGCTGCAAATGCTTCGTTTGCTTCCACTAGATCTAAGTCTTCAACAGTCATATTAGCCTTTGCTAAAGCCTTTCTTGTAGCTGGTATAGGTCCTGTTCCCATGATTGAAGGATCAACTCCTGCTGATGCATAGGAAGCAATAGTAGCCAATGGAGTAATTCCAAGTTCTTCAGCTTTTTCCTTGCTCATTATTACAAATGCTGCAGCACCATCATTGATACCAGAAGCATTTCCAGCAGTTACAGTACCATCTTTCTTAAATGCTGGTCTTAACTTTCCTAAAGTTTCCATTGTAGTTCCAAATTTTGGATATTCATCTGTATCTACTACAACTGGGTCTCCCTTTCTTTGAGGGATTTCTACTGGAACGATTTCTTCTTTAAATCTTCCACTCTTTACAGCTTCCTCTGCTCTTTGTTGACTTGCCAATGCTAACTGATCTTGCTCTTCACGAGTTAAACCATATTTTTCAACAATATTTTCTGCTGTAATTCCCATATGATATCCATTAAATATATCTGTTAGTCCATCTTGTACCATGTAGTCTTCCATAACTGTATTGCCCATTCTTTGTCCCCATCTTGCTGATTTCACAAGATATGGAGCCTGTGACATATTCTCTGTACCACCAGCTAATATGATTTCTGCTTCACCAGCTAAAATAGCTTGAGCAGCCAATGCTACAGTTTTAAGGCCAGAACCACAAACCTTATTAACTGTATAGGAAGGTACTTCTATAGGTATACCTGCATGAACTGAAACTTGTCTAGCAACATTTTGTCCTAATCCTGCCTGCAATACATTTCCAAATATAACTTCTTCAACCATATTTGGATCTACATTAGCTCTTTTTAGAGCTTCCTTGGCAACTACCACACCAAGGTCTACTGCTGAAACATCTTTAAACTTACCTCCGTATGCACCAATAGGCGTTCTAACTGCTGAAGCAATAACTACTTCTTTCATCTTTTTACCTCCTAAAATTTTATTAATATTTTCTATCTGACTTAAATGTATTTTGACCCATATATATTTATATATGGCATTATATTGTTTTACACCATAATATATAAGCAATTATCATGCCAGTTTTCTCAACAAATATTTTTTTCTATAAAACCTTGACTTTTAGCCAGTTTGTGAAATATAAAACATTGTTTACCATTATTGTTTTTCTGCTTACAATTATAGTGTAGACATTGTTGTACATATTCTTCCATGTTCACGCAAATTATTGTAGATAATAATATACAAAACCATAAAAACTGTATACAAAAGTATACAGTTCCTTTAGTCTTCTATTCTATATTTTTCAATTTTTTTATATAAAGCTGTTCTATGAATCCCTAATTTTTCTGCTGCCAAGGACTTATTTCCATTGGTCAATATTAGGGCCTTCTTTATTTCCTGGATTTCAGCTTCAGCAACAACATCCTTTAAATAAGTTATATCCTCCACATCACCAACTATATGGCTAGTATTTTTTGTAAGCCTTTCAGGTAAATGTTCAGGCAATATGAGTCTTCCTGATGAAAGATTGACTGCTCTTTCCAGCACATTTCTCAATTCCCTTACATTTCCTGGCCAACTATAGGATTTAAGAATCTTTATAGTTTCTTTAGTTAACTCCTTTTCCCCAGACTTCATTTCTTTGAGAAGGTACTTTAAAATATCCTCTGATAAGATTTCGATATCATCTATTCTTTCCCTTAGAGGCGGGATTTCTATGGTTATTACATTTAATCTATAATATAAATCTTCTCTAAACTTCCCTTTTTTTATGGCCTCTTCTATGTTTTCGTTGGTAGCTGCTATGACTCTTGCCTCAAAGGCTATTTTTTTATTGCTTCCTATTCTTTCAAATTCCTTGGACTCCAATACTCGAAGAATTTTTGCCTGCATCTCCATAGGCATATCTCCTATTTCGTCTAAAAAAATAGTTCCTCCTAAAGCCTGTTCAAACTTTCCTTGTTTCCCTTCCTTTCTAGCTCCTGTAAAGGCTCCCCTATCGTATCCAAAAAGTTCAGACTCCAATAATTCCCTAGGAATTGCTGCACAGTTAATGGCTATAAATCCTCCTTCTTTCCTATAGCTAGCCCTATGAATTGCATGAGCAAATAGCTCCTTTCCAGTCCCTGATTCTCCCGTTATTAAAACAGTAGAATTTGTTTCTGCTGCCTTTCTTCCCACCTTTTTCAAGTATTCCATTTTAGGATTTTTAGTAGTAATATTGCCAAAGGAGTACTTTGTACCTTCAATCCTTGCAATTTCACCCTTATACTTGTTTATCTTTGATTGCAAATCAAGGAGTTGGTGAGCCAACTCCTTTACATCACTAATATCCTTAAAAAGCACAGTACCTACTGCACCTATTACTTTGTTTTCTTTAATTATGGGGATACGATTTGTAATCATATCATGACCCTGTATCCTTTGCACATCCCTTATTTCCTTAATTCCTGTTTTAGCTACAATGTGCATACGGGTATTTTCAATGACTTCTTCAACATGCTTCCCTACGGCTTCATCTTCCTTGATCCCTAGAAGCTTTTCATAATTCATCTTAACTATCCTACCCTCTGGGTCAACAAGGACATAGCCTTCATAGGCATAATTCAAAATATCCTCCAGCATATCAATACTATCCCTAAGTTCAGATAACTTATCCATCAAAAATCAACCCCTAATAAATTCACAGCTTATAGTCGAAACATTATAGATTAATATATCTACTATCCTTTCACTTGCCTTCCCATCCCCATAGGGATTTACTGCATTAGCCATTTTGTCGTATTCATCTTTATTAGACAATAAAAGATTTAATTCATTAAATATATTTTCATATTTAGTCCCTACTAATCTAGCTGTTCCTGCTTCTATCCCTTCTGGTCTTTCTGTCTCTTCACGAACTACAAGTACAGGTTTACCAAAGGTAGGCCCTTCTTCTTGAAGTCCTCCAGAGTCTGTAACGATTAGATGGACCCTTGCCATAAGATTTGCCACAGGTTCATAATCCAATGGTTCTAGTAAATGTATTCTATCATTACCCCCCAAAATACTATAAGCTATTTCTCGTACCTTAGGATTTAAATGCATAGGAAAAACTAATTCTACATCTTCATATTTTTCCAATATATCCTTAATTGCAATAAATATATTTTCCATAGGCCTGCCAATATTTTCACTCCTATGGGCTGTCATCAATATTATTCTCTTTTTTCCATAGTCTATATTGTTCAATAAATCTAAATCAAATATGTAATCCTCTTTGATAACATACCCTAAAGCATCTATTACCGTATTTCCTGTAATAAATATTTTTTCATCTGGATAATCTTCTTTTAATAGGTTTTGCCTATTTCTCTCTGTAGGAGCAAAATGAAAATCAGCAAGGAGTCCTGCCAATCTCCTATTAGCTTCTTCAGGATAAGGTGAATATAGATTTCCACTGCGAAGCCCTGCTTCCACATGGCCAATCTTAATCTTTTGATAAAAAGCAGCCAATGCACCTGCAAATACTGTGGTGGTATCTCCCTGAACCAATAGTACATCTGGCTTTTCCTTTAGGATTACTTCTTCTAAACCCTGTAAAGCTCTTGTTGTAATCTCAGTTAATGTTTGTCCAGGTTTGAAAATATTCAAATCATAATCTGGCTTTATATTAAAGAGATTTAGTACTGGATCAAGCATCTGTCTATGTTGAGCAGTAATACATACAACAGATTCAACATTTTCTCTTCTTTCTAACTCCTTGATTATTGGAGCCATCTTAATACCCTCAGGCCTAGTCCCAAATACAGTCATTACTTTCATACTATCAACTCCTTTTCTCAAATATCCCTAGCTTTATGGCTACTAATACAGATACAATAAGTAATGCTAAGGACAAATATACAGCCTGTCTACTATTGGCATTAGATACTAATACTGCAAATAAACCAAAAATTGCTGATATACCATAAAGTATCAGTACAGATTTTTTCTGGGAAAATCCCCTATTTAACAATCTATGATGTAAATGTCCTTTATCTGCTGCTGCTATGGACTGACCATTTAAAAGTCTTCTAAATATGGCAAAGGTTGTATCAAAAATAGGAACAGATAGTATGAGTATTGGTGCTACTATGGCAATAGTTGCCACACTCTTCATTACACCCTCTATAGATATGGCAGCCAGCATAAACCCTAAAAACAAGGCTCCCGTATCTCCCATAAAAATCTTTGCAGGATTAAAATTAAAGGGCAAAAACCCTAGACAAGCACCTGCCACTGTGGCTGATAAAACTATTACGCTGGTATATCCAAACTTTCCTGCTACAACCATAAGAGATAAACTGGAAATCATAGCAACTCCTGCTGATAATCCATCTAATCCATCAATAAAATTCAATGTATTGGTAATACCTACTACCCAAAATAAAGTAATAGGAATAGATAGCCAAGATAAATGTAATAGAGAACTATTTATGGCAAAAGGATTTGTAACAAATTCCACCTTAATGCCACCTAATATAAGTATTAAACCTGCAATAATTTGAAGGGTAAACTTGGTTTTAGGCTTAAGCTCCCTAAGGTCATCTATAATTCCAGCCACAACAATAAAGCTGGCTCCTAATAATATGGAAATAATCTCTCTATCTAAAGGTAAAAATACTAAAGTAACTATAACTACTGCAATAAATATGGCCAAACCACCAATAAGAGGCATAGGCTCCTTGTGTACCCTTCTATCATCCTTTGGAATATCAACGGCACCAACCTTAAAGGCCAATTTCCTTACCAATGGAGTAGCAAAAAAAGATATAAAAGCAGCTAGTAAAAACGGTGCAATATAGCTCTCCATAATATATATCTCCCCTTTTACTTAGTACCGAACAATCTATCCCCAGCATCTCCAAGGCCTGGTACTATATAGGCATGTTCATTTAGTTTTTCATCTACACTTGCCACATAAATATCCACATCTGGATGAGCTGTGATTACAGCGTCTACCCCTTCAGGAGCTGCAATTAAGCAAACCAATCTAATAGATGTGGCTCCCTTTTCCTTTAAAAAATCTATGGCTGCTACAGCTGAGCCACCAGTAGCCAACATAGGATCAAGGACTATTAATTCCCTTTCATGAATATCTTGAGGTAATTTGCAGTAGTATTCCACTGGTTTTAAAGTTTCTGGATCTCTATAAAGTCCAATATGTCCCACCTTTGCTGTTGGAATAAGTCTTAGCATACCATCTACCATACCTAAACCTGCCCTAAGTATAGGTATTAGTCCTACCTTTTTTCCAGATATGACTTCAGATGTCATCTTTGCAAGGGGAGTTTCTATTTCTATTTCCTCCAAAGTAAAATCCCTTGTAACTTCATATCCCATCAATAGAGAAACCTCTGTAACTAACTCCCTGAACTCCTTTGAACCTGTGTTTTTATCCCTAATAAATGTAAGTTTGTGTTTAATAAGTGGATGATCAAATACTACTACTTTTGGCATATAAAAAACTCCTTTCTTATTGTTAATTATTTCTCTTCAAAATTATATCACAAATTAACCTTCAATTTCACCTATTTTGTTTACTCTTCTTTCATGTCGTCCCCCTTCAAATTGGGCTCCCATCCATGACTTTACTATTTCAATGGCTAAATCCTTTCCAACTACTCTCCCACCAAGGGCAAGAATATTAGCATCATTGTGTTCTCTACTCATTCTAGCAGAATAAGTATCGCTGCATAATGCACATCTTATTCCCTTCACCTTGTTGCAAGCTATAGAAATACCAATACCAGTACCGCAGATTACAATGGCCCTATCTACTTCCTTAGCCACTACAGCCTCAGATACTTTTTTCCCATAGTCAGGATAATCTACAGAATCAGCTGAATTAGTACCATAATCAATATATGAAATTTTATGCTTTTCGAAGTACTCCTTTATATACTCCTTTAACTCAAAACCTCCATGATCACTTCCTATACCAATCTTCACCTTGCTTCCTCCTTTTCAATTGCATTTAGCACTGCTTGATAAATCTCATCCCTAGTCCTTTCATAGAAAGCTAAATTTCTTCCATAGGGGTCTGTTACATCTTTTTTTACACCATAGGCGTACTCATTTAAAGTAAATACCTTTTCCCTAGACCAAGGATAATTTGAAACTATAAAGTCTTTGTGAGAAGAAGACAAGGTTAAAACCAAGTCTGCCTCTTGGATTAAATCACTATTTAACTGTGTAGCAAAATGTCCTGAAATATCTATATCTATCTTTTTCATGGCTTCAATGGAATTCTTAGATGCCAAATCTCCATTATATACCCTAATCCCAGCAGATTTGACTTCTAGTTTTAAATCTCTTTTTTCTGCCATAGATCTTAAAATTCCTTCCGCCATAGGACTTCTACAGGTATTGCCTGTACATACAAATAATATCCTCATCCAGCAATTCTCTCCTTTAAACCTTAATCAACTTACCTGAAGCAGCCTTCATCATCCTATTCATAATTGCTATGCCCAAATGAGATAAATCTATGCCTTCAGCTAAGATTATATCTACTTTTGTTTCATCAAATAGCCTTAAAGTACTAAATAGGTTTTGGGCTATTGTTTCTTTCCTTTCCCTACTACCCATAGATATAATTAAACCCTCTTTATAGAAGCTTTTGGTTTCATCGGTGCAAATTATACCTACATTTTTACCAGCTTTCATATACTCCTTAGTATTTTTTACTATGGCCTCAACAATATTATGCACTTCTCCATTGAAAACTATCATCTCTGATTTTGGAGCATAATGCCTATACTTTTGTCCTGGTGATTTTGGAACTATATTTTCATCTTCTTTTATTATACTAGAATCTATGGTTATATTGGAAATTATTTTTCTCAAATCTTCCTCTGTCACTCCTCCAGGTCTAAGAATCATTGGAGTTTCCCCTGACAAATCTAGAACAGTTGATTCTAGACCTATGCCAGTATTTCCACCATCTATTATTATATCAACTTTTCCCATCATATCCTGTATTACATGCTCTGCTGATGTAGGACTTGGTCGTCCTGAAATATTGGCTGATGGTGCAGCTATAGGGGTGTTAGATAACCTAATTAGTTCCAATGCTATCTTGTTTTCTGGCATCCTAATAGCTACCGTATCAAGTCCAGCCGTAATTATCTCTGGCACCTTAGCTGATTTCTTTAAAAGCAATGTAAGGGGTCCTGGCCAAAATTTTTCCATACAAAGCTTGGCAATATGAGAAATATCTTCAACCAATTCCTCTACCTGTTCCATAGACCAAACATGTAAAATCAAAGGATTGTCCTGGGGCCTACCCTTTGCAATAAATATTTTTTCTACTGCTCTTTCATCAAGTCCATTGGCTCCAAGACCATAAACAGTTTCAGTAGGAAATGCCACTAGTCCCCCTGAGTTTATTGTATCTACTGCTTCTTCTATTAAATGTTTATCTACATCATTTTCTTTTATTTTTATTATTTTAGTTTCCATAATTACCTCTCATTCCCTATTCCTTTCTTTCTTATTATATAGTATTACCTAGTAAAGAACAATTAATTAATTCCATGAAAAAAGCCCTTCTAAAAAGAAGAGCCTATAGCATTGGAGCTATTATCAGATTATTTACTTCCATTGGACTTCATCACATACCTTATATAGTGATGAGGTCTATAAATTAAAACCCTAGGTCCTGAAAACCTCATTACCTCTTTTATCTTTTCTCTCATATCTGGTCTATAACAATGGGTCTTACACTTTTTACAAGAGGTCTTGTTTTCTCCGTACCTACATTTTTCCAGCCTATTTTCTGCATAATCATATAATGCCTTACATTCATGACAGTTATCAAGTCCTAGGCCATGTTTCTTCTCACAATATAAATCTATCATAAACTCCAGAGTTCTTTTATCCTTTTCTATTCTAGACATAATGTCCCTCCAGCAATCCAATTCTTTATTGGCATTTACTCTGAACCCAGTTTTTGAGCTTGATCAGATGTAATCAAGGAATCTATCATCTCATCTAAATCTCCATCTACAAAGGCCCCTAACTTATATAAGGTCAGGTTAATTCTATGGTCTGTTACCCTACCTTGAGGGAAGTTGTAGGTTCTAATCCTTTCAGATCTATCTCCTGTACCTACTTGACCCTTTCTTTCCTCTGCTATTTCTGCCGCTTGGTCAGTTAGCATCTTGTCATATAGTCTAGACTTTAATATCTTCATAGCCTTTTCTCTATTTTTGATTTGGCTTCTTTCATCTTGACAAGCAACCACTACTCCCGTTGGAATATGGGTTATTCTTACGGCAGAGTCTGTAGTGTTAACATGCTGACCACCAGCTCCAGAAGATCTATAAATATCTATTTTTAAATCCTTTTCCTGTATTTCTATATCCACATCTTCAGCCTCAGGAAGAACTGCAACAGTAGATGTAGATGTGTGAATTCTACCACTGGCTTCAGTTTCTGGAACCCTCTGTACCCTATGAACGCCAGACTCATATTTTAGTCTACTATATGCTCCCTTACCATTTATCATAAATATTACTTCTTTAAATCCACCGATTCCGATTTCATTAGTGCTCATGACCTCTATCTTCCATCTATTTCTCTCTGCATATCTTGAGTACATTCTAAACAATACACCTGCAAATAGGGCTGCCTCATCGCCTCCAGCTCCACCCCTTATTTCTACAATAACATTCTTGTGGTCATTAGGGTCCTTTGGTATAAGTAGTATTCTGAGTTCCTCCTCAATGGCTTCTAAGGAACTTTCCAATTCCTTTACTTCTTCCTTTACCATTTCCTTCATCTCATCATCTAGTTTGTCCCTCAGCATTTCCTTAGCATCTTCTAGTTCATCTTTAGTTTTTACATACTCCCTATATTTAAATACTATAGGCTCTATATCAGAATGCTCTTTCATCATTTTTTGCCAAACTTCTCTATCATTAATGATTTCTGGGTCTATTACCCTTTCACCCAATTCATTATATCTTTCTTCAATAGAAGCTAATTTATCTAACATTTTTTCACTCCCTTTCAAAATTCAATCTATTATAAATTACTGCCCCAATTCCTCCAGCAATCACTAGAAAAATAGGACTAATATTTAGAAACTCAATGGCGAAAACTGCAGCCAAGGAGATACATAATTTTTTATACCCAAAGTTTGAGCTTTTGGTCAACTTATATACTGCCGACAATATAAGCGCTACAATTGCAGGCCTAATACCTAAGAATATCTTATCCAGCACCTTATTATCCCTATATTGATAGAAAAAAATGGCAATGATCAATATAGTAATAAAAGATGGCAAAATAGTTCCCAAAAGACAGGCCAATGCTCCAGATAGTCCCTTTACCCTATAGCCTACATATATACTAGTGTTTACAGCCACAGGTCCAGGAGAAGCCTGCGAAACTGCAATAGCATCTAAAAATTCATTTTCATCTACCCATTTTTTCTTATTCACTACTTCTTCTTGAATAATAGGTATCATAGCATAACCTCCACCAAAGGTAAAGGCTCCGATTTTAAAAAAAGTTAAAAACATTTTTAAAAGCATTTTACCCCTCCTTACCTAGTAGAGAACTATACCCATGGCTCCAGCCAAGACTACAGCTAAAATTGGATTTAAGCGTTTAAATGAAACTAAATAAAACAGCACTACTGCAATAAATATAGACTTTATATCAATAAATGCATTCTTTCCCACAGTTACGGCAGCTGCGGCTATTAATCCCAAGACCACAGGCCTAATTCCAGAAAATACCCACTCAACATAAGGAGTGTCTTTAAACCTGGCAATAAAATGAAATATGATACTCATCACAATAAAAGAAGGTAGTACTACAGCAATGGTGGCTATAATAGAGCCCCAAACTCCACCAACTTTATAACCCAAAAAAGTAGCAGAGTTTATGGCAATAGGTCCTGGAGTCATTTCTGACACTGCTAAGACATCTATAAATTCAGTAGGTGATAGCCAGCCATGGACTTGGATTATCTCCTCTTCAATAAGAGGAAGCATGGCGTACCCTCCTCCAAAACTAAAAGCCCCTATTTTAAGAAAGGATATAAATAGTTTAAGTAAATTCTCCATCATAACACCTGCCTCAACCATTTTTCAACCCTAAAACTACCCTGTCTAATCCTTGCAAATCTTTTAAAATCTTCACTTCTTTAAAACCCTCTAAGGTTAAAATATCTTTTACCTTCTCACCTTGATCGTATCCAATTTCATATATTAGGAGCCCTTGATTTTGCAAATACTTTTTGCTCATTGGTGTAATTTTTCTATAAAAATCTAAACCATCTAGTCCCCCTTCTAGTGCCAACCTAGGTTCAAAACCCCTTACTTTAATGTCTAAGTTTTGTATTTCCTTAGTAGCAATATAGGGAGGATTAGAGGCGATAATATGAAACTCTCCTTCTAAACTTAAACCTGTCAAAGCTTGAAATAAATCTCCCTTATAGAATTCTACATTTGACAATTTAAATCGATCCTTATTAATATTTGCCACCTTAATAGCCATTTCTGAAATATCTACACCATAAACAATAGTGTTTTTCAAATAATGGGCCACACTCAAAGAAATTGCACCACTGCCTATGCCTAAATCCAGGATTTTAATATTTTCGTCACCGTATCTTTTCTTAGCATAATCTATAATATACTCTACCAAAATTTCAGTATCTGGTCTAGGAATCAGTACTCCTTCCTCTAAATAAAAGTCCAACCCCATAAACTCCCTTTCCCCCAATATATATTGGATGGGATAGCCTGATTTAATATTTTCCATTATATCTATATAATTATCTTTAACTTCATCTTCTACCACTTTGTCACCATAGGTGTATATATAGGATTTATCCACTTTTAGTAATTTTGATATTACCATAATGGATTCTAAGGGATACTCCCCATATTTAGACCTCAAATCATTTATTGTTACCATTTATCCTCATCCTTATTGTCAGTTAAAACTGCCTTTAAAGCTTCAATGGCAACTTGAATCTGCTCTTCATCTGGCTCCTTTACAGTAGCTAACTTTTGTATCATTAGACCAGGATAAGATAAATAATAAGCCAATCTTGAATTGCTTTTACCAATAAGTCTATTTATTTCATAGGATATGCCTGCAATTACTGGAAACATGAAAATTCTAACAAGAAACCTTTGAATTGGATTTGGCCAACCAAAAAAGGATAGTACCAAAATACTAACTATCATTACCATAAAAAGAAAACTAGTCCCGCATCTAGGATGAAGTGTAGGGTATTTCTTCACATTTCCCACAGTTAATTCCTCTTGATTTTCATAACAATGTATGGTCTTGTGTTCTGCCCCATGATATTCAAATACTCTCCTAATATCATCAAGCTTAGACACCCCTATTATATATAATAAAAATATTATTATTCTAACTAAGCCTTCTATGAGATTTAAACCTAAGGAAGTACTAAATCTATTTTTAAATAAATTGGTTATTAAAGTGGGTAATATCATAAATATTCCTATTGCTAAAACAATTGAAGTAACCATAGCAAAGAACATCTCTATATCCCCTGCCTTGTCTCCAAAAATCTTCTCAGTAAAGCTTTTCTTAGTCTTAGAACTTTCTTCTTCCTCAAAAAATTCAGCGGAATACATAAGGGCCCTTGTTCCAAATATTAAGGCCTCTATTAGTCCAACAACACCTCTTAAAAATGGTAATCTAAATACTTTATACCTCATACCTAGGGTATTTAATTCCTCTTTTTTCAGCTCTATTTCCTTGTCAGGCTTCCGAACAGCAATAGCCACATCCTTTGGTCCTCGCATCATAACTCCTTCAATAAGAGCCTGACCACCGATATTTGTAATATGCTTTGGAACTCTATCTAAATTTTTTATTTTCATCGAATCACCTCTTTATCAATGCACAATGTACAATTCACAATTTCCCAGTCCCATGCATCAAATTTGTTCACTTCCGTTGGTCGTGCAAATTTGACATTCGTTGCCTTTTTGTCCAACGAGCCTTAGGGAGTTGTAGACAAAACGGACAGCGAAGCGAACTCTAGTGAGCGTAGGAATGAGCATAGGGAATGTTGCCTTTGACCTACCAAGGATTTACTTTGTAAATCCGATTAGGTCATAATAAAAAAGGTTAGTTGCCCAAGCATCTAACCTAGTTTTTGAAGAAATTAGTCAATATTGTATTTCTTCTTGAATTTCTCAACACGACCGCCGCGTTCTGCGAATTTTTGACGACCAGTAAAAAATGGATGACATTCTGAACAAATCTCAACTCTTAACTCTTCTTTAACAGAGCCTGTCTTAAAAGTATTGCCACAAGCACATGTAACTGTAGCCTCTTTATAGTTTGGATGAATATCCGCCTTCATTCCTTTCACCTCTTTCCAGCTGCTAGTATATAGCAAAAAAACATTTTCATAATTCAACCATTAGATTATAGCATATTATATTTTGATTTTCAACTAAAACCAAATTTTATTTCTCATTTCATCAATAAATTGATCATTGTTCTTTGTTTTTACTAAATTTTCAATAAGATTCTCCGTCACATCCTGTGTAGGAGCATTGCCCATGGCCTTTCTAATGCCCCAAATAGTTTCCAATTCTTTTTGTGAAAGAAGTAGCTCCTCCCTTCTAGTCCCAGATCTATTAATATCCACAGCTGGAAAAATCCTTTTTTCAGATAACTTTCTATCTAAATGAATTTCCATATTGCCTGTTCCCTTAAATTCCTCAAAGATTACATCATCCATACGGCTTCCTGTTTCAACTAAAGCCGTAGCAAGAATAGTTAAACTACCGCCTTCCTCCAGCTTTCTTGCAGCACCAAAAAATCTTTTTGGCTTGTGCAAAGCACCTGGATCAAGGCCTCCAGAAAGAGTTCTTCCAGTGGCAGGTATGGTTAAGTTATAGGCCCTAGCCAGCCTTGTAATACTATCTAGTAAAACCACCACATCTTTCCCATGTTCCACCAGTCTTTTTGCCCTTTCCAGTACAATCTCAGCCACCTTAGTATGATGTTGAGGAAGCTCGTCAAAGGTAGAATAAACCACATCACCCTTTACAGATCTTTTCATATCTGTTACTTCTTCAGGCCTTTCATCTATTAATAGTACTATAATCTCTACTTCTGGATGATTTTTTGCTATGGAATTTGCCACCATTTTAAGTAAAGATGTCTTTCCTGCCTTTGGTGGAGACACGATCATGCCTCTTTGTCCCTTTCCAATAGGTGCAATTAAATCAATCATTCTAGTAGCCAGCTCGCTTGAGTTATTTTCAAGTTTTAGTCTTTGATTTGGATATATGGGAGTCAAGTTATCAAAATTAGGTCTTTTAGTGCAGGTTTCTGGATGCATTCCATTTACAGATTTAATATAGAGAAGGGCTTTATATCTTTCTCCAGGGTTTGGATCCCTAGTAACACCAAAAATCTTATCTCCTGTCCGTAGTCTAAATCGTCTTATTTGAGAAGGAGAAATATAGATGTCTTCATCACCAGATAGATAATTATCAGATCTTAAAAAACCATATCCATCTGTATGCAGCTCAAGAATTCCTTCTGCACTATTTATCACATCCATATTTTCCAATTCTTCGGAAACCTTTTCAGGTAAATTCTCTGTTTCAATATCTATAATTTCTATTCTGTCTTCATTGGAACTTTTCTTTTCTTCTTCCTTTTCCTTGGAAGCAAAGTTTTGAAGAATTACATCGATTAATTCATCCTTCTTGTATTTATAGGGGCTAGATATACCTTGAGATTTGGCAATCTCTCTTAATTCCCCTATCTTTTTCTCAGATAAATCATGCTCAGTCAAAAATTAACACCACCTTTCATCAATTAACAGTTCTCAGTTCACAATTCACAATTAAAAACATAAAAGACTAAAATACCAAAAGCATGAGTGCCTATAGAATATTTACCATACCTTACAGCGAAATTTGTGAAATGTTTTGGTATTTTATATCTTGAGAATGCAATTAGATTTATTTAGCGTATTCCGGTTTTTTGTCTAGTTTGTGAGTTGCTTCAATAAATCTAATAGTACCTGTTTCTGCCCTAAGAACTAAAGTATGGGTAGAAGCCATATCCTTCCCAAAATACTTCACACCTTGAAGTAACTCTCCATATGATATTCCAGTGGCAGCAAATACTATTTCATCTCCCTTTACCAGATCATCAGTAGTATATATTTTCTCACAATCAGCACCCATCTCAACACATCTCTTCTTTTGCTCATCTGTCACTGGGTTTAATATCCCTTGGATTTCTCCCCCCATGCATTTTAAAGCAGCAGCAGCAATAACACCCTCTGGCGCTCCACCTGTGCCCAATAATATATCCACACCTGTATAATCAAAACAAGTATTGATGGCTGCCAACACATCCCCATCACTAAACATCTTTATCCTAGCTCCAGCCTGACGAACTTCTCTTATCAACTCTTCATGTCTAGGTCTATCTAATATGGTCACAGTAACTTCTGACACATCCTTGCCCAAAGCCTTTGCCACATTCTTAATGTTTTCTTCCACACTATTGTTAATATTAACTACACCCTTAGCCATTGGTCCTACAGCAATTTTTTTCATATAAGTATCTGGTGCATGAAGAAGGCATCCCCTAGGTGCAATAGCCACAACAGATATGGCATTAGGTAGTCCATTGGCTACTGAACGGGTTCCATCCAATGGATCCACAGCAATATCCACTTTTAAACTATCATGGCCTGCAATACCTATTTGTTCTCCAATATATAGCATAGGAGCCTCATCCATTTCACCCTCACCTATAACTACTACTCCATCAATATTTACAGTATCAAACATTCGTCTCATAGCATCTACAGCAGCTTGGTCTGCCGCATTCTTGTCTCCCCTACCCAAAAGCTTTGCACTGGCTAAGGCTGCTGCTTCAGTTACTCTCGCCAAATTTAATGCCAAGTTTCTATCCATTTTAACACTCCCTATTTAGTTTGAAATCCTTCCCAATCCTTTAAAAACCTTTCAATACCTAAGTCAGTTAAAGGATGGCCTAACATTTGTACAAACACCTTATATGGTATAGTCCCAATATGGGCTCCTGCCTTTGCAGCATCTAATACATGAATAGGATGTCTAATACTAGCTGCAATTATTTCTGAATCAATACCATGTAAAGAAAATACTTTATAAATATCTTCTACAATATCCATTCCCTCATTACCGATATCATCAAGCCTTCCAACAAAAGGACTTACATAGGTGGCTCCTGCCCTTGCAGCCAATAATGCTTGATTAGCTGAAAATATTAAGGTTACATTAGTCTTGATACCTTCCTTAGACAATACCTTTACAGCCTTTAGCCCCTCCTTAGTCATGGGAAGCTTAATAACAATATTTGGATGAATCTTTACCAATTCCCTAGCTTCAGAAATCATACCTTCCTTCTCTAAGGAAATAACCTCCGCACTAATTGGCCCATCTACAATATCTGCAATCTCCCTAACCACTTCCTCAAAATCTCTACCTTCCTTAGCAATCAAACTTGGATTAGTAGTTACACCTGAGATTACTCCCCAATCGTTTATTTCTTTTATCTCATCAATATTTGCCGTATCAATAAAAAACTTCATAAAATCACCCCACTTTTAAAATCAGTTAATAACTAAGAGTGAAAAACTAATGACTCTTAACTTTAACTTTTAACTATTCACTATTAGTTGCCTTTAAGCCTTATTCACTGAACCAAATATATGCATCTTTTCCCTGATTTTTTCCTTCATCATTGATTTTGCAGGCCCTAATATCTTTCTCGGGTCAATGTTATCTGGGTTCTCCTTGATAAAATTCTTCACTCCATCAGCAAAAGCTATTCTAAGGTCTGTATCTATGTTTATCTTGGCAATACCAAGTGAAATAGCTTTTTTAAGAGCTTCCTCTGGAACTCCTGATGAGCCATGTAACACTAGGGGAACCCTCAATATTCCTCTTAAGGTCTTTATTCTATCAAAATCTAACTTTGGCTCTCCCTTATATACTCCATGGGCAGTGCCAACAGCTATGGCTAAAAAGTCTACATTTGTTTCATTAACAAATCTTAAAGCCTCATCAGGGTCAGTAAATGTAGCATCTCTCTCATCTACAGTAATATGGTCTTCAGTTCCACCTATCTTCCCTAATTCTGCCTCAACAGACACTCCCACAGCGTGGGCAACCTCTATAACCTTTTTAGTATATGCAATATTTTCATCTAAGGGAAATCTAGACCCATCAATCATAACAGAGGTAAATCCATGTCTAATACATAGCATTACCTGGTCAAAATCTGTACCATGGTCTAAATGTAGGGCTACAGGCACCTTAGCATTTCTAGCAGCTATCTTGCCTAAAGCAGCTATATATTCTACTCCAGCATATTTAATGCCACCTTGGCTAGCCTGTAGTATTACTGGAGAGTTGGTCTCCTCTGCCGCCTCTATAATAGCCTGTACTATCTCCATATTATTTACATTAAAGGCACCAACTGCATAGCCTCTTTTCTGAGCATCTAACAACAATTCCTTACCTGTAACTAGCATTAAATCTCCTCCATTTTTTTAATATTATATACTATTATATCAGATTTCAAAACTATTACAGCTAGAAAATTATTGTTCCTGATAGTTCTTTAAGAGATTTGTCAGCTTGAAGTAAAGAACATATATGAGATTTTCCACCAGTCTTGGCAAACTCTAAGGCTGCCTCTATCTTTGGCCCCATGCTTCCCTTAGCAAATTGTCCTTCCTCCACATACCTTTCTAATTCTCCTATAGTTATTTTTCCTAAGGCCCTCTCATTTTCTTTTCCATAATTAATATATGCATTATCCACATCTGTTAAAATCATAAAAATATCTGCACCTATTTCCTGTGCAATCTTGCAGCTACTAAGGTCCTTATCTATTACAGCTTCAACTCCAGAGTAGCTTCCATCCTCCTCCAATGCCACAGGAATACCACCTCCACCACCTGCAATCACTATAACACCATCTCCTACTAATCTTTTTATAGTGTCTGCTTCCAATACCCTAATAGGTTTAGGTGACGGAACTACCCTTCTCCATCCTCTGTTTGAATCTTCCTTTAAAAGCCATCCTTTTTCCTTAGTTAAGTCCTTAGCCTCTTCTTCAGTATAAAAAGCTCCTATTGGTTTACTTGGATCCTTAAACCTTTCATCTTCTTTAGATACTTCCACTTTAGTCAACAAGGTGACAACAGGTCTATGAATATTTAACTTCCTTAGCTCATTTAACAAGGATTGTTCAATCATATACCCTATAAAACCTTGAGTCTCAGCAGTTAAAACATCTAGGGGCATTTGAGGAACCACTTCTTTGGCCTCCTCATTTTGCCTAAGAAGATTTCCAACTTGAGGACCATTTCCATGGCTGATAACCAACTCATATCCTTCTTCAACTAACTTTGCAAGGACTTTACAGCTTTTCTTTACATTCTCCAATTGGGTCATATAATTTGGCTCCTGCTTTGGTTGAAGTATTGCATTTCCACCTAAGGCTACAACAATTTTCTTCCCCATAATATTCCTCCTATGTCTTAATCTATTTTAAATTTATACCCCTAAATTTAAAATCCTATTCCAACATTAAAATAAGATTTAACCCTTAATAGGATTAAATCTTATTTATTACTCTATCTCTTTTTAAGACCTAATATCTCCCTTGCTTCATCTGGAGTAGCTATTTCTCTACCTAGCTCCTTAGCAAGTCTTACAACCTTTTCAACCAATTCTCCATTTGACTTGGCTAAAACTCCCTTTTCAATATATACATTGTCCTCAAATCCTACTCTAACATGGCCACCCATCACAATACCTACAGCTGCCATTGGGAACTCATGTCTGCCTATTCCTGCCACAGTCCAAGTAGAGCCTGCTGGAATACTATCAACCATAAAAGATAAATCCCTAACAGTTGCACCTATTTGTACCCCTAGTACAAAGTCAAAATGTATTGGTTCCTTTATAAATCCTTGCTTAGCATATTTAATAGCATAATCAATCATACCCTTGTCAAATACTTCTACTTCTGGCTTAACTCCTCTTTCGATCATAAGTCTTCCAAAGTTTTTAATAGTATTTTCGGTGTTTACAAATACTTCGTCTCCCCCAAAATTACAAGTACCACAGTCTAAAGTTGCCATTTCTGGACCTAATTCCGTTGGTTGAAGTCTTTCCTCATCTGTCATACCTACTGCTCCACCTGTAGATGGTTGGATAATAACATCTGGACAGCGTCTCAAAATTTCATCCATACAAGCCTTAAATCTTGCCTTGTCCTGTGTTGGAGTACCGTCGTCTTCTCTAACATGAAGGTGAATAATACTTGCTCCTGCCTTATATGCAGCCTCAGCTTCTCTACCTATTTCCTCTACAGTATATGGTACTGCAGGATTGTGCTCCTTAGTAACTTCCGCACCACAAATAGCAGCAGTAATAATCAATTTTTCCATTATATCTCCTCCTACTTTCTAATCTTGTCCTTTGGAACTACACAGGTTCCCTCTGCCCTACAAACTACCATTGGTTCCTCAAGTACATCACAGGCTGACGGGCTAATATCTGGTCTAGGTACTATAACCTTTCTAGCCTCAAATACCATCTTCCTAGAAGTATTTCCAACCTTCACAATCTCTCCAACAGCTTCAATATAATCTCCTGCAAAAACTGGAGCCGTAAACTCTACCTTATCATAAGCCACAAATAGGCCTTCATCTCCGTCATGTCTAATAAGTAATTCAGTAGCCACATCTCCAAACAATGCCAACATTCTAGCACCATCTACTAAATTTCCACCATAATGAGCATCCTGTGTACTCATTCTAAGTCTAATCATCGCTTTCATCATATTCCCTCCTAATTTCTATTCCAATGTATTATACCATATAGTTAATCAATTAACAATTCTATACTCCCCAAAATCTTCAGGAACCTCCACAGACTTATCACCAAAAATTTTAGCAAGAATCATTTCCCCCACATTATTCCTATAATGCATAGGGTCATAAAAGTACCTGGCATCATAACTAACAGTATTGTACCCTGAAAAGTTCCAATAATCCGTTATCTGGGCTGCCTTATCTAAGAAATCCTGAACACCTTCTGCCTCATAGCGTTCCATCTCCCTATAGTAAGTTGGAGCCACCATAAACATGAAGCTAATACCCCTGTCTTCACAGTACACCTTCATCCTAGCAAGGGCCTTTAGATTTTCCTCTGCACCGCTGGAATCCATTTTAGGCAAAGGAGAATTAAACTCAGGATACTTTTCTAAAAACTCCTCCAAAGCACCTAAATCTTCGCTGTCTCTTACAGATTTATTATAAACACCAGTCTCTGGAATAAATTGATTGGACTCCATAGGGTCATATCTTCTCTTTAAAAGTCCCTCCAGCTTATCCTTCCCATAACCAAGGTTTAAGGACAAATACTTCATATAAAAAGGAAGTAATGGCTCCCCTAGCACCTTAGCATGGAGATCATTATTCATGGCTTTTTTAACCTCATGATAGTGACTCATTTCATGCATACTCATATGAAGAACAATATGCTCCACATTATAGTTTTCTACTATATAGTGTAAAGTCTTCTCATAATCAAAAAAATCTCCACCATACATGAGCATACCATAAAAGTTCGTATCTCCACCATAATATTTATTCAGTAAGGTTGGATTAATAGAGCTAGACTTAGATCCACCAATAACATATCCATTATACTTTTCATAGTTTCTATCCAAATACCCAATCTTTGCAATCCTTGGGTTGTTTACAAAATTATAAGAATGCCATTTTATAAATCTATCTCCAAATACGCCAAAGGGATCTACCACATAATTAAAACCCCAAATCAACATAAGAGTCAATAAAGAGGAAACTATTAAAACCCCAAACCATCTTTTTAATTTCATATTATACACACTCCATTAAAATTGAAAATACAGAAAATCGGAAACTATACTCATTTGAATTAGAGAAACTACTAAAAGGACTGCAATTATGACTGCATGCTTATATCCAAGGGAAAAGTCTTCAGTAATCTCTCTAGTATTTCTAGCAAAAAATCCAATACCCATGGCTATAATCAAGACTAAAATAGTATAGGCATTATAAGAAGCAAATTTACCTAGTTCAAAAAGGATTTCACTTAATCCCATATTAGCAAAGCCTGATACATCAAATAATCTCCTGTATACTGCTATGGAACCTCTTAGCCCCTTGGATACAAAGAGTATTCTAGTACCAACTACTCCTGCGAAGGTTAAAAACCAAGCTAACCCACTAGGCAAGGACCACTTTCTCCTATACATGAAATGGGCCATACACACAAAAATACCGTTTACAATCCCCCATACAATAAATTGCCAGCCAGCACCATGCCAAAAACCAGAAACAAAAAAAGTAGTCATAACAGCAAAATAAAATTTAAAACTCTTATCTCCCTTTTTATATACAGACCTAAAAACATAGTCTGATAAAAACTTAGATAAAGTCATATGCCACCTTCGCCAATAGTCCCTAAAGTTCCTTGCCTTGTATGGTGAATTAAAGTTTTCTGGCAAATGAACATTAAAAAGCAAGCCCATTCCTATGGCCATATCTGCATACCCTGACAAATCAAAATAATAGGACAGTGTATAAGATAGGGCAGAAAGCCACCCATGGAAAAATCCGTATTCACTCACATTTGCAAAAAATGGTTTGGCAAAACTAGTCAATGGATCTGCTAAAAGTACCTTCTTACCACAGCCTATGGCAAATATAAATAGGCCTAAAAAAAACTTATCACGATCAAACTTAGATTGCTGTTGAGATTGAAACTGAGGCACAATATCTTTATGATGAACTATTGGTCCTACAATTAGTTGAGGAAAAAAGGTGATAAATAACAAATAATCAACTACAGAATACTCCTTAGTCTCACCTCTATAGCAATCCACTAGATAAGCTATAAGCTGAAAAGTAAAAAAAGAAATTCCAATAGGCAAAATTATCTTGCCAATACTAAGATTTCCACCAACTAAAGCATTATAATTATCAACGAAAAAATTAGCATATTTAAAATAACCAAGTAGTCCTAAGTTTTCAACCAAACCTAAAACCAATAAAAATTTTTTACTTCTCAAATCCTCAGTAACGATTAAAGTCGAACCAATTATATAGTTAAAAAATACTGAGCCCACAAAATAAGGAAGGAAATCCTTACCACCTTGACCATAAAAGTAAAAAGAAGCCAATATCAACCAAATCTTGGCCACAGGCTCAAATTTAAAATAGTTTAATAACCTATATACAGCTAATACAATAATTAAAAATACAAAAAAACCATAAGATGTAAAAATCAAGAGACCACCCCTACTAATTCTTCTTTAAAACATCTGAAACCCTAATACCATTACTTATAGAAATTCTTTTTATCTCAAAGATAGATTTATTTTTTTCAGAAGACTCCGTTATAAATGCCAGCTTAAACCCTAAGTCCTTTAATACCTGTATTACAGTATCATTATATATACCATAGGGATAGGCAAAAGTTTCTACCTTTTCCCCAAGATTTTCTTCCATTAAAATCTTAGAACTTTCAATATCATTATATATCCTTTCATAATAATCCTCTTGACTCTCCCCTTCCATAGGCTCTAAACCAAAACCACAGGGATTTTCATAGCCATAGGATATACCAGCAGGACTATGCATATCAAAGGTATGGGAGCCCAGTTCAATAACTCCACTTTCTAACATTTCCTTCCCCTGTTCCCAGGTAAAATGAGGAGTAATAGGCTTTTCATTTAAAATAAACTTATCTCTACCTACAGACCATACTATTGTAAAAATTGAAGCTTTTGTAGTATATTCCTTAAGCAATGGATATGCATATTCATAATTATTCAAGTATCCATCATCAAAGGTAATGACAAAAGGTTTTTTAGGTAATTTCATCCTAGGATTTTCATAGGCAGCGATTAATGTTTGTAAATCTATGGAAGTATAGCCATTATCCCTTAAATATTTTAAATCTTTCTCAAAATTTTCCATAGTAACAACCATACTTGGATTATCTCCTTCTTCCAGTTCAGGTTTCACACTATGATATAAAAATATTGGCATTTCCTCTAGTTTTGACATATTTGTACAGCCTGATAAAAGAAATATTAACATTAATATCAATAAAATTTTACTAAACTTATTTTTCATAATTGGCACCTCACAATTGATTATATAATTTTATCACAAAATTATACAGTTCACAATTCACAATTAAAAAGATTAAAATGCCCAAAAGCAATAATGCATATGGAATAAACTTTAATCATATTGTAACTATTTTTGAGTTCATAATGTGATAAAATAGTATCAGTAACAAAAATGGGGGGTGAGTTCTATTTGGAAGATCTAATAATATTAAAAAACTTAAGAAAAGTTTACAAAATGGGGGATGAAAAAATCATTGCACTAAATGATATAACTCTAACCATTAAAAAAGAAGAATTTATATGCTTGTTAGGCACCTCTGGCTCAGGAAAATCAACACTCCTGAATATGATGGCAGGCCTAGAAAAGCCTACTAAAGGTGAAATCATCATTGGCAAATATCCAATACACAAGATGAGCGAAAAAGAGGTAACTAAGTTTAGGCAAAAATATGTGGGCTTCGTATTTCAATCCTATAACCTAATACCAACTCTTTCCGCCTTAGAAAATGTAAGTCTAGGTCTTACCTTTCAGGGAATACCAAAGTCTAAAAGAGATAAAATGGCTAAACAAATGTTAGTAGATGTAGGATTAGAAAAAAGATTGCATCACAAACCTTCTGAACTCAGTGGGGGACAACAACAAAGGGTGAGTATTGCCAGAGCCTTTGTAGGCAAACCTAAGATTGTATTTGCCGATGAACCCACAGGAAACCTAGATACAAAAACTACCATGGAAATCATGGACCTAATCACTACAATGGCCTATGAATCAAATCAAACCTTGATCATAGTCACCCACGATACGGAAATATCTGATTATGCCCATAGAATAGTGAGCATAAGAGATGGAAGTATTGCAAAAATAGAAGAAAATGAAAACATGAAAAAGGGGGCAGCAAATTAGATGAAAAGAATTTTAAGTGTCTTTTTAGTAATATTATTAATTATAATTCAAATACCCAGTGTAGGAATGGCTAGTAAGCTACCAAACAACCAAGAAGTTACAGATCCATCATCCTACTACAAACCATCCCTAATGATTGAAGATGGTCTAATACCAGAAGTAAATGCAGGTACTAGCATTTCCGTAGAATTTGAATTAAAAAACAGTGGATATACAGCAACTGATATTATAGTGACTCCAGTATTTGGAAATGACAGTCCTTTTACATCAAACAATTTAACAAATTCAATCCCTGTAGGAAGCATTTCCAAGGGCTCAAAAAAGACTGTAAAGCTTGAAATGGCTGTATCTCCTACTGCCATGCCAGGTTCTTATCCAATACCTATTAAAGTAAACTATAATTATGTTTCTTACGCCGTAGACCCACCGGTAAAGTACAACGAAACATTTGAAGCCATAATATATGTAAAAGTATCAAACAAATCTACTCAGCCTAGGCTTATAATCACAAAAGCCATTACAAACCCAGAAATAATAATGCCAGGTCAAAATGCAAAACTTAGTGTATTATTTGAAAATAAAGGAAGCGTAGATGTAAAAAATGTTTCTGTAAAACTTGAAGGCTTAAAAAATGATGGTGGATTTTATATGGCCTCTGGTTCCGATACACAGTACATTAAAAATGCTTCAGGTGGTTTAGTTTCCTATGTGAACTTTGACCTAAAAGCTTCTCAAAATATTAAAAAAGGTGGTCACGAATTAAAAGTTACTTTTAGCTATAACGACATTACTGAAACCCAAACCATCTATCTTAATGTTGGCGGAGATAGTAGTCAAAGCTCTAATCTAGTAATGGAAAACCTTAATTACCCTACAGAAGCCATTAAACAAAATGGAGACTTTGTTATAAAGTTTGAC
>Ga0265293_10002353_pt1 | contig 38333 bp, 36 predicted proteins | sample Munlanlewell138R_FD_192505 | JGI IMG/M metagenome (GOLD analysis project Ga0265293, IMG submission 192505) | Leachate microbial communities from a municipal landfill in Southern Ontario, Canada - Leachate well 138R | ecosystem: Engineered > Solid waste > Landfill > Unclassified | place: Canada... | reverse complement strand
ATTAGTAATTTTACCTAAATTATATCCCACTAGTCCACCTACAAAACTATCCCCAGTAACATTTACAAATATTAATCCCAAATTTTTTATCTCTGCTTCCGGAGTAATTCTACCAAAAAGGCCTATTATATCAGTTAATGGAAATTCAATGATTGGATAATTAATAAATAATCCACTAATTGTTTTGTTATTTCCGTCATATTTACCTTCAAAAGAATTGAAGTTACTAAATCCAATTGGAGTCCAGCCTTTGCCATCATCCCAAGTTTCTATTGCCGGAGTTGCATCTGCAAAGTCAATATCAGCAGTCTGTAAGAAGTGTTTATACCAAGAACTTGAATTTTGACTTATCCAATACAAATTTTGCCAATTTGCTATCTGATAAGGGTTTCCTTCTGTCCCGGCACCTTCAGGCTGAACAGCCGTTTGTGCCATTAAGCCAATTGCCATTATCAGCAAATAAATAAACATCATAATTCTTTTCATTGAGTCCTCCTTTATTTCTTTTATTAATCTACACCGGATTATTTGATTTCTATTCAAATAAATATGTAAGCACACTCTATTCTCTTTACTAACCATTTTATTATAAATCAAATAAATAAGTCAAGTAAAAATTTATAAATAAATGAACGATAAACTTATTAAGTATTTATTTTTTAAAATAATATCTATAACATAATTGTCAATTTATCCGGAGAAACCACAAAGAATTTTATTATGTGTTTGTGTTTAATGCTTTCTTCAGCACTAGGACACTGGATTAATGGCTGTGAAAAACACTTAAATATTCTTCAAGCTTCCAACTTGTAGTTTTTTAACTTATTGATTGAAAGAGATTTGTGCCTTTATATACAAGCAAGGATGCTCGAGCAACATTAATTTTGAGACAGCCTTAATAATTAACTCTTTTTATAGTCTTTAGGATTAGGTGATTTAACAACAAAAAATTCTAAGATTTCATCATCAGTATTACTTATATTCATTTTAATATTATAAGGAACATTTATAAAACTATGATGAGGATACTTATGTGCTTCTTGTTCAGCTAATCGAATAGTCAAAGTTCCATGTATAACAATAAGATATACATTGGAATTAGAAAAGTGTTCCGGTAAACATTCATTCTTTTGTAAAACCATATGGTTAAGATTGATATTTTCATCATCAATTATTTTCTCGATAGTTTTAGTAATACTATCAGTGTAGTTATAATGTTTTTCTATCATAATATACTCCTTTTATGTTAGTGATTAATAACATAATAATCGAAATTATTAGATATGCAATTTTTTTTTCTTATCTTTATCCTGAAATCATTATTTTATATTTTAGCATAAAATTTTTAAGAATAATACAAGGGACCTCCAAGATGCTTTAAAGCATCCTGGAGGTCCCTTGAAGCTTAGCTGAAAATACAAGCTTGTAATGTAATGAATAGCAACAAGTAAGCTTAAAAATATCCAAAAACTTCTTTATTGCTTTACATAAAAAAATTATAAAAGTTCTGCGATAGCTGAACTAAGTTTATTGATGGTAAAAGGTTTTTGTAAAAATTTATTTACACCTTCATCCATAGCTTGTTTAGCTCGTTCATCTTGTCTAAATCCCGAAGCCATTAATACTTTTATTTTTGGATCAATTATCTTTAATTGTCTATAGGTTTCAATTCCTGAAAGTATAGGCATAGACATATCGAGAATAACTAATTTGATTTTATCCATATTATTTTTATACAAATCAATACCTTGTAACCCATTTTCTGCTAAAAGGAAATCATATCCACATTCTGAGAGCATTTCTTTATAAGTTTCTCTAATCATTTGTTCATCATCAATCACTAAAATAGTTCCTTGACCCTTAATTAAATCATCAGAGACAGATTGAGTTTTAAGCGATATCTTTTCTTTGGGAACAGGTAGATAAATATTTACAGTTGTTCCTCTATTTAATTCTGAATATAAATCAATAAATCCATTATGTAATTGGATTATACTATAAACCATAGATAAGCCTAATCCCGTACCTTTACCTTTTTCTTTAGTAGTAAAGAAAGGATCAAATATTTTATTAATTATTGAGTTTTCAATACCAACCCCGGTATCAGAAACAGAAATAATCCAATATTCTTTATTAATAAATGCTTCAGGATGTTTCTTATATAAATGTTTATCCATAATGATTTTATCAATTTGGACACTTAAAACACCACCTTGAGTAGTTTCTTGTTTTTTCATAATTGTCATTGCATGAGCAGCATTAACACATACATTGAGTAAAGATTGCTCGATTTGATTGATATCAGCGTAAATTATACATTCTTCAGGATAGTATTTAAAATCAAGGTTTATTGATTTATCGAAGGTATTTTTACTTATTTTTTCTATACTATTAATAGCCATATTTAAATCAAAATATGTAAAATTAGATTCTTGTTTGCGTGATAAAGTCAATAAATTATTAACCATATCCGATGCTCTAATCGAACATTTATCAATTATAACGATATATTCTAAGAGTTTATCCTTAATAATATTTAAATCTTCGGAACCTTTAACTCTAAGTTTTATTAGAGACATAGTGCCAATAATACCACCTAATACGTTATTGAAATCATGAGCAATACCTCCGGCAAGTGTGCCAATAGTTTCCATTTTTTGAGATTGTCTTAACATTTGTTCAGTTCTTTCAAGTTTTGTTATGTCATCTAATCTGATAGCTGTACTCTTTTCACCGTTTTCAGTAAGAGGAAATATGGATACATCCATAAACTTTTCTTCGCCGTTTTTGATTAATTCACGTTTATATTCAAAAACCATATTTTCATCAATAGAATCATTACAATTTTCTTTAAATTTTGATAAATGGGGTAAAATATCCCAAAGATTCTTTCCTAAAGCATCAATAGCATTTATACCAAAATATCTTACTGCGGCTTCATTCCATTCATTTATTATTCCTTCATCATTGATAGATATTAACATAGATGGCATTGAATTTATTATATTTTTTAGATATTGTTTAATTTTTAGAATCTCTAAATTAGTATTTTTTATTTGCACAATATATTCAAAAATCTCTTTTCTTTTTTGTTCAAAGGCATTATAAAGGATATAAATTTCATCAAAGCTTTCAAAGCTTATATCATACTCTTGAACATCTTTTTCAGTTTCCCATCCTTGAACAACATCTAATAATTTTTTTAAAGGTTTAAAAATATAAGATATCTGCAATCTTGTTTTAAGAATAAATATAAGTATCAAAAGAAGAATTATATAAGGATAAAATCGCTTAAATTGGGTTAAGATTTCATATAACCTACTTGCCGGAGTAAGTATTACCAAATCATTATCCAAAACTGTACTTTTAATGCGTGAGTTAAAAAATGTCTTATTTCCAAAATATTTACTTACATCATCTTCAGGTAAAATACTAAAAGGCAAATTTTTCTCAGTACTTGTAACTATAAAACCGGTTTCAGTAGCAATAATAATTATATTATTTTCATATTTTGATATCTGTTTTAACATCTTATTAAACAATTCTATACTCACTCTTGAAGCAATAATTGTTTGATTAATTTTTTTTGCGATATATATACTCAATCCTGTTTTATCGGGACTTATATATATATTAGAATATACAACTTCATTATCAGGGATATCTTCAAAAAATGATATCACCTTGCTGTAAGCAAAATTATATCCTACAAAAATCCCACTATTTTTTTCTTTTTTTAATACATCTATAATCGTAAAATCATCATCTAAAATAAAAATATCCGAGAAATTGTAATTTTCTAATTTATCAATATTCCAATCTAAATTATTTATAAAATTTTCAAATTCTTTAATTCTTGTATCAATTATACTTCCAATAATTAAATCAATCTTCTTAGTCTCATTTAACTGATTTTTTTGAAAGTCATTTTCAATTTCAAATATAACAACATAGACATTAACTAATAATATTATAACTATTATAACCAAACTTATAAAATCGATAAGTAAAAAGGTTTTTTTTGCAGATTTCATTGTTTAAATTCCTTTAATATATCATTGATAAAATACAAAGATGCTTCAATATCTCCATAATTATTAAAAATAATTTCTCCGAATTGTGTAGAAAAGACTCTTTTTTCTAAAAGAAAATCTTTTATTTCTTGAGGTGATTTATTTCCATTTCTTATTGCCTCATAAATTATTTCTAATGCTGAATAAACATTAAAACTAATATAAGTTGGGAGTTCGCCAAATTTGTTTTGATAATCATTAAGGTAATTAATAATATTTTTATTTTCTCCATAAGGTGGATAATGAGAAGCAATTATGCTTTGTTTAATAGTTTGACCGGCAGTTTCTAAAAGCGTTGGAGATTTCATCCAAGCAGTGTATAATATTGGTATTTTGGGTTTAATATTATCAACAAGTTGAGCAATATTTCCTGCATTAACTTGATAGCCTCCAATGAGTAAATATAAACTATCAAAATCAAAAACTTCAATCTCTTGTCTCAGTGAATCAAGATTAAGGTTTGCAATACTAATATCAATAAGATGAACAGAATTTAATTTTTGATATTTTAAAAAATATTTCAAAGCAGGCTCAGTATATGCAAAATTATCTGTATCTCTTATGACCAATAAATCGTTATAATGTTTATTTGTAAATTCTGCCATACTTTTTTGTTCACTTATAACATCTTGAACATTTCGAAAGATAAAATCATCCTTGCCGGATATCTCGTCTGTTGTTGCTCCTGTCACAAAACAAAAAACCTTTTCATTATTTATCATCTCTTCTAAAGCTATTACACAACCGGAGATATGACTGGTAATCAAAATATCTATACCATCTGAGCGCATCTTATTAAATTGAATAATAGATTCATTAGGTTCCCATTGATCGTCATAAGCATAAATTTCAAGATCTTTAATATTATTTTTTTCAATAAATAATTTTCCTGCATTAATTTCACTTGAACCGACAATTGAGGCAGAGCTTAATTTTGTCATAATAGCAATTTTAATCTTTTCTTGTTTGGCACAAGTACATAAAACTATGCTTAATATTATAATAAATAAGTATTTTATATGTCTCATTATTACCTCCGCATATATTATATTTAAAAAAAATCTGATTGTAAAGTTTTTTTTTCAAATAATGATTTTTTAGATATATCTACATATTAAAATGATATTTTTTAAAAGTTAAAATAGAATACATAACAGCAATTCCAATTTTTAACTACATTAATTATCAGTGAAATACAAACTAAAACTTATGATGGCATTATATATGCTTTATATAAAAATAAAATGATTGGAGGAGAAAATGAAAAACTTAAAAAAAATCATATTAATCCTAATAGCGATTGTCTCAACAATTATCCCCTTAAGATTAGTTGCTAATGACGCCTATGTTGACTCTAATTCATCAATCACCGTTTATAGTAACGATGAAGAAGACGTTGAGCTAGCAAATGACATTAGGAAAGCAGTACAAGACATTAAAGACGAAATTATGAGTGTTACAGAAGATGAAGATTCATATAACAATTCAGAAGAAGATTCTGAAAATACTATTGATTCAAAATTTGAAAAACCGTATTTGGGAGTTTATACAAGTAGTATTACCCTTGATAAAGCTAAAGAATTAGGTTATCATTCCAGATATTACGGAGTATTAATCACCGGTACGAGCAATAATTCCCCGGCTCGTCTTTTCAGATTAGTAAACAATGATATATTAATGTCCATCAATGATACTCAAATTCTTAACGACAAGCATCTTTCACAACTTATTGAAAGTTATTACGTTGGCGATGTTGTAACCTTAGAACTTTTTAGAGACGGTAAAGTAATAACTATGGATGTAGAATTAGGTTCACGAAATAAAAAATATACAAAAAATGGAGAATCAACAACTCCGGAACCAAGTAAATCTGTTAAAACTAAGCATAGTACAGGCTATGGTGGCGGTACTTGGATGCCGATTTGGTATCAACTTGATATGGATGACATAAACGGGTTAATTACAAATATGCATTTCAGTCCTCTTGATGATGAAGGTATATTTTTGAGTGGCGGTGGTGGAAAAATTACTATTGGCAAAGGATACTTTCTTGGATTAATGGGAGCTGACTATAGTATTAACAGAAAAACTAATGTTCTTGTAGGTCCGGAAGAAAAAAATGTAATCAGAAGAATGAGCTATAAAAATAATTTTTGGGGATTTTCTTTAGATAAACGTTATGCAATAAGTTCAAAAATAATCTTTTCTCCGGGATTTATGATTGGTGGAGCAAGCCAACGCCTTAGTTTTTCTCAAACTGATGGAGATTATGACTGGGGTAATCTCAATAATGATATGAATAATAATTACAATAGTTATGCCTCCTTCAAAAAAACCTATATAGCTATCCAACCAAGAGCTGAAATTATGTACCGCCTCTTGAGTTGGTTAGCTATTAGAGGTGAAGTAGGATATTTATACGGCTATTCTCTTCATCAAGACTGGAAAACAACCCTAACAGGAGATACTTATGAGACAAAAAATTCACCAAATACCCCTTATAAAGGTCTCACTTTTAGTATTGGTCCTTGGTTTGGATTTTAACCAATTTATTAATCATAAAGAGCGGAATTAACTCCGCTCTTTATGCTATTTAAGGAGAAATAATGTCATCTGAAATCACATTTGTAGAATATGTTATTACTCAATTGTCTTCACTAGATGATGTGAGATATAAAAAAATGTTTGGTGAATATGCAATCTATTATAAAAATAAAATAGTTGCTTTGATTTGCGACAATCAGTTCTTAGTAAAAATTACTAAGCAAGGAGAGGATTTTATCAAAAATTATGAAACAGCTCTCCCTTATCCCGGAGCTAAACCTTGTTTCTTAATTGATGAAAAACTTGAAGATAGTGATTTTTGTTCTGAACTTATTCGAATTACTTATTCTGATTTACCTGAGCCCAAAATAAAAAAAAAGAAAAGCAAACTTTAACTCATAGAAAAGTTAATTTTCTATTTACCTTAATAAGGCTATTACATAATTTTGTTATGCGAGCATTCCTACTTATAACTACAAGCCTGAAGAAGCTGTTTCAAAATGCAGAACAGTTCTACAAGCATCCTTGCTTGTAGTTTTCTAAAATATTGGATACACGTGATTTATGTTTTTTAGTGCAAGCAGGGATGCTCGCTCAACGTTAATTTTTTAAACAGTCTCAGAAAACTAATATAACAATGATATTATTCAACAATCATTTAAATAGTCACTCTTCATATTCTCTACAAAACAATAGAATTAAACATTTTTTGATATTATAACAAAAAATCCTTGACAAAAATTATTACTATTCAAAGATTTAAAAAAAAATAATCTGGAGAATCAATGAGTAAACAAAATAAAGCCTTTAATTTATTTAATACTAATTGTAATTGTGCCCAAGCAGTTTTACTTACATTTGCAGAGGAAATAAATATTGATTTAGAATTAGCTAAAAAGATAAGCTTTCCTTTTGGAGGAGGACTTGGTCGTTCCGGAAACATTTGTGGAGCAATCACCGGAGCAATAATGGTTCTCGGACTTAAATACGGGGATAAACTAAATAAAGATCAAATGTATCAGTTGACAAGAAAGTTTATTAATCAATTTCATAATGAATTTGAACAAATAGATTGCAAGCTGTTAACAGGCTTTGACTTATCTATTCCAGAGCAAAGCATTAAAGCAAGTGCACAAAATATTTCAGAAACACATTGCTCTAATTATATCAAAAAATCAGTAAGCTTATTAGAAACATTATTTAATAATTTTGAAAACGAGCAATATTTTTTTTAAATCATCTATAAACAAATATTTCATACTAAATTTAACATAAAGCATATTTTCATTGGAGGCGTAATGCGTAAATTATTATTAGTTTTTTGTATTTTAATAAAAAGTATCATCCTATTTTCAACAGCAACTGATCAACTTCAATTTGCAAAACAACTTTTTTCAGATAAATTATATGATGAAGCTTATCTACAAATAGATCAGTTAATTTCTGAATTTCCAAATGCTCCCGAAATTAACGAAGCAAAGTTTCTTATAGCTCAAATCTACTTTGCACAAGAATCATACCAAGAAACCAGAATGCAACTTATTTCACTACTTAGAAACCCTTTTAATCTTAGTTATGAAATTAGAGTAAAAGCATTCCATCTCATAGCAACCGTATATTATAAAGAAAAAAATTACCAACAAGCCATAGATAATTATGAAAAATTATTTCTTGATTATAAAGACTCAGATGAAGCTGTACAATCTATAACCCCTTATTTGGATTGCTTTTACCAATTAAATGATTATCAGTTAATGATTGTAAAAAATCGTGACCTACAAAAACTTTGGATAACTGATAATATTCAAGCAGAATTACTTTATCTTCAAGCTAAAGCATATTTCGCCAATAATATGCCTGAACAAGCAAATAATACTATTCAAGATATTAGAACAAAATATGCAGAAACTGAAAGTGCCTGGAAAGCAATAGAACTACAAATCTTGTTAATAGAAAAAGAAAAAGGTGAAAAAATTGCTTCAGAAAAATTAGAAGAGATTCTTGCTAAACCAATCTCTCGTACAATGGAAGAAAAACTGTCTTGGATGCAAGTAAAGTATTATCTAAAACTAAATCAAAACATCAAAGCAAAAAATAAAATAGATTTTATGGTTAATAAGTTTAACCTTTCTGAAAACCTTAATGAATACCTTCTCGTTTGGATGCAAACAATGACTTTAGACAAAAATCTTCAACCAATCCTTGATAAAGAAGAGTTAACTATTAAAGCAAATATAAATAAAACAACTTATCTAAAAGCTATTTACTACTTATCAAAAACTCATTATTTAGCTCAAAACTATTGGAAAGCAAGAAATTATCTTGATGAACATATTACACAAGTTTTATCAGACAGCTTATTGTTTGATTATAAATATCTCTATGCACAAATTTATAGTTCTCAAGGACAATACAAAAATAGCATTGAAACATATAATTCATTACTTAATCAGTTTAGTTATCTTGGCAATAATTATGATATTTTTGTGCAATTAGGAGATATATTTCTAAATCAATATAATCAAGAGACACAGGCACTTAACTATTATCGACAAGCAACGAGTCTTGCAAAAAATACTTCAGAATCATCCAATGCTTTACAAAAAATGGCCTCTTGTTATGAATTACTTGGTCAATATAACGAAGCTCTTTGGGCTTTAATACAAATACCAATTGAAAAAATTGATAATCAAAGAATTAAAGATAATATAATAAATAAAATATCCTTAATCCAAATCTTCTATCTTTCAGAAACTCAACAAGCTTTTACTAATTTTATGATACGAAATTATCAGAGTAATAATGCTTTACAAATAACCGATTTTAGTACTATTCTTGCTATAGACCTAAAACAATATGATGAAGCCCTTGAACTTATCGAAAATTTAGTTACTTACCAAGCTAATATTCAAAAAACTAAATTATACTTTCTATTTGCTTATAAGCATTTGTTGGAAGGCAATCAGTCAAACTCAAAACAGTTTTTAACAAAGGCTTCGACTGTAATAACCGAGCTGGGACAGAATATAAATGATGAAGACAAATATCTTTTTGCTGCCTTTACAGATTTTATAAATAATAATGCTAAAATTAATGATAATAACCTTCAGAATATTATTGATTATATTCATTCTGAACCCCTTAGCCAATCCGGAATAAATTTCCGGAATTTCTTTAACTACCAATTATGGCAATACTATAACAATGAGCAAAATTATAATAAAATGATAGAAATTGCCCTTACAATAAAAAAAGATACTTTCGTTAGTGATTTAGACTATCAAAGAGTAAATATATATCTCGCAGATTATTACTACTCACAAAATAATTACCAACAAGCTATAAACTTCTTTAACAAAACTCCTCGATATCTTAGTTTAGCAAACGTTGATTATTATTATAAATATGCAATGTGCCTTTATAAACTTGATAGTAAAGAAAAATCATTAGAATTATTACAAAAACTTGTCCTCAATAATGCTGAACATCCAAGTTTAAATAATGCTCGAGATATGATAGTAAATTATTGGATAGAAAATAATAGATACCAAGACGCCTTAGATATATTAAATCAAATACCACCACTCCTAAGAACTGATGCTGATTATAGGTATTTTGTAAATTTATATAATAAATTAAATGATTCCCAAAAAGAAAAAAATGCACTCCTGTATATTCAAGAAAAAAATATTGAAGAATTAAATCGTTTGGCACAATTACATCTTATTACTGACGATAAAACTATGGCTGAATATACATGGAATGATATACTAAAGAAAAATCCTCCTACTCAATTTAAACTTAATGCTTTATCGAATTTGGCAAACTTAAAGTATACTGATGAAAAATATGCAGAATCAATGCTTTTTTATGATCAATTCTTTGAGATATTAAAAATTCATCAAGAAGAGACTAACTTAGATTTCGCTCCGGAGATTATGGCAAAAGAATTTATTATAGCTTCCTATCTGTCTAATAATCGCCCTAAAGCAGAAAGCTTAATGAAAGATTTAAAAGATTATGTTAATAAAAATGACTTAATTATTGCTGAGATAAAAGTAAACGAAGGTATTTATTATGTTAATATGGATCCTAAAAAGGCAAATAAACCTCTTACACAGGTAATTGAAGATGGAAAAGTACCTGCAGAATTAGCTTATAAAGCTCTATTTTGGAGAGGTGTAAATCATATTCAAGATAATGAAGACGAGCTTGCTGAAAAAGATTTTCTCACTGCTTTACATACAACTAATGAAAATTTGCAAAATCAAATTCGCTTAAAACTTGGGACTATTTATCTTAATAAAAATGAGTTAGATAAAGCCCTTGATTATTATTATCAAGTTATTGTTAACGATAAACTTGGCCCACTTTCAAAAGATGCTGCTCATAATTTTGCAGTAATAGCTCGCCAAATGCAAGACTGGGATAAAGTAATCTCTGCCTATAGATTGATTATGGAAAGATGGGGACAAAGCCATTTGGATTCAGAAACAAGACTGACTATCGCCTTTTCCTATTATCAAGCAAAACAATACGATCAATCAATCAATCTCTTTAACCAACTACTTAATGAACTTGATAACGAAGAATTAAAAGCAGAATCTCAATACTGGATTGCTGAATGCTATGTGGGAAAACAAGCTCTTAATGAAGCGGTAACTGCCTTTTTAAAAGTAAAATATTCTTATGGACAATTTGCTCAATGGGCAGGATTATCTGAGCTAAGACTCGCTGAAACATACCTAAAACAAGGTCAAACAGAAAAAGCTTCTCAACTCTTTAACGAGATTATAAGAGTTCATGGTGCAAATAGCGATTTAGGTAAAGAAGCAAAAAAATATCTTGCTCAATGATAAAAATCAGATTAAGCTAAGTTTTTTAGTATTTATGTTATTGCTTGTATCTGTGTTTTAAGCATTATTTAACATTATGCTATATATTGCTTTATACAGATATGAGAAATAATTTTAAATATAATTGCAAAAAAAGTGTTGACATTAAAACCTATGACAACAAATATTGACCTCATAAGTGCGCCCATGGCTCAATTGGATAGAGCATCTGACTACGGATCAGAAGGTTTGGGGTTCGAATCCCTATGGGCGTGCCATTTTTTTTGTTTAATTTCCTATATTTTAAGAATATATGTTTTAATCTATTTATCTAACCTTTACAGAATAAGATTTTTATAATTTAAATTCATTTACCATTTTCTTTAATTTATACGCCAGTAAAAAGTGACAGGCCTAATTGCAAATTTTTTGCTCTTTTTTGACATTATTAATCATAAATATCTAATTTTCATATAATTAACTTAAAAAATCGCTTTTTCAAAAGTGACAGGCTCGTTGCATTTTTTGTCAAGCATTTCTGCATTTTTTGTCAGGTTGAACTGCATTTTTTGTCAAGCGAAACTGCAAATTTTTTCTAAGCGAATATCTTACTTCTTATCAATTAGTTAAGTACTAAAATTGGCTGATTTAAAAGTGACACCCTAATTGCAAATTTTTTAGACTTTCATACCCTCATAAATCTGATTTTTGCCATCATAGATATAAGTTCTGAGAATATTATCTTGATCTGGAGCATGATAAAAAGCATCTTTTAAAAGTAAAAAGTGCCAGGCCTAATTGCATTTTTTGCCAGGCCTAATTGCAAATTTTTTGCTCTTTTTTGACATTATTAATCATAAATATCTAATTTTCATATAATTAACTTAAAAAATCGCTTTTTCAAAAGTGACAGGCTCGTTGCATTTTTTGTCAAGCATTTCTGCATTTTTTGTCAGGTTGAACTGCATTTTTTGTCAAGCGAAACTGCAAATTTTTTCTAAGCGAATATCTTACTTCTTATCAATTAGTTAAGTACTAAAATTGGCTGATTTAAAAGTGACACCCTAATTGCAAATTTTTTAGACTTTCATACCCTCATAAATCTGATTTTTGCCATCATAGATATAAGTTCTGAGAATATTATCTTGATCTGGAGCATGATAAAAAGCATCTTTTAAAAGCAAATTATCTTTTATTATTTGAGAATGAAGTCCAAGATAAAGGTCAGATTTTTGTATTCTGAACATCATATTGTAAAAAGCATGCCAGTTTGGGTCAACAGGTTCGTTATGCCAAGGAGGAGGGTCTTTACTTATAAACCCAGAGTTTATTGCAATAAAACAATGATCTGGAATAAAAGCATTGCTTTTTACGGTAGCAAAAGAACAATCTGTTAAATAAAAGCAATATCTGTTAGGGGATAAAAAGATATTTGATTCTATTATATTAGGACCAGCACTAAGATTTTCAAGGCTTTCTTCGTATAATAGCTTTACTTTATCATAGATGTCATATTGATAAATATAAAAAATAGGAGACCCTTTATCTTCTAAAAAGGTCTCCCAATTACATAATAATACTGGCTTTTTCACTGTTAATAGCATACCTCCGTTATCATTTAAAGTATGCTGGCTTATCAGGCATTATTCTCCAAAGGTTTTTATAAATAAATATAAAATCGATTAAATTAATTAAACGCAGATTAACCGTTGTTAGAATTTTTTGACGCTCTACTTAATTATTTTTTTCATTTTCTTTTACAATATAGTTGTGTACTGATAAAATTTAAGAGATAATTTAGGATCTTGAATCGTAATGCAAGCTACTGTGATTCCATTAAATGACATGTAGTCTTAATATTGTAAATAAATAAAAATATCATGAAACAAATAAGTTTTTTGGTGTTATATTTATTATGGATCATTATTTACTTTAAAATATAATCCAAATTTAAAAAGTAAAATTGATGAAAAGGAGGGATGTAATGCAGCTTTATAACGATTACACAAGAATTATTGGACACAGTGGGCTAAATGTCAATTGTTGTTGCTCATGCGGTAAAGAGCACCGCTATGTTATGACGTTTCATGAATATGTACTCTCTCAGTATGCTTTTCGAGTGGACAGGTACCGAATTAATCATAATCTGAAAGAGAATGCCCATCAATTTGTTATTAATGGCAAGATTGATGAAGAATTATTTACTGATTTTATCGCTAACAATATGGAACTTTTATCTGATGAAAAGTTGTTTCACAACATTCTTCTTGAAGCAAGAAACAAATATAACTTAGAAATTGGTGACCCTCTCTATTCGCCATTTGATGCTGAAGCCAGACAAATATTCCTTGATTATAAAGGGCAGTATGATGGATTCAATATTATCCCTTTGGAAAGAGAAAAAGCATTAAATAATTTGTACAATTGGGTAAAAAATAATAAGTACTCAGAATATTCACAATTTAATCAATACGAAAAAGACCATTTTGAGATAATTTATAGTATGGTAGCGAAAGGGGAACCATTAGCTCATTGTATTGCTTTTATTATATCATCAATCAATGATTCTAAGTTCTCTACAAGGTATAGAGGGATACTTGAATTTGCAATAAACAATGGGTATTTTCATGAAAGCGGTGATACGGGGTTATATGACCAGTTAGGTCTTCCCTGGATTGCAGATGTAGTAATAAGGTTTAATGGAACATGGAGTCCATGGAAGTGGTCAGTTGAGGCTACTGGCATAATTGTGGAGGTGTACAAATGGATAAAATCTCTTTTCTAAAAAGGTATTCTTTAAAATTACCACTATTATCATTAGTAATTGCTTTAGCAATTTTTGCTATTTCTGGCTGTGCGGGCTACAGTGGAACATACTCTGTAGTGGCGACGAATAAGCTTGATATTGAGCGAGCTTCCGAATATATTGTGTCTGATGAAAATGTAGAAAGCTCAAGTAATATGTATTTTTCTTTAGGATATCTTTGGGGGTCGAGTCACTTACCAAAAAATTCTGTCGATAAAGCATTGCAAAAAATGCCTGGTGCTGTTGCAATGGTAGATGCTACCTATGATCATAAAATTTTTACTATTCCTATTTTATTTACAATAGAGAAATATAAGATATATGGGAAAGCACTTATTGATCCTAAAATAGCATATCCTGATCAAAATGAGAAAACACCGTTGGAATAATATATATGATATAATATTGCTAAAAAAGAATGCTGTTACAGCATTCTTTTTTTTGTGTTTCTAATTTGAGCAAAGGTTGATAATGCAAGCCTGTTACAAGCTTATTATATTTTTTGATTGGTGTTTTGTTCCATTATTATTAAAATGCTGAGATATACTATCATTACAGGCTTTAAGTAAATTGTCGATTGAATCAAGATTTGCATTTAATTGAAATGCACAACCTGATTCTCCTTCGTTTGGTTTATAAAATTGATAATTTTGAGTTAATGACATTACTGCTCCTTAAAATCCGTAGTTGTTACCATAATTACTTCCATAGCCAAATACATTTTCAAAGTCTATTAAAGTCAAATCGGTATATAGGCTTTTAAAAGAGAATTTTATAGCTCCTTTAAAAGAACGGTTATCATCTTCAAGTTTAGATAACTTATAAGTATTAATAGGAAGTTGCATAGTTTTTTGTTTTGTATCAAACTCTATATATAATGTATTATTCTCAGTTAAGAAACTAACTAAACTATTATATTCTTCAGCATTTAAAAAAGCTTGGCAGTCAATGCTATCTTCATTATAGGCTTGTCTTTTAATAATGATTGTTGGATCAAAAGCATTTTTCTTTTCTATTTTATATTTGATTTCAGGCTGATATGACACTGTTCCATTTTCTACAATAAAGCCTTTTACTATCCCATCTTTTATTCCAATCAATCTAAAACCATCATAAATAAGCATTATATCTGCCAGCCTTTTATTATATATTCATCATTTTTTAAATCTTTTTGAACTTGGGTTATTCTAATGCTTATGCCTCTTATTTGCAGTTTATGAAAAACTTGCAGCTTATATTTTGATAGATTATCTATAACAGTTTCAATTTCCCAAACTTGAGCAAAATAGCTTTGATAATAAGAGCTTATAAGCTCTTTAAGGGCAATAGATTCTCCCATTAAAACATCAAAAACACTAATGTCAGGATTACTACGATTTATTCTTTTTTTCTTAAATTCAATTATATCTTCATCTTCGATTAAATGAGAAATACTGCTTGTGTCATTTTTATTAATTAGATATAAAATTTCATAATTATCTGGAATAATAGTAAGGTTGTGAAGCATAAGAACTGCTTTTAAAACCTTTAGTTTTTCAGTTGGCTCTTGATTTAAATAAAAATCTTTGGCATAGACATTAACTGCTATTGCATTGCCTGATAGATATAGCTCTAAGTTTTCAGGAGCTGTGTTTATATCCCAATAGCTTGTATCAAGGCTACTGTTATATGTTCTATCCTCAAGCGTTAATGATGAATGAAGTGGACTTTGATAATGCCTGATAATGTGATTAACCTGTGATTCCAGTTGACTTGGATTTGAAGAAAAGTCAGCAACAACATCAAGGTTAAGTTTCTTATTTTCATAAGGACAAATATTATTAAAAATCTGAAAAGTTTTAGCAATTATCTTTCTTCGCCTGAACTGAAGATTATTATTTGAATCAAGCTCTCCCCAGTTTTCTGCCATTAGAAGTATTTGAAAAAAGACAGTATTTGTGTCTGTTTTAAAACCTGCAAAACAGGTATGCATAAGCCAGCCTGCTGTAAAAATCGGAGTAATGAACTCTTTCCATTTTATCTTTAAAAAGGACAGGTTATCAATCTGTATATTTAAAGGAGAATAAGTGTTATTCCATTGAGCAGGAATATTTATATCAATAGTATTTTGAATGCCTTGTATCATATAGCCCATACAATAACCAGGATTATAACCTTGTATTAAGGCATATACCATTTTGTGTTCTGCAAATTTAGTAAAAAGCCTGAGTTTATCATAACAAGTAAAAGAAACCGTTTCATTTTTTGCATCAAAGACAGTAAAGGAAGTATCTATAATTCCATGAAAAAAGAGACGATTATCCTCATAAGCTCTGACTTCAAACAAGGAGATATACCTATCATGCTCATAATCTCCAGAGAGTATAAATTCATTTATCCAATCATCAATAAAGCAAGTAAATTCAAGTCTTTTGGGTTCTTTTGCAAAATAATCTGAGCCTGATATCTGATCTGCTGATATTTTTATATCTTCTAAACCTTGCTCAAGGCTAACAGAATGAAGAACTTGTCCATAATTATCTTTATTAACAAAGTCAATCCTGTACATTATATTATACTCCTGATAAGCCTGCCTTGTTCAGATTTTTCACTTATAAGGGTTGAATCTGCTGTATTAATAACTTCATTGGCAGAGATATAATTACTAACTGAGAGGTTTTTGTTTTTAACTTCATTTTGAAGATTTATTACTTCTGTTTTAAGCTCCACCAGTTCCTTTATCATATCAGACCAAGAGTTATTTAAAGGCACTCTGCCTCCATTTGCAAAGCTTAAGTTATGATTCTCAGAAAGTGGAATATGAGGTAGTGAGATATCTGCAAAAACCTTTTTAACAACTTCAATCGGTGCATAATTAACAAAGTCAAAAAACTTTGTACCAAGTTCTTTTACTCGGCTTTTTCGTGTTATATACTCGTCACCTTCGGCTTCAATTATGATACCTCCGTTATTATGGCTACTGCCTTTTAGTAAGCCACCAAACTCGGCTTTGGCCGGTTTTTGCTTTGATATCATTGAGACATTTGCAAGCCCGGCTGTGATAGCTGCAATTGAGGCGGCTATCGCAAGTCCGGGTCCTATGATGGGAATTCCTGCCATTGCCTTATAGGCTGCATTTGCAGAGCTGTAAGTATCAACTAATGCTTGAGTCATTGCCATTGCTTTCCAGATCTTAAAACCTTTCTCACCAAAAGCCTGTGAAGCCTGAGCCAGATTGCCAAACAAAGTAGAAAAACCTTGCATGGCTCTTTGATTGTATGTCTCCCGAATATGGTGTTTCGCCATTTCAATCTGCTCAGTGATCTGCTGTTCACTGACACCTGCAGAGAGCAGTTTATCTCTCTTTTTCTGATAAAACAGATCAATGGCATTAAGCTCGCTATCCATTGTTCTTTCAAGATAGCGTTCTCTTAAGCGTTCAAACTCCTCGAGTGTGTTTTGCTTTTCCTGCTCCAGCTGTTTCTGTTTCTCAGCATCAGCGAGAGCTTCTGCCTCTCTTTGTTTAATGGCTTTCTCTTTGATTTTATTAGTCTCATTCTCATAGTAGCTTTTAATATTAAGAATAGTCTCTTCACTTGCCTTAAGAGATTTTGCTTTTTTGAGTTCGGCATCTCTTTCAATTTCCAGTTGTCTGAGTTGTCTTTCGCTTTCCTCACTTATAGAAAGCACAATGTATTTCTGCTGAAGTTGAAGTCTTTGTTCTGTATCTCTTTCAACCTGAGTTTTAACTTTTACTTCCAGCTCTTTTATCTTGGCATAAAGCTCTTTTATCTTGGCATAAAGCTCTTTTTTGCTTTCATAATTATCCGCATCCAGTTTGCCAAGCGCTTTGTATTTAGCTCTGGCTTCCGAAAGCTGATAAGCCAGTAGTTCTGTTTCAGAAAGACTGTTCTCTTTATCAATTGCCAGTTTATCTGCTGACCATTGCTTGGTTGCTTTCATATCATCAATTCTGACTTTTTCTCTGAGTGTGCCTTCTTTAACAAACAGTTCCTGAAGTTTTGCCAAATCCGCTTTATCAAAGATAACGAACATCTTCTGATTTCTGGTGATATTATGTTTGGCAAGAAGTTTATCTATCTCAACAGATACTTCAGACAGCTCTTTCTTGGCATTGGTATAGTCTAAGCTCTGAGCATATTCACGACTGGTTTTGATTAGTTTCTTCAGTTTATCATCAGTATTTTCAACTTCTTTATTGTAGCTTTTCTGAGAGTCTTTTGCACTTTCCACACTGAGCTTATAAGAGGCATATCCAAAGCCGGCAGAGACTAAGGCTGTCACTATTAAACTGACAATGCCTGCTACCGGATTAATTGCTGTCTTAAGCGCAATAAAAGCCGTTGTAAGCACTGTTATGGAGATTACTACAGTTCCAATTACAGGCACAGCCAACACTAAAGCTGTAACAAAGCCTTTCATGATAGGAGATAATTTCTGATAACCTTCAAAAAGACTTTTTAAACCAGATAGCAGTGGTGTAATCAAAACATTAAGCATATCGCCAAGCGATTCCTGAACATCTCCCCAGGTATTCTTATTCTGGATTCTGAGATCAGCCAGAGCCTTTGCAGTTCCGCCATAATCGTTTGTCAGCTTTTCTACAAGATAAGACACACCTTCTTCTTTTAATCTTATATCATCAAGTTCAATACCATATCTGCCAAGCATCTCAGTATGACCGTTAATCGCTCTACCCATCAGATCAAAAGCAGATTCGACTGTCATTCCCGTAGCTTTATTAGCTTCCGCAAAATCCAGAATAACAGGTACTAAATTCTTAATTTCAGAAGTGTTCATGTGGAAAGTCTGAGACAGCTTGGACATTAAAGCAAGGAGCTGATCTCCTTCAAAGTTGGTCAACTCTTGCATATTCTGAGCAAACTCAGCCATCTGGTCAGAATACTCACCAAAAGAGGTTTTTGATAGAATTGCAGACTGTCTTGCTTCCAGAGAGGCATTAAGCAGGGTATTAACACTGGAAGTTACAGAACTTATTATCTGAGCAACTCCCTGCATCGCAATGGTGACATCACGAATGGAAGAAAAAGCCTGCTCTGTAGAAAGTCTTACCACAGCAGGTCTTTCAACCTCCTGTTTGACTTCTGAAACAAGGTTTTCTGCAGAGCGCAATTTAGTTTCTGCATCTTTGGTTTCTATGATTAATTTAATGCTAATTTCTGACATAATTACATTCTAATCGAAAAATAAATAATAACATATTGCTAAAAATTCCCTTAATTATTAGGGTTTGAGACTAATGCAACTTATTGAATAAAAAACACGCATACCCCGAATTTTTTAAAAATCATTATTGCTATTGATTGAAAATATAGCAATTACTGCTATTTACAGTCTAAAGTTAAGGATTTTCAATTTTTCTCTAAGGACCACTTTGGGTATGAAAAATAAAAAATCTTCCTTCTTTAGCGTTTAAACAGATTTAGTTTGAGTAATTTTTCAGTTTGAGGCGTACGCAAAAAGTAAGACATCAAAATGCACAGAATTAATTCTTAAATAATTAGGTAGTTTTCGTCAGAGTAAAACAGTAAAATGTTCATGATTGAGTAAAGCTTTTTGATTCTATATGACATCTACAAATTTAAGCAATGTAAGCTAATGTTTTCAGGTTTAGTCATTAACAAGCAGAAAAAATACTTAACAAACTTGAATTATTATTGGCCTTTTTTATTTGCCAACAGCTGTAAAATTTTCTATATAACTTACTGAAAATTCAATAATTTAGTTTGACAAAAGATGACCTCATTTGTAATTTGTAATTAACAATAAAAAAAGAACAAAGAGGTCATCAAATGCAAGAAAAACAAATTGAAGATTTATTGCAAGATAAATTTAATAATTATTTAAACGGTTACTCACACATAGTATCAGTTCCATATTTTAAGACTTTTAAAGAAACCTTAAAATCAATGGCATTAGCAAATGTACCTATAGTAAGAAAAATAGCACAATATATGCCTGGTGATGTGAGTGTAAAAAAGAAATCAGAAAGAATAACATATCATTTAGACAATAAAAAATCTTTCGATATACTAAATCAGGCAAATTTAATAAAGTGTTCAAGAAAGTTAAAAGAAAATGATATTATTAATTTTGATGACAGTGACATAGTAAAACCTAATGCAAATAAAATGCAGTTTTTGAAAAGGTTAAGAGATGGTTCAACAGGAAAACAGAAAAAGGTTATTATACAACTAATGTAGTAGGCGTACAGGTAAATGAAAGAAAGCCACATAATGTATCATTAAATCCTATGTATTCATATACTTACTCTACTGAAGGAGAAATAGAATCAGCAAATGATATCAGGATTAATGTAATAAATGAAATAACATTAGCTTCTAACAATAAGGGTATTTTTAACTTTGACAGAGGTAATGATGACAGAAAATTAATATCTTGTTTAGTGGAAAATGAAAATGATTTTGTTATAAGAGCAGTAGGGAATAGAGATTTAATTGTTGATGGTCAAAAAATGTCATTCTCAGAAGTGTGCCATCAAATTAAACTATAAAGGTTTAATTCACGGCAAAAAAGTTTATTTTGGGGGTAAAACAAGCTGAGATTATCACAGATCCGCATCCCCGAAAAACTCCAAATACAGTAAAAGCATGGCTTATAGTAGCTATATATAATAAAAAAGGCGGATTCTTCTATTTTTTTGCTAACTTTAAGAATAGTAGTGAAATGACAAAAGGTTTCTTAGGTGAAAAAGTTATTAATGTTGGTATGTTTTATATACTCGTGCAAAGATTTATTTGTCTTAGGGCATAAAGATTACAACCATTTCTTGTTTGATGTAAAAAAGGATAATGCTATGACACAAAAGTTTAGTTATTATCGTATTTCACATGTCATAAAACTAATATTTCTTAAGATTAAGGGAAGAAAAAGAAAACCATATAAAAGAGAAGTTGTAAGTAAGAACCAAATGATTATATTTGATTTGATGGAACATGCTTGTTAAAAAAAACTCGGGGTATCCCTAAAATTTGCAATTCAACTTGACAAAAAATGCAATGAGCCTGTCACTTTTTATGTTAATTTCATTATTTTTTGAATGAATTTTTAGGTAATTATCTACAGTCTGAAAATCATATTAATCACTTCCTTGCTTCTCCTCAAACTTTCCGGAAACTAAAGTAAATGCTTGATCAGTAATTTTCAGATAGTGCGTATAGTAATCATGATGTTGATCAGAATGAGTGATATCAATAATAATTTTGTCAGTATTGTTAAAGAGTTGTTTTTTAAGCTGATTTAACTTTTCTTTACTTCCAATATCAAGATTGGCATCACATTCATCTAGTATTATCAAGTCCGCTTGCTTATAACATAGTATAAGTCTAATAATGTTAAGTTTTCTCTTTTGTCCTGATGATAGATTAACTCCATTGTAGTTTAGAATTATATCATCTATAGATTCTTTTTTATTTTCCCACATTTCCCATTCATTCAGAAGATTTTTAATATCATGAGGATTTTGATTCATTTGAGTAATAAGATTAAAATAGGTGTTAATATCATCATCAATAAACTTCTCATCTTGATCAAGATATAATGCTTTACTAATGAATGAAGAATGCTCAATACTATTAATATCCCTGTTATTTATAAATATTTTACCTGATGTTTGACGGTATAGATTTAGTATTAAAGAGATTAGAGTAGTTTTCCCGCATCCGTTAGTTCCTTGCAAATTAATTACTTGTCCAGTTTTTAAAGAAAAAGTGGAGTTTCTTAATACTTCATTTTCTGAATCAGGATATTTAAAACAAACATTATCAAATTTGATTTCAGAGATTTTCTCAATTTTTGTCTGTCCTGATTTTTCATGAAGTTCCATAACAGTTTTAATGTTCTCGAAAGAAGGCAATGTATTCCCAACTGAAGAGATAATACTTTCTATTTCCTGAGAATAACTAAATACCAAATTAGTATAGAAAAACAATAGAATTAGGTTTCCGGGTGAAACCTGATTATGATTAAGATATATAAAAGTAATAAAGAGAATCGAAAAAAAAGAATTAAGATTAGCTTGTAAGTTTCTGAATAAAACCTGAGTTTTATCGTTCCTCAGTGATGTTTTGATAAAACTTTCACATAAATTTTGGTGTTTTGATTGATAGTATTTCGAGATATTATTAGTTTGGATTAACTTCAAACTATCTATAAATATGTTTATAAACGAAGAATGATTTTTAAATTCTTTATTCATGAGTTTAGATGAAACATAAATTTTTTTTCTAGATATATTGGCAATTATCAAGCCAAGAGAAAAAGCAAGTATCATAAACGCAAAGACTAGTTTACTGATAAAAAAAAGGATAATTAATATACATAAGAAAATTATTAATTTGGTCAATATTTGAATTGTGTAATTTGCTGTGTTTATAAAGATTGTTAGTGTGTCCTGGAAAATAATGTTTTTTATTTTCTCAAACCCTATTTGTCTGAGTTTCAGATAATCAGCATTTGCAATTTTATTCAATAAATTTTCTCTTAACTTGAACAGCATATTTGTGCCGATTTTGGTCATAGCTAAATGCCATACTATAGAGAAAAAATTCGATAAGAGAGTAATTAGTACAAATGCTCCTAATAAAAGTACCGTCTCATTTAAACTTTTATTAATACTTATTTTATCAATATAATACTTAAAAAATAATGGAATAAGTATCGAGAATCCGGTATTAAATATAGTTAAAATGATATTAATAAAAAAGAATTTTTTATTTGATAAAATGGTTATGAAAAGGTACTGTAAGAGTTTTTTCATCATATTATCCCATCATTGTCTTACAAATTAATGGATTTGGATTTAATCTGTTACCAGTGAATGCCTCAGCTAGTAATCGACAGTTTACCATTTTACAAGAATCCTTTTTTTTACATTTATTACATAAAGATATACTAGAGGTTAGTTCCTTTCTCAAAGCAATTATATTTTCAGGAGGATTTTCCCAAATTTTTATTACATTATGCGCTGTTTTCACATCTCCAAAATAATATTCTTCATTTTGAGCAGCGTTACATATTTTTAGTTTTTTATCATAAGTTAATGTAGCGGCTTTTATTCCTCCACTACATCTATAGTATGATTTATTATTTTCTTTATTCAATTTTAATAACAGATTTTTATAACTATCTAAGTAATGCCAACATTGATCTAAATCCTTAATATTGAAGAAAATATCGTCGTTATAGTTAAATTTTGTTGTAAAAGCAATGTCTGTAGTAATAGGTAAAGGGATATTATGCTGAGCAAAATCTAAAAATTGATCTGTTTCTTTATAGTTTAATTTATTTATAGTGAAAGATGCTAGCCCATATATATTACTGTATGATGCAATTAACTCGACACTCTTCATTACATTATAATATGCTTTTGGATTCTGTCTAATAAGATTATGAGTATGCTCAAATCCATCAATACTAATTTTAATATTAAAGAAGTACATTGAGGTTTTTGAAAGGAACTCTTTAAGATTTAATAAATCAAACCCATTGGTAAAGATGGTTATTGTAAATCCATTTGTAATAAATAAATCAAATATTTGTTGATGTTTCGAATGGCAAAAGAATTCTCCTCCTGTTAATGCTATATTTTTTGTATTTAAAACATTCAAATACTTAATCAAACTTTTTAAGTAGTTATAACTAATTTCTTTAGGCGAGGTACATTTATCAAATTTACCATAACAATGAACGCATTTCAAATTACATTTATTTGTTACTTCAATACTCAATGAATCAAGAGAATATCCATATATATATTTAGATAGTACATTTTTATTATTTATATGCTTGGAATTTAATGTTATAATATCTAATCTAATCAACTCTTCTAATTTATTAAAAACTTTATGATGCGATACTGCCAATTCATAGCTTTTTGATTTTACAAATTCATCTAATGTGTAAGATTTATTATTTATATCGTTAAGAAGGTTATACATTTCTTCATTAATTATATGTTCATTATTTCTCTTAGTATTAATTACAATATACTGATTGTTGTTATTTAAAATTCTAATATTTTTTGAAATATTTATTCTCATATTTTCTCCTTTTCATAAAAAAAGAGAAAGCTTTTTAGCTTTCTCTAATGATTGTGATCCTATTTTTGTGGTGCTGGTGTTGTGGGGACAGGAACAGGATCTGGAACGAAACAATTACCATCACCACATTGCCAAGCACTTTGAGCTGCACTATTAGAAGCTTTGCAAATTTCTTTTGTTGAAATTATCTCTGGCATTACTACCTCCTTATTAGATTTTAGTCATTTTAATGTAACTCTAAAAAAATGTCAAGAATAAATAATAATTTTTTTGAGCTACAACAATTTTAAGTATTCGCCCTTTTTTAAAAAAAATCTTTAACATAATTGTCAAGAAAAATAGGTGCTATACTTGCAATCATATTAGGGACTGTGCACTCACACTTAAATCTATGAGGTCTTTCTAACACTCCCTGAATTCGGGAATTCTAACGATAAGTTGTATATAAACAGTAAGGAGTTGTAATAAAATAAACTTTACAAAAGAACGAAAATAAAATCCCTTGTTTATAAGAAGTTGAAAGATGGAATTAGATCCAAAGTTTAATTTAATGTTATTTCCTCTTAACGAGAAGCAGAAGCGTATCTATTTGGCAAGTGAAGCAGTTCAAATTGGATACGGAGGTATATCAAAAGTATCTAACCTTTCAGGTGTTTCTCGTGTTGTTATCACAAAAGGTATTAAGGAACTAACAAAATTAAAATCGGAACCAACAAGTAGTTCAAGAAAACAAGGCTGAGGCAGAAAAAGAGTTGCTGACATATATCCAGAAATAAGAACAGAAATGTCCGAATTCATCAGAATACGCATTCTTCTACCACTGTAATTGAATGGTTCATTCTTAACGCTTTAATTTGATGGTACATTTCTTCACTTTCCATATGACCTCCGAGGATCATATTACCATGTTATTATTTGTGTCAATCTAAACTTCCGATTATGTACCAAATTTTACTGCACCTACCAAATTTCTTTCATACTTAATAAATCATCAAAATTTACCATCTCAAAATCATCCATATTTTCTACAAAATTGATATCTCTTTGTCTTGAAATTTTTTAATGATTGTGTTAATCTTCTCCATAGCACCAAATATTCTTTTAATATATTTATTTTTTTCTAAGATTTTTTATCTTTATCAAATGATCATGACAGTAACTCTAAATTCCCTTGTATCATAATAAGGGGCAGATTAAGCTCATGATTAACAGTTACTGACATAACTAAAACAGCTTTAATTTTTTCTTCTTTAATTGTGTTATTAACTGCATATTTATTTACAAAAGGCTGATTAAAAAGTGACACCCTCTTTTGCAAGAGTAAAAGCGTTAATACGGTTTAATGATTTTTACATTATCAATGTTTTATAATAAGCTATTTAATTGATTAAAAGTAAGTTAAATGCTTAAAATAGTTGCAATTTCGTGTGACAAAAAATGCAATTTCACCTGTCACTTTTTAATCATTATGTGCATCTATTTAGATTTGACTTTGTAATAGTTACACTACCAATCGTGTTTAAAACTTTTTCAAGATCAAATGAGATCATAATTGCTTTTACTAATGATTGTTTTAGTAAAAAATCTACTTCAGGAATTGTATCACAAGAAAGGATTATATTAGCAATATCAAGTTTAGTTGAGAATATTTTTAATTATGCAGTGTGTTTTCATATTTTAAAAATCCTTGATCTTTCTAAAGAACCACTATGTTTATGGCAAGCTTTTGCAAGAAGTTTTAAAGCTAATTTTTTCCAAAGTATTGAGTTAAACATGGAAGTTACTTTCCCAGACCCGTTAAGTATGTTAACAATACTTCAATTTATAACCTCAATTTGCTTAATTATCTTTTCTGTGGCAATATATGCCTCAGGCAATAAAGATAAATCAAATAATTAACTAATCTTTCCAAGTTATGTTTTATAGCAAGTATTAAGGGAGCTCCAAGAGGAAAAATTTTCCTCTTGGAGCTCCCTTAATATAAGTCTGTAAAATGATAATTTTATGTTGGGAAGTCATGATATTTATATTTTAAACTATTTCAGTAGTCGTCCTACACTTCCAATGAAAAGGGGGAAAAGGAGTATGAGCACCTGATACTCCGATAGGATTTTTTTGATTATCTCTTACAATTTGAGATTCTGATATCCAAGGTGCAATTGCTTTTATATAATCTCTTACTGTATCAAGGCTGTGTTTGTTTGGGTCAAGAGCCATAAGATTATCTCTTATTTCTATTGCAGTATCAAGGGGATAAAGTTTATCTTCTTTTGCTAACGCTCTGCAGATATCTGAGGTTCTTTCGTCAAGGATAACAACTAATTTGTAATATTTTACACCTGCTTTTTGATAACCTTCAAGTCTTGCAAATTCTCTTACTTTTAAGGCAGTGTGTTCTGCGAGTCCCTGCCAGTAATGTGACGATTTATCCGTTAAATCCTGAAATTGCTCTTGAAGTTTTTCTGTTAGCATTTTTCTTGTATATCCTGATTCAATAGCATTTTTCATAGTATCTTTGAACTTTTGTGAAATATCATCACTAAAGTGTTTGCCTATCCAGTGCAGATTTTGTTTTGAAAGAGCATCTACAAGCCTTTGTTCTTTTAAGCCATACAAGCCGTTTGAAATACCTGTAGGAATCTTTATATGGCTTGAGTCAATCATTGCCTTTGTGTCATTAATTCCAAGCATTACACAGCGTTTTATAAAAGCTTTATTGTCTGATGCTACTTCTGCCATAAAATCATCACCTAAGTTAGCTTTTATAACTTCAACAATGTCATCAATATGTTTTTTGTTTATTCTTTCTGCTTTTGGGATACTACTTAAACATTTAATAGAAAAATAACAAGCTTCTTTTATTTCTTTTGTCCAAGCATTATTTAGTACTCTGTAAAAATCAAGCATCAGTTTGTCAAAGTATTCCACTTAATCCTCCTTCGGAGTCAGTTAAGAGTTAAGAGATATTAGATAAGACAATGAAATGGATCAGGTTTTTATCTCTTATCTTTTCACTATTATCTGCGTTAGATTTTTTAAAATTTAAAGCTCCTGACTCTTGTTCTGTTTTTGCCTGTATCATATTCTGAAAATCTTTCTAAACAACCTGCTAAGGCATCAGGACCGTCAATATATCCTTGAGGATAAGTAAGAAACTGATTAATAAGCGTAGGTGTGTCCTGATTGTCAGGAAAGACTATTTTTGCAGTTTCAATGACAGTATCTGTTCTTTCTATTCTTAAATTCTTGTTTTGCTCATTATTGATTCTGCTTATATGATGTGATATAGGAAAACGATTATTTTCTTTAGACCATAAATCAAAGTCTTTTAAGATTCTGTCTTGTCCAAAGTTAGTTTCCATACCGGCTCTGAATCTATATTTATATTTTTGAAATAACTCATTATAAGCATCATAAAAGTATGCAAAAAATTTACTATTTTCAGTTTGTCTTATCCATACCTTGATTACATAAAATTTGAAACCATCATATCCGATAGCAATAATGGCTTTAAAGCAACCTTTCTGACCCCAAGCCGGGTCAGCGTACATTCTTATCTTTTTAAACATCTTTGGTAGAGTATGATATTTCTGAAACCAGTGATGCTTGAAGATATTACCTTCTATGACAGGCTTTCCTAAAAACTCTCTTTGATATCCTGTAAAGCCGAATTTTTGGCGAAGAAAGGGAATAGACGAGTTTGGATGCTGCTCTTGCCAGATTGACTCACCTTTGCCGTTTTCAAGCGGAAATCTTAAAAGAATATTGCCTTCTGTAAATAGGTGTTGGCTGTGAGTTGATTCTTTTGTTGATGTTATGTTATCTTGTTTAAGCTTATCAATTAGCCTTTGTTCAAATTGACAGATGGCATAGTTTGGGTGAACAAGATTGCCAAGCCAGATGATTTTTCCATTTCCTGAAGGGTCAAGACAGCCACCAAGTTCTTGAGTTATCTTATCAAGTCTTTTTCTGCCGATAGATTCATTGCCAATATTTTCTTCTTTGTCTATATCGTCACAGATGATGAGTCCGGGTCTGGTGGAGGTTCTCGGATTGATTGTTCCTCTGAAAGATTGTTTTATCCCTCTGGCTCTAATTCTTGCTTTGTTTTTAAGATAAAAGTCTGATTCGGTAGTTTCAGTTGGATATAATTCATCAAAGTCAGAAAGAAGCCTTTTATTATTTTGTAGTTCATTAAATGTAAAAGCAGTTCTTTCTTCGGCAAGTTCGCTATCTGAGGCAGTATGAATGATGTATCTTTCTGAATGGATTATCTTCCATATTGGATAAATTACTCCCATTAAGACAGTCTTGCCAAGCCCTCTGAAACCTGTTATTGTAACTACTCCATTATTATCTTCAACCGTTTCAAACATATCCTTGTGAGCTTCGCAAAAATCAAGTTTAAAAATATGTGGAAAATAGGTTTGGCAGAAATATGAAAATGACTGCCAGGACTGCCCTGTTGCTTTTTTGATTCTTTGTTTTTTTATGCTTTGAGTATCTTTTTCAAAGGGCAGTACACTTGCAGTTTTAGAGGCTATGTCAGCAAAGTATTTTAAGTCTTTTTGAGTTATTCGCATTTATATTAATTTAAGATTCTGCTCGTTTTTTGAAGTATTCCACCAGACCATCTTCACCTAAAATACATTTTTGAATTTCTCTGGAGGTAGTCTCGTCTCCTTTTGAAAGATAATAATCTATCTGCCAATCCAAAAACTTCTTTAAATATTGCATAAATTCTTTTGAAGGCTCTATGGTTTTGTAATATTGCTTAAGCATTGAGACAAGTGATTGTAGAGCAGTATTCTCAGGGTTTTTTGTATATGCCTTTAAGGATTTAACTAAAGCTCTTTTTACTGATATTTTTATTTCTTCATCAAGTGTTTGCAGTTCATCAAGACTATTAAGCCAGTTTCCTTTTTTTATCCATGACCTGATTGTTTTTTCTGCTACATCAAAAATCTTGGCAAGTTTTTTGACCTCAGTCTCACCTTTTAAAAACATTTCTTTTGCAGATTCTTTTTTCTTTTTCATTTCCATAGAATTCATTAAATGCTGTTTCCCTTTTCTTTAATCTGCTTTAAAATGCTGATCATTGCACCTTTTTCTTGTTTTGATAAATACCTAATTTCTGATTTATCAAATTTATAGGCTATGAATAAATATAGCTTTTTTCTTTGCCAACCGATAGAGCTTGCCAGAAAACAGATATATCTACCCTGCGAATCAAGTATATCTTTTGGATTAAATTCTATTCCTGATAATTCGTTTTTTAAGTAAATCAGCATAGACAGATTGAGCTTTCTTAAAGAATCTCCAAAACCTTTTTCTTTCATTGCACAACGAAGTTCCTCAATATTTAATTGAAGATTATTCTTTGCAAATAACACTATTTGCCTTCTGAGTTCTTTTTCTTTCTCAATCTGTCTTACTGTCTTCATCTTATTCGTAAAGGGGATCAACTTTATTGTTTTCAAAATAAATGTTTAAATCCTTTCCATGAACTCTTAGCTGTCCGTTAGTCTTTAGCCTAAAAGCAGGAAGTGGATTTTCTATTGAACGAATAAGTCTGTAAACTGTACTGATATCAACCGATAAAATCTCAGCAACTCTATATGGTGGATAACACTTTGCTTCATCAAACATTTTCATAATCTTTTATTCTCCTGTGTTTATGATAAATTAACCTGCAGTAATAGTCAAAATGGCTTGCCTTGATTTACCAATAAATCATTCTTCTAAAGAAAAAGAGCAAAGAGAAAGCTCCGTAAACGGAGTGTATTATCTCAATGCTCTTTTAATAATAATTACATTGCACTAAAATTTAGGCTGACTTGTTGGTAAGGCTTATCTGGTGAAGGTCTGAAATAAAAGGCAATATACTGCTTTGAAGAGGTTACCTGTATTGCCTGATCAATCAAGTCCATAGCCATTTTCCATTCGGCATCTTTAATGTTATACTTGCGAAGTCCAAGTATTCTGCTTTTGGCAATTTCTCCTTTTTTATCCACTTGAAAAGCTTCTTTTATAACTGCTTGAAGATTAAGGTTTGAGTTCTCACTCCATCGCTTTAAACACTCATCAATCTTTTGTTTAGCAATCTGGAGCTTTTCATCAAACTGTATTCTCTCTCTGTATCTGACTTCAATCTTATACTGACCGTCAAAATTGGTAAGTTCTGCGTTTCCTTTCCAGTCCTGACCATAAGTATCTGCTATCTTCGAAAGATATTTTTCAACATCATCAATGATTCTTTGTTTTTGAATCTCAATATGGTCATGAAGTTTAAATGCTCTGTCCATAACCTTATTAACTAAATCATTCCTTTTAACAATCTGAGGGTCAAGTAATTTTGCAGAATATTCTCTACCCTGAACATCATACATCAGTTTTTCTTTTACCATATTTTCTCCTTCTTTTTTAATTGCATCTTCTTTTTTGATGTCTGATATAATGTTTTTATCATACTTACTTCCAACTAAAGTTAAATCTACATCTTTAATAATCCTAAAACGACCTTTGACAAAACCTACCATACCAACTGAACATAAAGCAGTAACATACTTTAAAACTGTCTTATGCTCGTACGGCAAAGAGCCTTCTAACTGTCTAACAGAACGATAATTTCCTGTTTTAATCTTCTTAATAATAGCGTTCAAATACTCAATTTCGTAATTATATTGATTAGCAGGATTCTTTTCAACATAATCAATAACTTTGACATAAATTGCACATTTTCCTTCCATTGCAATGGATTTTATCATACCTTTTGCTTGCATTTTACCAATGACTTTCTTTGCTTCCATAAAGGATAAGCCTGTATCTGATGCCACATTTTCTGTAGTAAATGGTTTTGTGTTATATTCAATAAAGTTTCTTACCATTTTAAAATTTATAATTTCCATGATTTACTCCTTTGTTTGTGCAGTTAAATGTTCGATACTTATTTCTTCTAAATTATCTCTTGTTGCCAGATTTTCAAGAGAGTATAAAATCTTTATTAGTTTTCTGATGTTACCGTTGGTTTTACTTGATAAATATTTAATCACGAGTGGATCTATTTTTACCTCACATATTTCTTTGCATATCAATTGGATATCATCAGTGTTTAGTGGCTTGAATTCGCAGAAGAAATTACATCTGTCAAAATAATGAGAATCAAGAGATAATAAATTTTCTTTAGCATCTGACATACCTACTAAAATTACAATTGATAAAGTCTCATCCACTATATCTCTTATAGTTCCAAGAATCTTTCTGGAGTTAAACGCATAATCAATCTCATCAATCACTATAACTGTATTGATATAGTTTCTTAAAATTTCTAATGATTTATCCAGAATTTGACTAACATTTCCTTTAATAACTGTTTTTGGCATATCAAAATGATAGTATATCATCTCAAGTAGCTTTGTAGCAAAGCTTTTCAGTGTCATTGATGCTTCCAATCTGAGATAGATGTAATCATTTTGAATTGCACTTACTCTGGCAAATCTGCTTTTTCCCAGTCCGGGTTGACCATATATTAATCCCAAACCAACCATTTCAGTTTTTGGTCTGTTTTTAAGGTACTCTATTAAATCATTGGCTTTTCTTACATTGCCTATTTTAGCAAGTCCATTCTCTTTCATTATCTTCTCCTAATCTATTCCGATTGTCTTTAAAAGCTCATCAAAATTTGCTAAAGCTTTTTCTTCTTTGCTTTTTTCTTTATTTGATATCGGAATCTGTTCTAAATCATAGTTCAATTTATCAAGCTCCGGGTTTGCTGAAATACTTGAGGTTTGTTCTAAAAGAGGAGCATTATTAAAACTGGTATTATTGATATTAAATCTTGGCATTGAAATGTTTGCTACAGACTCTTCCACTTGCTTTCTGATAAGTGCAGATTTTTCTTTTATATCTTTTTCAAGTCTTTTTTGTTGCTTAATCTGATTCTTAAGTTCTTTTTCAGCAAGCTCTTGATTTTCTGCAAGTTTTACAAACGGATGAGTAACACCTCTTAAAACTGCCTGACAGACAAGATTATCTTTTAAATCATAAACCAAGATTGAACGCATATCCATAATGTCATACCTTAATCTGACTTCTTGACCAATAAAAGGTACAATCTTTTCATGCCAGAATAAAGCATTATTAAGTCTGATACCTTCTTTGCCAACCACTCTGCTTTGAATCTTTAGCATAAGAAAATTAAGCTCTTTAAAATCAATCTTTCTGTCTTCAGGTATTTCTGAGGTTTTAAATACTTCAAAAGGCTGATGTCCATTCAAGCCAAGATGAGGAGTCTTGCCATAAAACTCTTGAAAATATGCACTAATCAATATCTTTGATTCTTCAAGTTCTAAAGGCTTTCTGTCTTTTAAATTCTTTATCCATTTTTCATTTCGCATAAGATGAGCAGGCTTATCTTCTATACCTGCACCCCTGAATGTATCCATAAAGCGTTCAAAATCTTCTTGAAAAGTCTTAAAAAAGCGTTCCACTACTTTTGCTCTGGCATTATAAGCCTGAGCAAAAACTGCCTGTATATCAAGACGAGGAAAGATACCACATAGCTCTTTTTCCAAATCGTGTTCTTCCCATTTCTCATGAAACAGCTTGGCTTTAAAAGCTCTGCCATTATCCAGATAAACAAATCTTGGTCTTGCTCCCCAGTTCATTATACCGTTTCTTAAAGCAAGCAGAATGTGTTCTGAATCTTCCGTATTGGCAATAGAGGCTCCCACAGGATATCTTGATGCCCAGTCAAAAAATAGAATCAAGGTCATTCGCTTTGGTTTTCCACTTTTAGGATCAACTATATCAAAGGCAAGTTTATGACCATCTGCGACCCATACATCACCAACTCTAAGACAATTTTCTCTGATGATGCTTAGCAGTCCGTTATCTTTAAGATGTTTATTTCCATGTCTTAATAGATTCCATTGCTGAATATGTTCTTTTTTCCAGTCTTCACACCAGCGTCTTAAAGCTCTTTCACTGGTAGGTGATTCGATAATACCAAGCCTTGAGAGTTGTTTTAACTTCCTTATGGCAGAGCCTATCTTTATCCTGTTAGTATCTAAAAGTAAGTACAGAAGATAGTTTTGCTCGATATCTGTTGCAAACTTAATGTTATTACTTACAGGCTTACGAATAAAAATCTGATAAGAACAACCACTATCCTGATATTCTTTGACCCATGATTTAAGCGTTCTCTCACATCTTGTGCCTTCAATATTGAATAGTTCAGAGGCAAGCAAACCAGAGTTATATGCCTCTGTTAAAGCTGTCCATAAGGCAGTTCTCATTTTAGGTTTTGATAAATCCAGTCTTCGTATTATCTCATCACAAAAACTTGCTTTTAACTGTGCTTTTTTAAGCTCCTCTTCTGCAATAATCTCCTCAGGTACTAAATCAGGAATATCATTCTCAAAAGACTCGTTAATAATCTTTGGAAGAAAATTTTCTTTTTCTGCTTTTTGAATATCATTTTCAGGCTCATTTTTCAAAAAAGTGGTATTTTTAGCTTTTTTTGATTTCTCTGTTTTTGCAACGCATATTTCAGTTTCATTAAAAGATGGAATTTCTTCTGTAGGAACATCATAGACTGCCTCTCTGCCACCAGTTTCAAGATTTCTGTAATTAAAGTCCCAGTTCATTTTCTTGACCAATCTGTATGCTTGTGGTCGAGTTATTGAAAAGACTTTAATTATTTCTGGTATTGTGAGTTGCATAGATGTAACTCCTTGTTAGTTTTCTTCGTAACTTTGAAATTTTTTACTATTTCTTAAGAGACTTTGATTCATTTTGTGTATTTTTTCAAGTTCTGGATTCAAAAGATTGCAAAATTCATCTGCCTTTTTCATTCCCATTTCACCTTTGATAAAGTAGCCAATTGTTCTTCTTGAAATGTTCAGTTTCTCAGCTATGTCAATGATTGACAATTTTTTGAGTATCATAGCTGCTCGGTATTCTTCATGTGAAAACTTAAAATTCATTGATCCTCCATTATTTTTATTGACTTATTCGTTATGTTGAATATTTTAGACTTTATAGGGTTATAATAATTTCGTATTAACGAAAGAGTCAAGTAAAAAATGCAAAGCCCTGAATAATTTCTGGAAATAGAAATTATCAAGAGCTTGAAGTGAAAGGAGGATAAATGAAAGTCGGAGAAAGGCTGTTAGAGTTGATGAAAGTCCTGAAACTCAATAAAACTCAGTTCTCTCATGAACTTAATGTAACAGCAGGTAATCTGTCAGACTGGATAAATCCAAATAAAAAATCAAAACCATCAATGGACGCACTTACGAAATTAAAGAATGTCTTTAATGTAAATATCAACTGGTTTCTGTCTGGAGAAGGTTTAATGTTTTTACCTGACCCGGATGGTAGGGTCTTTGGAGTATCAGAAGAAGCTGTTACATTAAGTGAAATTTCTGATAATAAGAATATCTTTGAGTTTAACCATAAAGGCATCCAATCCAGAACCGTTGCACTACCAATCTCAGGCTATATATCAGCAGGAACTCCAACTGATTTTGGAGATGATGCAATGACTCAATATCTGGAAATACCTAAAGCTTTCTTAAATGACAGATATGAAAAATACATAGCCTTTATCATAAACGGAAAATCAATGGAATCGCTTATCAAAGATGGAGACTTCGTTGTAGTTAAACAAAGAGATGACTGGTATAATTTATCAAATAAAATCGTAGCAATAAGAACATCAGATGGTATTACATTAAAAAAAATACAGTTTGATGATAAAAAAAGACAAATAATCTTATTACCACTTAATCATGAATTTCAAGCAATCATTCTCTCAGAAGAAGAACTTGAAGGCGTAAGCCTCATTGGTGAATTGGTAATGCAGTTTAGAGTGTTTAGGTAGAGAAAAGTTTATGGCAAGTTACAATAATCCATTCTGTATTGGGTGCCCTTATATCAATCAAAATCATTTAGTTAATACACAATTTTATATTCAAAATGCTCAACCATTAAGTATTCAAACAAATATTAATAGTGATATTTTAATAGTATTTCAGTCACCTGGTGAATTTGAATGGAGAAATAATACCCCTTTGAGTTCAGATAGTAGTCATTCAGCTAGAGCTAGAATTGAAAATTCTTGGCGTAGGACAGGTCATAAAAGACAAGAATATGATATAACAAATGCTGTACAATGTTACACGGGAAAAAGTAATTCCAGAGATTTAAAACCAAGAATTATACCTATACGAAAGTGTATAAAATGGCTTTGTAGAGACATAAAAACTAAAAAATATACAAGAATAATAACATTCGGAATAATAGCTTATCAATCAGTGGATGCTATCCTACAAGCAAATTCATTACTTATTCCATTAAGTCAATCAATTCATCCTTGTGGAGGATTGTCTAATACTTTGTTAGATAGTTTATGGTAATATTCAAACAAGAAAAGGAGATGTTATGATTAATGAAAATATTAAAGATCTAAGATACTGGAAAATAGAAGATCATACAAAAATTAAACACTTAACAGTGAACGAATATCTAGATAAATGGATAAAGATATTGGGTGATCAATATACTCCAACCATATTTGATTGCTATGGTGGTAATGGATTGTATAAAGATGTTAAAGATATTGAACATTTTGGTTCTCCCTTATTAATATCTAGGAGAATTAAAGAAAACTATTTAAATCTAAAAAGAAAGACAAACTTTTTTGTAATCGAAAAAGATAAAAAAACATTTGATAGTTTAAGTATAGCTCTTAAAAGAGAAAAACTTGATAAATATTGTTGTTTAATCAATGATGATTTTAATGTAATATATGATGACCTTTTACAAAACAAAGCATCAGAAGCTAATTTGTTTTTTATTGATCCCTTTGGGTATAATATAGATTTTAAAATATTAAAGAAAATCATGGAAAAAGGAAAATCTGAAATTATTCTAAATTTTATGTTTAATAGTATAAATAGATATATTGGGGTAAAATCAGTTCATGAAACTATTGATAGGCTATATGACTGTTCTGAGTGGAGAGATTTTATTAGTTTAACAGGTATTGAGAGGGAAAATTCAATAATATCTTTATACAAAGATCAATGCAAAAATATTGCAAAGTTTGTTTTAAATTATAGAATCTGTTTCCCGGATAAAGATAGAACATATTATTATCTAATTCACCTAACAAATCATATAAAAGGAGCTAAAATAATGAAATCATGCTTTGCTCAATTTAACGATGGAAGAATTGAGTATTTAGGAAAAAGAAAAGACCAATTAACTATTTTTGATTTAAAACACGATCATGTCAAAGAATATTTAATGAATACATTTAAAGGAAAAGAACAAACTTTTGATAATATTATTGATATTCTTATAGATAAATGCCCGTATTTAGAATGTGATATAAGGAATGCTATAAAAAAATTAGAAAATGAAAAAATGGTTAGTATTAATAGGAGAACAAGTAAAACATCTAAAGGATTAAGTGGTGAAGATTTAATCATGTTTGTAGGATTTTAATTATGAAAACAACACAAAGAAAGACACTCTTATATAAAACAAAAGTTGAATACGGAGATTATACAATCAATCATGTACTTGGTTGTTCCCATGGATGTTTATATCCTTGTTATGCTTTTATGTTGGCAAAAAGATTTGGAAAAGTTAAAACTTATGAAGATTGGTGTGAACCAGTAATTGTTGAGAACTCAATCAATTTGTTAAAAAAAGAAATTCCAAAACTTAAAAACAAGATAAACTCTGTACACTTATCTTTTACAACTGACCCTTTTATGGTAGGATATCCTGAAGTAACAGAGTTAAGCTTAAAAATAATTCAATTTCTTAATGAAAACAATATCAAAATTACTGCATTAACAAAAGGAATATTACCTTCTGATTTAAAAAAATTTTCTAATTGTAATGAATATGGGATAACACTAATATCGTTAAATGAGGATTTTAGAAAAGAAATAGAACCCTTTTCTGCAAAGTATAGTGATAGAATAATTAGTTTAAAAAATCTTCATAACTCTGGATTTAAAACATGGGTAAGCATTGAACCATACCCAACTCCAAACATCATTAATCAAAATTTTGAAGATATTTTAAACTCAATAGATTTTGTTGATAAAATCATTTTTGGGAGATTACACTATAATGGTAAAGTTTCAAAGTATAATGATTATCAAAATTACTATAATAAATTAGCAGATTTAACGATAGAATTTTGTAAATCAAAAAAAATTATATGTCATATTAAAAATAAAACTATTATTAGATAATTCTTGATAATGTGTGTGAATCGCTTTTACGCTTTTACACCTAAAATGACCAAATCGTATTTACGCTTTTACGCTTTTACACATGAAAAAGCGTAAATACGACCGTAAAAACGATGTTTTTTTTAGTGCATAAATTTTAAATGTCTATATTTCAGATAATTAACGCATTTACACTACGGAAAATAGGCTGTAAAAATGCCATAAATTTGCAATTCAGGTGTCACTTTTACCCTCAAAAAGCCGTTTTTTTGCAACTCTATATGAAAAAGCGTAAAAGCGATTTAAAGTTCGAAATAACATCAATTTATAAAATGAAAATTAACGCTTTTACACTTGCAAAAGGGGGTGTCACTTTTTACTCATATTTTTTGTTGATTGAAAAATTATATCTTAGATAAATAGACTGTCGGCTCTTGATGTAGATAGCTCCAATGCTGCAAAGAGGTCACAAATATGTAACCTGGATGTAAGCAAAGAGAAAAGGGGCACACTACAAATCAAAGCTCAGTAGGAGATATAATAAAGTTTAACAAGCAATTAATGAACATAATTAGCGATAAATAGTGGAACATGCAATCCCAAAAAGACACAAAATCAATATGTAAATAAACAAGCGTGTTCTTCAAAAACAAACAGCTTGTTTAACCTCTTGTTTGAAAATGTAAAAAAATATGTTTATTATTTGATAAACCTTGCAATTGATTCGCCCATTTTGA
>Ga0265293_10002352_pt1 | contig 38361 bp, 33 predicted proteins | sample Munlanlewell138R_FD_192505 | JGI IMG/M metagenome (GOLD analysis project Ga0265293, IMG submission 192505) | Leachate microbial communities from a municipal landfill in Southern Ontario, Canada - Leachate well 138R | ecosystem: Engineered > Solid waste > Landfill > Unclassified | place: Canada... | reverse complement strand
ACGCCACATCCACACTCAAAGACCCAGTCGAAATAACCCCAGACCCCAACACCCCAACCGGCTCAGCCCCCAACCGCATGATCGCCCCACGACCAAACTGCCGCTCGATCTGCAACAAAGCGGACTCCAAGGCCTTCTTGCGCTCGTCTTCCATGGTCTCGCAATCCTCCATCCGGTGAGGAGTGGGCCCGTGATGGGCCTACCCCTGTGGTCGCGCCGCCGCCGGTGGCCGGACCCTGCCGGGCCCCATCACCGAACGGTCGTCAGCGCAACGCGGACCGGATGAGGTGGAGGCTGGTGAAAGCGGTCCTTTCGCGTTGCCAAGGCCCGCCAAGTGGTGGCAAGTCGAGGTGCTTCACGGAAGTTCCGGAGTCACTAGCAATCGCGATAACTACCTTCGTCATCAGGCGTTCTTCCTCAACCGGTCGGCCGCCGACGACGTTCGACGCCCCGGAAACACTGCCCGGTGGGGGCGGCGCTCCGGAGTCGGTGTCAACGTCAGCGGCGCTGCGTGCGTCGAAATCCAAGTTCGAGGGCGCCGCCAGGACCGGAACGCAGGGTCCCAGGTTGGCGATGCCGATGTCAGCCTTGAAGAACGCTCTGACCGCAGCCGCGAGCGCGGCCACGAGCTCGACGGCCTCGTAAGGCAGTCGCTGAAGGAGTCGAGTGTGTACCCCGAGCGCTCTCATGGTTTCCACGTCGCATGCTATCACGCTGCCCCTTATGGCCCCTGATCGGTCCGGGGCCACGCTCGGGCTTCCCGCGAGGTTCTTGGGCCGGGCGAGCGGGTCGGTGCCGTCGTCGGCGCCGACCAGGTAACCGGTAAGCACTCCGCCCGTGGCGCCCTCCGCTATGGCGACGCGTTGTCCGCGGGCACGCAGCAGGGCCAGCACGAGGCTGGGGAGATCGTCGCCGTTGGTTCCCCACACGCTGTCGCCCAACGCTGCGGCGACCGCGTTCATGGTTGGTTTCGCGAGCATCAAAGCGTGCTCGGCGTCGTCGGCCTTCGCGGCCACGCGCACGTGGACGCCGTCGGCCTTGGCGTAGGTGGCCACGCTCGGATTGGCCTGCATGGTGAGCGCGCCGAGGGCCTCGGCCACCGTCGATTCGCCCACGCCGATCGTCTTGAACGTGTGTACGAAGAGCTTGCTGCTGGGCAGCGGGAGCCGGGGGAGGGCCTCGACCTTCCACATCCTCTCCAGTTCGCGAGGCGGCCCCGGCAACGTGACGATGTAACGGACCGATGCGCCACGCGTGACGCGCGCGAGCCAGCCCGGAGCCGTTCCGATCGGGTTGGGGAGCACCTCGGCGGAAGGGATGAGGCGGGCCTGCCTGAGGTTCGACTCGGGCATGTGACGGCCGCGGCCCGCGAAGCGCTGCCGCAGCCACGCTTCCAGCGTGGGGTCGACGTGCTGCTCCTCGCCCAACACGCCTGCTATCGCGTCGCGGGTGACGTCGTCGTCCGTGGGGCCGAGGCCGCCGGTCAGGACGACCAGGTCGCTGCGGCCGAGCGCGCCCGAGAGTGCTTGTGCGATGCGCTCCAGGTTGTCGCCGACGCGCTGCGACCAGTAGACGTCGACCCCGATCGCCGCCAGGTCGGCGGCCACGCGAGCGCTGTTGGTGTCGACGATCTCGCCGAGCAACAGCTCCGTACCAACGGCGATGACTTCCGCGCTGCGGATGGCTTTCATGAGAGACGATACCAGGGGTAACAACAGATGACAGGTGTCCGCCTATGTAGTAAGGTTGAGGCGGTTCCTCCCCCCTAGGAACCGGGAGAGGGCCTAGGCCCTCCACCATCTCCTCTCTTTGACCCTGCGTTCCCCCACGCAGGGTCAGACTTTTGGTGTAGCCGGGTGTCCCTCGGTGCGCGCTTAGCCTAGAAGTCCTAGGCAGATGTCCTGCCCGGCGGCGAACGGCTCATCGGCCGGTGCTAGCATTACCCATGGCAAGCTCCCCGTTCATCGCAGATAGTACGTCCAGCACGCACCCCAGGCCCGCGACGACGCTGGCGGAGCTGCGCGGCACCAAGTGGGAAAGGCTCGCTGGGCGCAGTGTGAGAGACGAGATCCGCGCCAACCTCGTGGCCGCCCTGCAGCGGGGCCAACCCCTCTTCGAGGGAGTGCTCGGCTATCAAGACACCGTGGTTCCCGCCATCGTCAACGCCCTGCTCAGCCGGCATCACTTCATCCTTCTCGGGCTCCGTGGCCAGGCCAAGACGCGGATCCTGCGCCAGCTCGTAACCTTCCTCGACCCGGAGGTGCCCTACATCGCGGGCACGGAGTTGCGTGACGATCCCTTCGCGCCCATGTCAGTGGAAGGCCGAGAGGTCCTCGAGCGCCAGGGCGACGACACGCCCATCGAATGGCTCCAACGCGATCAGCGCTACGTCGAGAAGCTTGCCACCCCGGACACCACGGTCGCGGACATCGTTGGCGATATCGACCCGATCAAGGCCGCCAAGCTCGGAACCCGGCTCGGAGACGAGCGCGCCGTGCATTTCGGCCTGCTGCCGCGGGCCAACCGCGGCCTATTCGCCATCAACGAACTGCCCGACCTCGCGGGTAAGGTCCAGGTCGCACTCTTCAACGTCATGCAGGAGGGCGACGTTCAGATCAAGGGCTACCCCATGCGCCTCCCGCTGGACCTTCTGCTCGTCTTCAGCGCTAATCCAGAGGACTACACCGCGCGCGGCAAGATCATCACGCCCCTGAAGGACCGTATAGGCAGCGAGGTGCGGACCCACTATCCGGTCAGCGTCGAAGAGGGCATGGCCATCACCAGCCAGGAGGCCTGGACCGAGCGCGAGGAGGGCGTGGTCGTGCCCACCTTCGTTGCCGAGGCGGTAGAGGAGGTGGCGTTCCAGGCGCGGATCGATTCGCGCGTCGACAAACACTCCGGCGTCTCGCAACGCCTGCCCATCAGCCTGCTGGAGAACGTCGTCAGTAACGCCGAGCAGCGCGCGTTGTCGGTGGGAGGACCGGGCATGGCCCGCATATCGGACCTTTACAAGGCCTTACCGGCGGTGACGGGCAAGATCGAGCTCGAGTACGAGGGCGAACTCAAGGGGTCCGAGAACGTGGCGCGCGAGATCGTGCACCGGGCGATAGGTCAGGTGTACGCGCGGCGGGCCGCCGGCCTGGACGCATCGGAAGTCGTCGAGTACTTCGAGGAGGGTAACAACCTGCGTTTGCGGGCAGACACGGCGAGTGGCGAGTGGCAGGGTCAGCTGGCCGGTGTGCCGGGGCTGCTCTCGTTGGCCGACAGCGTGGCGGCCTCGGAACCTCTACACTCCGCGGAGGGCACCGACGATCTGGTGGTGGTCACGGCCGAGTTCATCCTGGAAGGGCTCCACGCCCGGAAGTTGATAGGCCGTAGCGAGGAGTTCGGCTACTCCGCGCCCGAGAGCCGGGAACCCTCGACCAGGCCCCGGTGGAACTGAGGCATAACCCGGCCGGCGCCCTGGCGTCCGGCGCGCGGAGGAGGTGAGGCGAATGGCAGTAGTCCGCTACTCCAAGTATGAAGGGGGCCTTGACGACCTCGACATGGCCGACCTCATGCGCATGCTCCAAGACCGCCTCATGCAGTCGGGTTTCGAGCGCAACCCGTACGATCCCGACCCCGACTATCAGCAGTCTCTCCAGGAACTCTACGAGGCGATCGCGCAGGCGCTGATCGAGAACGCGCTGGTGAGTGAAGACGTCATCGAAGCGGCGCTCAACTCCGAGAACTGGATGAACAGCGAGCTGGGTGAAGCGGCGCGCCGGCTGGCCCAGCGACTTGGCCAAGAGGGCTACGTACGCACGATGCCCACGGGCGAGGACCCCACCGAACCAAGCGGGACGGCGGGCGCCAACGGCGAAAGCCCCGACCCCGGGCAGGTGAAGTTCGAGCTCACCGACAAGGCCATCGATTTCCTCGGTTACAAGACGCTACACGACGTGCTGGGAGGAGCCGGCAGGTCGAGCATCGGCGCTCACGACACGCGCTTCTCGACCACCGGGGTGGAGACGATCGGCGCCACGAAGGAGTACAGGTTCGGCGACACGCTCAACCTGGACGTGCCGGCCACCCTCGGGCACGCCGCCGCTCGGGGCCTGCACGCGGGAAGCCTCGACCTGCAGGAGGACGACCTCGTGGTGCAGGAGTCGGAGTTCCACTCGTCGGCGGCCACCGTCGTCATGCTCGACTGCAGCCACTCGATGATCCTCTACGGCGAGGACCGCTTCACCCCCGCCAAACAGGTGGCGCTCGCCCTGGCGCACCTGATCCGCACCCAATACCGGGGTGACACCGTCAAGTTCGTGCTCTTCCATAACGGGGCGGAGGAGATCCCGCTCGGGCGCCTCGCGCGGTCGCAGGTGGGTCCGTATCACACCAACACGGCTCAAGGCTTGCGGCTTGCCCAGCGCCTCCTCATGCGGCAGAACAAGGAGATGAAGCAGATAGTGATGATCACGGACGGGAAGCCCTCCGCCATCACCCTCCCAGACGGCCGCCTCTACCGCAACGCCTACGGCCTCGACCCGCTCGTCCTAGGCGAAACGCTCCGCGAGGTCAACTCCTGCCGCCGGCACGGCATCCAGATCAACACGTTCATGCTGGCGCGCGACCCGGAGCTGGTGGCGTTCGTACAGCGCGTCAGCGCCATGACCCAAGGGAAGGCGTACTTCACGACGCCCCACACGATCGGCCGCTACGTGCTGCTCGACTACCAATCGAGGCGCACCAAGCTGGTCAACTGATCTTTCGGGCGTGTCCGAGGCGCACCAAGCTGGTCAACTGATCCTTCGGGCGTGTCCGAGGCGCACCAAGCTGGTCAACTGATCCTTCGGGCGTGTCCGGGGCGCACCAAGCTGGTCATCTGGATCCCGACGCGGTCGCGGGGGCATGGCGCAAGGCGTCGGCACCGGTTCACTCGAACGAGCGCGACAGCCTGTCCAGCGCCTGGATAGCCGGCGCGTAGTTGGGATCGGCCGTCTTGGCCGCGCGGTAGTTGACCTCTGCCCGGTCGATCTCGCCGAGGCGCTCGTAGGCCTCACCCAGGCGGTAGTACGCCTCCACGTAGGCGGGGCTCCCCGGGCGCGCCTCGCCCGGGTCCGTGGCCTCGAACACGTCTATGGCCGCGTTGAAGGCGGTGATGGCTTCTGGCAGCCGGTCGGTGAACACCAGGAGCCGCCCCTTGTCGACGTAGGGCCAGAGTTTCGAGCGACCCTCGTCCGTCGTCGCGGCCGCGTCGAAAGCCGCGATGGCCTCGTCATAACGCGCGGCCTGCCACGCCACGCGCCCCCAGTCCATGGCGAACTGGTAATCGCGGCTCCTGAGGAAAGCGTTCTGCAAGGCCCGCAGGGCACCCGCAGGATCGCCGTTGGCGGCCCGAAGCAGGCCCTGCAGGTTGACCACGGCCGGGTCGGACTCACCGTCAATGGCCACGGCCCTGTCGAGTTCCGTGAGCGCGCCCGTTAGGTTACCGGTCAGGTACAGCGCGCGCGCGTACAGGAAGTGCGCGCGACCACTGTCGGGGTATCGGGCCACGAGTTCGGGACCGTTCAGCCGCGCGGCGGAGTTGTAATAACCCTGCTCGAGCAGGTCGCTCATCTGCGTGAACTCGTTCTCCTGAGCCGTGGCAACCGCCGCCACGAGCAGCAGCGCGACCAGCGCCAAGGCGCGCCAGGCGGCGCGGTCGCCAGAGCCCCGCGGGCCAGGGCGTCGATCGAGACGTTCCTCGTGCACGGCGTAAGGGTAACTCACGCCTGGGTGAGAACGCGTGGTGTTCCCTACGCCCCCGCGGTCCGCTCGGGGCTCAGAACGTCGGCCAGCCAATCGAGACCTTCGGAGGCGAGGCGCGTCAGGTGGTCGACGGCGTGGACCTCCATGGGTGGTGACGTTCTCACGAGGTTCACGAGCGACTTCTGGTCGACGGGCCGCTGGAACGAGGGCGCCGCGGCCTGAGCCAGGAAGCCGCGCACCTTCGGGTCGTAAGACAGCCCGGCGAAGCCGACTCCCGCCCGTGCAGCCAGGATGCAACCGTGCAGCCGCACGGAAACCACGTAGCGCGCGCCGGAGACGGCGCGCAGCGCCAGGGCGGGCGTCGTCGCGTCCCTGACGTCCAAGCCGGGCACCAGACGTACCAGTCGGTCTACCGCGGGAGAGTCCTGCTGCGGGTGAAGCGCCGTCGCCGCGAGCGGCGTGCCGTCCTCCCTCAGTTGCAGCGCGAGGGTCTCGAGGGCGGAGTTGAGGACGTCCTGACCCGACCGGGGCACCAGGACCACCGGACCGCTGGGGTCGCGGCCGGGCAGGTCGGGCGGTACGTCGAGCAGCAAGGCAGGATCCGCCACCAGCACGGCCGACAGGTTCAAGGTGCCGGCGAGCGCCAAGGACTCCTGATCGCGAACCGCCACCGGCAGGCCCCTCAGGGCAGCCGCCGTCCGCGCCAACCCGGCGGTGCTCAGCGGCCCCAACGATTGCCCGTACAAGACGACGCGCTTGCCGAGCCGCCTGGCCAGGCGCACCACGCCCAGGTAGTAGTCGAGGCTGCGGGAGCTGGTCACGTCCTGAAGCAGCCCCCCGCCACCGGACACGAGCGCCCCGCTTCGCAAGAGCGCGGGCAGGAGGCCGGACACGCGGTCGAACGACCGGACACCGTGGAGCTCCCGCGTGGCCCGCGGATCGGCGGACAGCACGACGGGCTCGAAGCCACGTTCTCGCAGCCCGCTCACCAGGCCCGCCAGGAGCGCCTCGTCCCCGACGTTACCCGCGCCGTAGTAGCCGCTAAGCAGGACGCGCACGTGGGCACTCAAGCATGTGATAGATCGTCCTCGGCCCCTTGCAACCAGCGCCTCACGAGGCGCGTGAGGAGGGCAGCGAGTGGCGCGAGCACGGCGCCGATGACCAGCCCCACCAGCAGCGCCACGCCGGTGCGTTCGAGCGAGATGAGCAGCGGTGTGTGGTAGTGGCTGAACGAGTTGAGGATGCTGGCCTGCGCCACCACCCCCGCCGTGAGCAACGGGGCGCGCAACCACACTGGCCAGCCGGGCAGCGCCAGCGCCACCAGCGCCGCAGGGTGCCCGAGCAGCTCCTTGAAGCGAGGCCGCGCCACGAACTCTCCCAGCAGCGAGCGCAGCGTCAGCTCGAACTGGCTGACACCGATCACCGGGTCGTTGCCGCGGCGCAGCAGCACCAACCCGACGGCGGCCAGGGCGACGAGGCCCAAGGCCACGTGGCCGAACGTGAGGTTGGTGGTGAGCAGGCGCTTGATCCACACGACGGGCCGGTGCAGCCGCAACAGGTAGGCGGCCAGGAAGATGAGCGGGGGCGCAAGCAGAGTGAGGCCCACGCCCGAGAAGGGCCTGATGGCGAGCAGGGTCTCGCGCTCGCTGCCGACCGCCGCCAGCAGCAGCGCGCCGGCGAGGCTCACCGCGGTCGCCCCGAGGATGGCCGGCAAGCGCTCCTTGAACGTGAGGTACCCGAGCGCAGGGAAGACGAGGGCGGCGAGGAGCGCCAGCGCGTCCCACCTGGCGCCCGCGAAGAACAGACACGCCAGGAGCACCAGACCGAGCGCCACTGCGCCCCAGGGCGAGGGGAAGCGGCGCGCCAACAGGAGTGCGCCCGCGAGAACGCCTAGGGCCGCCAGGCCCCGCAGCCAGGCGTTGGTCCGGTAGGTGGTGCCCAGGCTCTCGAGCGGACCGACGTCGTAGCCGTGCGCCCGCAGGGCGGGAATCAGGGCAGACACAAGCTTCTCCGTGTTGGCGATCGGGTCGCCCAGTTCCACGGTCGTGTAGGGACGCAGGTAGAGCAGCCGCACGTTGCGCTCCTCGACTCCCAGCAAGTACTTCTCGACCAGGTCGCCGGGGCGCAGGCGGCGGTCCACGTAGTCCTGGTTGAAGCTGAGGAGCCTGACGGTGGGGACCTTGTTCGCTATCTCGGCCATGCCGTTCTGCGGGCTGCCCTCGATCACGGCCGTGTAGAAGCCCTGCGAGGCGGCGACGAGCTCGTCCAAGCCGAACGGCCACCCCGCGACCTGCGTGCCGGCGTGCACTATGTAGCTGGCCTCCGGGGGGAAGTCCGCACCCACGCCCACCAGGGAGTAGGGACCGTTGCGCGGCCTGTACGCCACGTCGAACCCGGCGCTCTTCCACAGGCGCACCTGGGCCTCGTCCGGACCGGCCGGTAGTGTCGGCTTGACACTACCTGGCCACAAGTACCAGGTGCGGCCGTTCAGTTCGAACGAGCGCGCGGGAGGCACGTTCTTGGCGATCAGGCGGTCGAGGGCCCCCGGCGCCAGCGCCGTCACCAGTGTCGCGTTCGACGGGATGGGCGGCGGCGCCTCGCCGGCAGCCACCAGTTGGGCCTTCAGCTCGGAGCCGAGCAGGGTTGCGGCGTAGCCCTTCGACGCCAGCGTCTCGATGGTGTCCTCGTAAAGCGCCACGCCGGGCAACCCTAACGCTTGATAGCGCCTCCCGAGCTCCAGGCTCGTGAGCCCGACCATGCTCCCCTGGACGGCCAGCGCCTGCTCGTCCATGACGACGGCGACCTGCTCGCGGCTGCCCTCGGCGGCCACCCTGCGTAGCCCTAGCACGGCGGCCGGGACCAGCGCCAGGAGAACCACCAGCCAGAGCGCCTGGTCGAGCCTCGAGCTCCTGAAACCGGTGGGGCTCAAGCCTCACCGCGCCGGCGCCGCCTGAGGTAGCCGTCGATGTGATCGAAAAGGACTTCGAGGGCGACGCGGTTCTTTCCGCCCTCCGGCAAGACGAGGTCGGCATACTGCTTCGTGGGCTCGACGAAGAGGTCATGCATGGGTTTCACCGTCCGGCGGTACTGATCGATGACCGCCTGAGCGCTGCGCCCGCGTTCGGCGACGTCGCGCTCCAGGCGCCGGATGAAGCGCTCGTCGGGCGGTGCATCGATGAACACCTTGAGCCCCATGCGTTCACGGAGGTGCTGGTCGTGGAGGACGAGGATCCCTTCGACGATGATGACAGGCGCGGGCTCCAACCTCACCGTCTCGGCCGCGCGGTCGTGGACCTGGAAGTCGTACACGGGCCGGGCAACGGCGTTGCCCGCTTTGAGCTGGTCTACGTGGCGCACCAGCAGCTCCGAATCGAAGGCGCTCGGCTCGTCGTAGTTGGTCAGCACGCGAGCCTCGAAAGGCAGGTCTCCCTGCGCGCGGTAATAGGCGTCCTGTGGGAGCAGCAGGGCGTTGCCGTCGCCGGCCGCCGCCAAGAGCGCCTTGGCGACCGTGGTCTTCCCCGAGCCGGTGCCCCCGGCGAGACCGATGACCAGCGGGCCGGCGCTCATCGGATGGCGCTGTTCGGGGTGGCGCTCGTTGCCGCACCGTGGTCGACGGCAGGCTCGCCGAGTGCCGAGGAGCGCTCGACGGCGGCCCTGATGAAGCCCGTGAAGGGCGGGCTCGGCCGCATCAGGCGCGACTTGAACTCGGGGTGCGACTGCAGGCCGAGGAAGAACGGGTGGCCCCTCAGCTCGATGGATTCGACGAGGCCGCGCCCACGGCCGGCCATCCCGGGAGTCACGCCGCCGACCACCAGCCCGGCGGCCACGAGGCGGTCGACGTACGCGGGGTTCACCTCGTAGCGGTGCCGGTGGCGTTCGTACACCGTCGGCAACTGGGCGCCCGACTCGGCGTAGAGGCGGCCAACCAGGCTGTCGGCGACTACCTCCATCGGCCAGCTGCCCAGTCGCATGGTGCCGCCCATGCCGGCCACTTCGAGCTGCTCCGGCATCAGGTCTATCACCGGCTCCGGCGTGTACTGGTCGAACTCGGTCGAGTTGGCGCCGGACAACCCGGCGACGTGGCGCGCGAACTCGATGACCGCGACCTGCATGCCGAGGCATATGCCCAGGTAGGGGACGAGCCGTTCACGTGCCACCCGGGCGGCACGAACCTTGCCCTCTATGCCCCTGACGCCGAAGCCGCCCGGCACCAGGATGCCGTCGAAGTCCGCCAGCCTCTCGACCTCGGCGTCGACCAGGTCCTCCGCGTTGACCCAGTGGATGTCCACGGCCGCGTGGTTCGCGGTGCCGGCGTGCTTGAGGGCTTCCATGAGGCTGAGGTAGGCGTCGGGCATGGCCACGTACTTGCCGACCACCGCGATGCTGACGTGCCTTTGAGGCTGGCGCAGCACGCGCACCGCCTCTTGCCAGGCGCGCAGCTCCGGCGTGACCTTCTCCAGGTGAAGCATCTCCTCGATGAAACGGCCGACGCCCTGCTGTTCGAGCATCTCGGGCACGGCGTAGACGTAGTCGGCGTCGTACGCGTTGAATACCGCGGCCTCCTCGACGTTCGAGAACAGCGCGATCTTGTGCCTCCCGCCCGCGGGCACCGCCTGCTGTGAGCGCAGGACCAGTGCATCGGGTTGGATGCCCACGCCGCGCAGCGTGGCGACCGAGTGCTGGGTCGGTTTCGTCTTGTGCTCCTCGCTGGTGCCGAGGTACGGCACGAGGGTCACGTGGATGTAGAGCGTGTTCTCGCGCCCCTGCTCGAAGCGGATCTGCCGGATGGCCTCGAGGAACGGCAGCGACTCGATGTCGCCCACCGTTCCGCCGACCTCCACCAAGACGAGTTCGGCGTCGGCGGCGTCGCCCGCCGCGAAGATGCGCCGCTTTATCTCGTCGGTCACGTGCGGAATGACCTGGACCGTCTGCGAGAGGTAGGCGCCGCGGCGCTCCTGCTCGATGACGCTCAGGTACACCTGCCCGGTGGTGACGTTGTTCTCGCGGCCGAGGTCGACGTCGAGGAAGCGCTCGTAGGTGCCGATGTCGAGGTCGGTCTCGGCGCCGTCGTCGGTGACGAAGACTTCGCCATGCTCGTAAGGCCGCATGGTCCCCGCGTCCACGTTCACGTACGGGTCTATCTTCACGGCCGTCACCCGGTAGCCGCGCGCACGGAGTAACGCCCCGATGCTCGAGGTCGTGATGCCCTTCCCAAGGCTGGAGACCACCCCACCGGTCACGAAGATGTACTTACGGTTCATGGCTCACCTTCTCGGGACTCAATGCTAGCATCCGTGCTGCTCGTGCCAGTCAGGGAAGAGGCGTCAGGGCCACGCATGGTAGAGTCGCGCCCGACCGCGTTTCGAGGCGCGGAGGCGCAGAAGCTCGAGGCGTAGGCGCTGGCGCTTGTGGCGCGGACGTGCTCAGGTGCGAGGCGCTTACGCTAACGTTCGATGCGATCGCGCTGACGGTGGACGTTCGTCGAGGAGGCTCCGGCTGCTGGTGAACCAGGACGAGAACGAGGTGGCCGAGCCACGCGCCGGTGGCGCGGCCGGCGGGCAACCGCCCGGGATACTCTTCGTGATGACCGGCGCTTCCGGCGTGGGGAAGGACACCATCCGGACCGCTGCCGCGCCCTTCTTGGCCAACGTGTACTACTCCATCTCGGCGACCACCCGCGGACGCCGCCCCGGAGAGGAGAACGGGGTCCAGTACTACTTCCTGACCAGGGAGGCCTTCGAGCGCATGATCGCCGAGAAGGCGCTGCTCGAGTACGCGGATTACGTGGGCGACTACTACGGCACGCCGGAGGCGGCCGTCCGCGAGGCCCTCGACCGGGGACAGGACGTGCTCTTGGAACTCGAGCTGGCCGGAGCGCGGCAGGTCAAGCAGCGGATGCCGGAAGCGGTCATGCTGTTCATCGTCCCACCCTCGCTGCAAGAGCTCGAGCGGCGCTTGAGGGGCCGCGGCACCGACAGCGAGGAGAAGATCCAGAAGCGGCTGGCGCGGGCCAGGGAAGAGATCCGTGCAGTGCGGGAGTTCGACTACTTCATAGTCAACGACGACTTGCCGCGGGCCGTCCTCGAGTTCGAGTCGGTGATCCGCGCTGAGCGGGCCCGAGCCAAGCGGGTGACCGACGAGCACATTGCGGAGTTCCTGCGCACCGGGTCGGCTACCGGCGGCTGACGCCCGACTCACCCCGCCGCTGCGTGGTTCGCGGTAACATCCGAGGTCGTCGCGGGCGCCGGCCGGCCCGTACCCGTGATTCTGAACGCCGCCGCGGCCCACGCCGCGCTTGGAGGACCCAATGGCTCAAGAAGGTTACGACAAACTCATCGCGCTCACCGACTCGCGTTACCGGCTATCGATGATCGTCGCCAGGCGCGCCGCGCAGCTCAAGATGGGGATCCCGACGGTGCTCGAGCCCGGGACGCTGTCCAACCTGGAGAACAGCGTGACGGTCGCCATGAAGGAACTCGAGACGGACGCGGGCATCAAGTGGGGCGACGACCTGCCCCCCGCAGAGGAGTTCAAGCGCCTCGTCGAGGTTCGCAGGCCCGACCCGATAAGCACTCTGAGCGCCACGCCGTTCGACGACGACGAGGAAGACTGAGGGCCGACGCTGCGCTCACGCCCGCCCGCCTTGCGCTCCTAGCGCTCCTAGCCAACTTCCCTTGTCCAGCGTCGGATATGTTGCCGGATGCTAGGATGATTATGCATGGCGAGCAAAGAATACCGTCAACGCCTCATCGCTGAACTGGTCGAGAACGAGTTCATCTCGACCCAAGCCGAGATAGCAGAGAGACTCGCTCAGAGCGGCATAAATGTCACGCAGGCGACCGTCAGCCGCGACGTGAGCGAGCTGCGGTTGGTGCGGGTCCCCTCCGGCCGCGGCCGCCATCGCTACAGCGCCACGCCGATGGTCATGCAAGTGGACGTCGAGCGTGAGCTGAGTGACCGCTTCCGGCTGTTCGTGCGGCACTTAGACCGCGGCGAGAACATCATCGTCATCAGCACCGACGAGGGTCACGCCTCGGGCGTGGCCTTCGTGATCGACAAGCTCGAGCGCGAGGAGATCGTCGGGACGCTCGCCGGGCAGAACGCCATCCTGGTCGTGGCGCGTACGGTCGCTGCCGCAGAGTCCCTCTTGGAAGGCTTCGAGCGCCTGCTCAACTGAGGCCTGGCCTGGTTCCCGGCTCATGGGGGCGTGCTAGCCTGGGGCACTCTGGAGGAACAGATGCCCCGTCCCAACCGACGTTTGTTGCATGCTTTATTCGCCGCCATCGCCGTGGCGGTCGCGCCATTCACCGCCGCCTCGGCGGCGTCCCTCGCCGTCCATCCCTTCGCGAGCGACGACCCGTTGCTCGGCATGGCCATATCCAGCGAGCTGGCCGCGTCGTTCGGCGGCATGGACGTCGTGATCGGCCCGGAGGTCGCGGCCGGCGCCGTCCCACCCGTCATGGCTAGTGGAGGCTTCATCGGCCTGACGCGCGTGATCGGCGCCGACCCGATGTACGGTCCCGCCGGTCCGGACCTGCTCCGGGGCGGTCTAGGAGTGGACGTCGCGGTGTCGGGCCGCGTGCTGGTGCTGGATGACAGCTACCGCCTGGAACTCGTGGTGGCGGGCCCGGGTGGCGTCACCAACGCCACGGTGGAAGAGCCGCACGGCAGACGTGATCGGATCGTTGCGCTGGCAGCGCGCGTGGTCGCCAAGGCGTTCGCCGGCCCTGTCTCTCCCACACCACCCGATTCGCCCCCCCTGGACGGGGCGTACGCGACCTACATGACGGCGCTCGTTTACGCCAGCGGCGGGCTGACCGATGACGCCGCCTCGCTATTGGCCAGCGTCCCCGGCGGTGAGCTGCCCGCGCGCGGCCTGCGCCTGGAGGAGGACCTCGTCGCCGCTGCCGACCTCGCGTCCGCGGACGACCTCGCCTCCACCACGCGCCGGCTGCGCAGGGCGCTCCTGAGCCTCGGAGTGGACTCTTTCGACGCCGACGCCTCGTACGGGGCGTTCCAAGCGATCGTCAACGACACGGGTCTGCCCGTCGCGGGAGCGTGGGCCGCGGTGCTTGCCGCCAGCGTCGGCGATTACGCCACCGCCGCGAGCGACCTGCAGACGGTGACGGCTACCGGCTCGTACGGCTACGGCCGGGCGCTAGATGCGTCGCTGGCGTGGGCGCAAGGCGACACCGATGCGGCGTTGGCCAAGGTCGACTCCGTGACGGAAGGTGCCGCCGCGCTGCTAGGCGCGTCCATCGTCGCTCAGATGGCGCAGGACCCCGCCCGCGAGACTGCCGCGTTGAACGCGCTCACTCGCGCAGCGCCGTTCCTGACGTACCCCTTCGAGCGTCTGTCCTTCCTCGCGTTCGACCGGGGCGACGCCCTGGCGGCGGCAGAGGCGCTACTGCCGGCCGTGGAGCTCGACCCCGAGTCAGACCTCTACTGGACCAACCTCGGCTGGGCGTACTACCTGCTCGGCTTCTTGGACCGAAGCGAGGAGGCCTCGAACCGAGCCGTGGAGCTCGACGCCAACCAGTACATCGCGCGCTACAACCTCGGCCTCGTGTACAGCGTGACAGGTCGACTGACGCAGGCCATCGAGGCGTACGACCGCGCCATCGGCCTCGACCCGGGCGTCGACGACGAGGCCGTTAAGGACCTGGAGAAGGCCGTGCAGGAACACCCCGGGGCCGTGGCGGTCCACTACTCGCTCGGCTACCTCTACGACGCCGAGGGCCGCCGCGACGATGCCCGGAGGCAGCTCCGCACTTTCGTGCGCCTGGCCGGGGCGGCAGGGGACTACGCAGACTTCGTGAGCGCCGCGCGTGAGCGCTTGGTGGCGCTCGATGCGCCGCCCCCGCCCCTCGAGATCCTGGGCAAGGTGGTGCCCAGGCTGGGGGTCCGCGGCCCCGAAGCGGAGCCCTTCCACCCGGGCGACCGCGTGTTTCCCGTTTTCGAGGTGAGCACCCCGGGCGAGCAGCTCCCCAACAAGCTGAATGTCACCCTTACCCTCACCGACCCGGGCGGCAAGGCGACGGCGACGGCGAGCGGCGAGATCGTGGTGCCGAGTGGCGCCGTCGGCTACGTCATCGACTCGCTCGGCATAGACGTCCCGGAGGACGCCTCCGCCGGAACTTACACGCTGGCGGTCACGGTCGACGGCATCGACGGCACGCACGTCGAAGACTCGACCTCGCTCGAGGTGGACGGGCTCCCCGACACGCTGCGCCAACTCCTGAGCCGCGGCGTGGTGATGACGTCCCTGAGCACCTCCACCCCCCTCTACAGCGTCAAGGACCTCGGGGCGCCAGGACGGCTCGTCTCGAGCCTCCTGGAGGAACTGGCCTCCGGCGCCGCGGCCGCCGAGTCGGCGCTGCCGACGGTGACGGACGGCCGCTTCGCTGGACTCACGGGTGGGGAGCTGTTCAGCACGAGTACGGCCGAGGACGTGGAGGACTACCTCGCCTACTTGATCGCGAGCGGTGTCAGCGATTACCGCTTCGTCTTCGTCGACGGCTACGCTCAGTGGGCGCTGGACGGAGCTCCCACCAAGGAGTGACCCGACGGCCGGTGTAGGCCGCCCGGCGCTAGCCTCAGCCGGTGCCGAAGAGGCGGTGGAAGATGCGAAAGCCCGCTATGTAGGTGCCGGACGCGGAGCCCAAGGTCGTGAGGATGAAGACCAGGAGGACGCGCGCCGCACGGTTGCGCCACCAACCGGAGACCTTGGTGACGTCGTGCCTCAGCGCCTCGAAGTCGCCGACGTTGGGCCTCCTCAGCCATAACTCCGTACCGGCGGCGACGAAGCCCACGCCGATCAGCGGGTTGAGGGCCGTGAAGGGCGAGGCCGCGGCGGCCACCAGGATCGTGAGGGGGTGCGCGAGCGCTATCGTGGCGCCGACGGCGCTCAGCACCAGGTGGATGAGGGTCCAATCCGTCAGCAGCGTCAGGCCGACGTCGGCACTGCGCGAGAAGCCGACCACGAACCCGGCGACGATGATGGCTACGATCACCCAGGGAAGCGCCTTCGCGACCTTGCTGGGCGGCGGCACGGCCTCCAGGCGGGCGCTGGCATCGGCGGCGCCCGCCTCCGGCTCCCGCAGCCCGGCAGCGACGCCCTTGAGGTGACCCGCGCCCATCACGACGAGGACATCCTTGTGCCCCGGCCCCTGCTGGAGGAGCTTCGAGACCATGTACTCGTCGCGCTCGGCGATGAGCGGCCGGTAGATCTTTTCGCTCTTCGCCGCGAACTCGGTGAAGGTAGATTCGAGGATGTCGCCTTCCTTCAGGGCCTCGATGTCCTCCTCGGAGATCTTCTCGGTGCTGAACGCCGACGCTAGCAGGCCGCCGAACAGCGTGATCCTCTGCCACCAGGGCACGTTGGCGTATACGCGCCTCAGGGTCACCCCGATATCGCGATCGACCAGCAAGACGGGGAGATTCCTCTGCCCGGCTGCCTTGATGGCGGCCTTCATCTCCGCTCCGGGCTCCACCCCGAACTGCTCTGCCATCCGCTGCTGGAAGGCGGAAAGGGCGAGGTTGACGGCGAGCATCGCCGCCTTACCCTCCCGCAGGACCTTGAACAGGTCCATCTTGGAGTACGCGTCGGGATCGGTGAGTGCGCGGTAGCGACCCGCGTCGAGCTCGATGGCGACGGCGTCGAACCGGCCCCCCTCGATCATGTCCGTGACGGCGGCGGCGCTGGACTTCGAGACGTGAGCCGTGCCCAACAGCGTGTAGCGCACGCCCCCTTGCGTCACGAAATCAAGCGGCTGGTCGCCCGCCAGCGCACGTAACTCGGCCTCGGTGGGCGGCTCGGTGGCCGGGCCGGCTCCGGCCGTGGCCCCGGGCGTTCCGCCGGGCACTTCGCCGGCCCGTTCGTCCGCCCCGTCGCCCCCGGCGGAGGAGGTCGTCTCGGGAGCGTCGTCGGCGGCGCTAGACTCATCTCGCATGCCCGAAGTCTACCCTCAGGCGGCCGTTCCCGCCGCGGGGCTACCCGCAGCGCAGGCGGACCGCCCCGACTAGAATCGGGGCATGAGATCGCTCCCCCGCGAACGAGCCGCCCCCTCCACTTCGGCAGTCACATGAACGGTGGCATGGAGGGACCATTGCGAAAACCCAACGGGAGCCTGTCGGGGCAGGTGCGGCTGGCCCGGCTGTGGTTGCCGTTGGCGATCGTGGGCGTGGTGATCATCTACCAACTGGCGGTGTTACCCCGGGGCGGGCCGACGTTCCGGTTCTGGGCACCGCTGCTCTTCTACGGCGTCCTGGGACCACTCGCCACGTACGTGACCCTCAACTGGATAGCCCGGGGAGCGCGGGAGCGCGAACGCGCTCAGGCCGACCTGGCGCGCCTCTACGAAGAGCTCAGGGCGAGCCACGAGCTGCTAAGCGCCATCCAAGACGTCACGCTGCGCTACGCCGCCGCCCCGGACCTCGAGGGCACCATCGCCGTGGCCGCCCGGGGCGTCGCGAAAGTCACCGGCGCCGTGGCGGTGGGGCTGGTGGTCGGCCCGGCCGAGTTCGGCGCCTCGCAAGGCGTGGGCCTCACACCCGTGTTGGAGGCGGACTCGTTGAGCCGCGATCGTCAGCTTCGAGCGAGCGCCGCGGAGGCCGACACCTTCGTGGAGGGCGAGTTCCACGGCGTGGCCGGCGAGCACCTGGTGGTCCTGAGCGCGCCCCTCTCGTGGGGCGGCAGGCCGGAGGGCTCCCTACACGCCTACTACGAGGCCGAGCCGGGCCCGAGCAGTCGGGAAGCCCTGGGCATCCTGGCGTCGCAGTTCGCGGCCGTGGCCGAGGCCACTCGGTTGCGCATGCGCGACCTGCTGACCCTCATCGAGGTCGACCGCCGACTGCGCGCCGAGGGCAACCTGGAGCGGCTGCTCGACGCCGTGCTCAAGGAGATCACCGCCCGGGTGGCGGCTCCGGCCGGCGGCGTGTTCCTGTTGGACGAGGAATCGCTGTTGCAGCTACGCGCCAGCACGGGCATCGACCGGACGGGTCCGCCGCCTTCGTGGAAGGTGGGGGAGGGCGTGGTGGGGCGCGTCGCGCTCCAGCGCGAACCCAGGATGATGGAGAGCCTGAGCGACGCGGAGCGCCGGGGCGCCGGACCGCTTCTGAAGGAGGCGGGCAGCGCCGTGGCCCTGCCCCTCACGAGCGACGACCGACTCCTGGGGGTCATCGTGCTCTCGCACCCGGAGGAGAACCACTTCGAGCGCAGCTCCATCCCGTTCCTAGGCCTCCTCGCCTCTCAGGTGAGCCTCGCCGTGAGCAACGCGGCGGCTTACCTTCACTCCGAGGAGCTCGCCATCGCGGAGGAGCGCGCGCGCATAGCGCGGGAGATCCACGACGGCGTCGCCCAGCTCCTCGCCTTCACGCTGTTGAAGCTCGGGCTGGCCGACAAGCTGATGTCGAAGAACCCGCAGAAGGCGGTAGAGGCGCTGGAGCAGGCACGCGAGACCGTCCGTGAGACCATCAAGGAGTTGAGACGCTCGATCTTCGCGTTGAGGCCGGTCGATCTGGAACGCTACGGTTTCGTCGAGACGGTGCGCCGCTACGTCCTCGATTTCGGGCAGCAGAACGATATCAAGGTGCACGTCACGATAGGCGACCTTCCGACGCTTTCCGTGAAGCAGGAGGCGGTGCTCTTCCGGATCTTCCAGGAAGCCATGCACAACGTGGCCAAACACGCGAAGGCCGGGGTCGTCGAGGTCGAGCTGGGCACCGCCGCCGACGGCATGGCGTTCGTAGCGGTCAGGGACGACGGCCAGGGCTTCGATCCGCAGGCCGTTGGCGACCGCGTCACCAGCGCCGGGGGCATCGGCCTCAAGCAGATGCGAGAGCGGGTCGAGGCCCGCGGTGGCCGCCTCGAAGTAGTCTCGGGCGCCGGCAACGGCACCACCATCTCGGCCGCCATACCGGGCTGATGATCCGGGGCGCGCGGCAGCACGAGAACGGGCGGCGCTCAAGCGATCTGCGCCGCCCTCGGGGCACGCTCCGGTGGTCGGGCGGCCCGCTGTTCTAGTGTCGGGTACTACTTGTTGGTGCGGCGGTAAGAGTCGCCGAAGCGCTTCTGGAACTTCTCGACCCGGCCCTCCGTGTCGATGAAACGCTGTTCACCGGTGTAGAACGGGTGGTTGCCCGACCACACGTCTACGTGCAGCTCCGGCTTCGTGCTGTAGGTCTCCATTACCACTTGACCGTCGCAGATGACCTTACAGGCCACCATCTTCGGGTGAATGTTCTTCCTCATCGCTAAATCCTCCACGGGCTCGGCCCGGTATCGTCAACCTTGTGATGTTAGCACGCGCGGCCCCGCCAGGTTCGAAGGCCCTACACGCTCAAGCACCCGGCCCCTCACCGAACTTGATCAGCTGACGCTTGACGCGCCCGACTATGGCCCCCATGCCGCGCAGGCGCATGGGCGAGATGAGCTCCGCCAGCCCCATCTCCCGATAGAAGTCGTCCTCCAGTCCGAGGACCTCGTCGACGGTGGCTCCCTCCAGCCCGGTGCGGACCACCGAAGCGAATCCGCGCGTGGTGGGCGCTTCCTCGGGAGCATCGAAGTACAGCTTGACGCGGGCGGGCGGTACGACCTCGGCCTTGAGGAAGAGAGGGGTTTGACACTCGTGAACCCGCTCGAGGTCGTTCGCCATGCCGGCCGGCAAGGGTGGGAGTCGGTCCGCGTACTCCAGGAGCAGTGGGAGCCGCAGCCCCTTCGGCGCCCCACTGAACTCGTCGATGATGGCTTGCAGTCTGCTCGGAACACTCACCCAGATAGAGTAACAGGGAGCCGCAGGTGAGACGGCGGCGCAGCAGCGGGAGGCTAAGGGCGACGGCCTACAAATAACGGCGGTGTATCCTGGCGCTGCTGATGTTGCGCCTCCCGCCGACCGTGAACGTAGGACCTCAGGGTGCCGCGCGTGGCGCGCTCCGCGTGCCCGGCTCGAAGAGCCTGACCAACAGGGCCCTCGTCGTGGCCGCCCTGGCCGACGGCGTCACCACCATCCGCGGGGCGCTCGTCGCCGAGGATTCCGAGGTCATGCTCCGCGCGCTCGGACGCCTCGGCGTTCGAGTGGAAGCCGTCGCCGACGAACTACGGGTGCAGGGCGCCGGCGGCACGCTGCCGGCCAGGTCCGCCCAGCTGGACCTGCGCCTTTCGGGCACGAGCCTCCGCTTCCTGGCGGCCGTAGTGGCGCTCGGGCACGGCGAGTTCCGCCTGGACGGCAACGCGCGCATGCGCGAACGCCCCATCCAGGAGACGATTGACGCCATCAACGAGCTCGGCGGCCATGCCCGCAGCGAGGCCGGGAACGGTTGCCCGCCCGTGGTGATCGCCGCACGCGGCCTTGCCGGCGGCACCCTGCGGGTGCGGGGCGATCGCAGTTCGCAGTTCCTTTCCGGGTTGCTGCTCGCGGCACCGTATGCTCGCGGCCCGCTGACGCTGCAGGTGGACGGCGAGCTGCTGTCGAAGCCGTTCATCGACATGACACTCGACCTGATGCGCAGGTTCGGGGTCAGCGTGCAGCGCGAGGGCTACCGTTCGTTCCATGTCGTGCCGTCGCGCTACGAGGCCCGCGACTACCCCGTGGAGGGTGACGCCATGGCCGCCGGCTACTTCTGGGCGGCCGCCGCCGTCTCGGGCGGGCGGGCGCGCATCGAGAACCTCGGCCGCGACACGCGCCAGGGCGACGCGCGGCTGGCTGACGTGTTGGAGCAGATGGGGTGCGAGGTGGAGCGGAGCGCCGAACACGTCACCGTGCGCGGACCCCGCGGTGGTCGCCTGCGGGGGGGTCAGACCTTCGACCTCAACGACATGCCCGATCAGGCCCAGACGCTCGCGGTCGTGGCGCTGTTCGCCGACGCTCCGGTGCGGATCACTAACGTCGGCAACTTGCGGATCAAGGAGACCGACCGCTTGGCGGCGATGGCCAGCGAACTGTCGCGGCTGGGCGCCAGGGTCGACGAGGGCGTCGACGAGCTTCTCGTTCACCCGCTGGTAAGCGCCCCGGAGGCCCCCGTGATCCTCGAGACCTACGGCGACCACCGCATGGCGATGTCGCTGGCCGTGGCCGGCGCCCGTCTACCCAACGTGATCATCGAGAACCCTGGCTGCGTCTCCAAGACCTACCCGAGGTTCTTCGATGACTTCCTTGCCTTCCTTTCGGGTCGGCTGGCGTGACGGTCGGCGGCCCGGCGGGGTCTAGCGGCGGCTTCGACGCTCAGCCCGGGGCTCGCGTGGTGATCACCATCGACGGCCCCGCCGCTTCCGGGAAGTCGAGTGCCGCGAAGCTGTTGGCGCAGCGGCTGGGCATAGCCTACGTGTCGAGCGGCTTGCTATACCGCGGCGCGACCCTAGTGGCCTTGAGGCAGGGGATCGACGTAGCCGACGAGGGCGCGATACTCGCGCTGCTCGCGGAACAAGACGTGCGGCTGCACCCGGAAGCGGGCGGTAACCGCGTCACCGTCGATTGGCGCGACGTGACCGACGAGCTGCATACCGACGCGGTCGACGCGAGCGTGTCGGTAGTAGCCAAGCACCCGCGGGTTCGCGCCTGGGTCAACGACCGCTTGCGTGAGATGGGCGGCTCCTTCGTCATCGACGGACGCGACATGGGGACGAGCGTGTTCCCCGGCGCGTTGGCGAAGTTCTACCTCACCGCCGATCCCGCCGTGCGGGCGAAGCGACGCGCCGGGGAGCGTTCGACGGGCGTGGAGGCCATCGCGACCGAACTCTCGAGGCGAGACGAGCGCGACAAGCGCCAATCCGTGCCCGCCGCCGACGCCGTGGTCATCGACACGGGCCCGTTGACCTTGGTGGAGGTCGTGGAGCAGGTGCTGACGGCCGTCCTCCGCGTGCTACCCGCCAGGACGGTCAACACTTGAGCGAGTCGCGCCACTTCACCATGGCGGCCCCCGAGTTGAGGCTCGTCGTGATCGCCAGCACCAAGCACAAGCCCGAGGCGCACCCGTTGGCGCGCGAACTCGGCGAGCTCCTCGAGCGCGCGGGAGCGACCGTGATCTACGATTTCGTGGGTACGGGTCGGCTGGAACCGCGGGCGAAGCTGTCGGACCTCGCCGTGTCGGTCGGCGGCGACGGCACACTGCTGGCAGCGGCCCGGCGCCTGGCCGGACTCGACGTGCCCCTCATGGGGGTCAACCTGGGCAAGCTGGGGTTCCTGGCCGAGTTCGGCGCGGAGGAGGCGTTGGCCTACGCGACCTCCGAACGCGCCCCGGCCTGGCCGATCCGCGAGAAGATGATGCTCGAAGTCAGGATCAAGGGCCGGCCCGGCGTGTGGCACGCGCTCAACGACGTCATGCTCTCCCAAGGGGTCATGACGCGCCTCGTGCGCGTCCGCATGCGAGTCGACGGCGCCTACGCGACCGAGTACAGGGCCGACGGCCTCGTCGTCTCCACCCCGGTCGGCTCCACGGCGTACTCCCTCTCCCTCGGCGGCCCCATCATCGATCACGGGCTCCGCGCCCTCGTGGTCACGCCCGTCGCGCCACACAGCCTCACCAACCGGCCGATCGTGCTGCCCGGCTCGGCCGAGATCGGGCTCGAGGTCCTGACCAGGTCGGACGAGATAGCCATGGTGATCGACGGCCAGGAGCGGGTCGACCTCGAGGTCGGAGACACCCTCCTCGTGACCGCGGCGCCGCGAGGCCTCTGCCTCGTCTCGACGGGCAGACGCACCGCGTTCGACGTCTTGCGCCACAAGCTCGCCTGGGGCGAGGGCCCGCTCCCACCACTGCCAGAGACATGAACCGTAGCGAGGCGCTCTTGGTCGTCGCCAACGGGCACGGCGAGGACGTCGTGGCAGGGCGCGTGATAGAAGCGCTGCTGGCGCGCTCCCCCGGGCTGCGCGTGGAGGCCCTGCCCATCGTCGGCGAGGGCAGGGCGCTCGCCGACGCGGGCGCGACGTTGGTGGGCCCCCGGCGCGCACTGCCCTCGGGGGGCGTGACGCTGCACGGTTGGCGCTACTTGTGGGCCGACCTGCGAGCGGGGCTCATCGGGCTCACGCTGAAGCAGGCCTACTGGCTCGCCAGGGCCAGGCCCCGCGCGGTGTTCGTGGTGGGAGACTTCTACGCACAACTCATGGCCGGCCTGGTCCGCTCTCCCCGGCGCGTGCTGCAGACCTTGGTGTCGGTGCATCACGCTCACCGGGGCGGCTCCGCGGGCCGCTGGTTCATGGAATCGTTCCGCGCGCCGGAACTCCTACTCATGCGGCGAGCCGACAGGGTGTACGCGCGCGACGTGGCGACGGCGGCCAGGCTGCGCGAACTCGGAGTCACTCGCGCCGCGTACCTTGGGAACCCCATGATGGACGGCCTCGACGCGGCGCCCTTGGAAGGCGCCGAAGCGTCGCCGGCGGGGCCCAGGGTGGCGCTGCTCCCCGGCAGCCGCCCGTACGCGGTGCGCAGCGTCGCGCTCATGATCGCGGCCATCGAACGCGTGCCGGGCGCGCTCGCCCTGGTGGCATGGACGTTGGGCCCTTGCCCCGCCCCGCCACCCGGTTGGGAGGCCGACGTGGTCGATACCCCGGGCGTGGTCGCCGCCTGGCGCCGCGGCGCCACCCGCCTCTGGTGGGTGAGCGACAGGTTCGCCGGAGTGCTCCGGAGCGCCGACGTGGCGCTGGGCACGGCCGGCACCGCCAACGAGCAGGCGGTGGGCGTGGGGTTGCCACTGCTGGTGTTCCCGCTGCCGCCCGATTACACGGCGGAGTTCGTGGCCAATCAGGCGCGCCTCCTGGGGGGAGGAGTGACGACCTGCGAGCCTGCGCCCGAGAAGGTAGCGGCGGCCCTCGTGCGCCTGTGGCACGACCCGGCGGCGCACGAGAATGCCCGCCTTGCGGGCGCCGAGCGCATGGGGCCCGCCGGAGCGAGCGCCGCCCTGGCACGCGACCTGGAGGGGTGGTTGGAGGGTGGCGCCTAGCGGGAGGCCGCCACTTCCAGGGCTGGCGCCCTCCCGGGCCCGCCGGCCTCGGGTGCGCCCTCGCCCAGCAACTCGGCCAAGCGCGAGAGGCAGCGGTGATGCTTCTTGGCGTACGCGCCCTCGCGGTAGGCCACGTCGAAGACGTCCATGAGCGGCCCCTCACCGCTGGCGCGCAAGACCACCTGGCGGTCGTAGGCCTTGTCGATGAAGTGGACGAAGCGCAGCGCATCGTTCTGCGACGCCAGGCGTTCCACGCCGTGGAGGTAGATGCTGCCCACCTGTGCCAGTACCCCGCCGACGCGCGTCGGGTGGATGCTCCGTAGCAACTCCAGCAGTTCGTGCCACGTGAGCGAGAGGCGCGGTCCGGGCGCCGCCTCGTCGCGCTCTCGCCTGACCAGCTCGGCCTCCGTCAACCACTCGCCGCGCCTGGTGCGCTCGCGGAAGTCGGGGCCGTCCACCGGCACCACCTGGAACGAGGCGGCCAGCGACTGGATCTCGCGCCGGAAGTCGTCGGCGTTGAAGCGCCCCTGGCCCTGGGCCTCCGGCGGCGTGTTCGAGGTCGTCACGACCGCCGTGCCGGCCGCGAAGCGCGCGGCCAGGAACGTCTTCACGATGAGGGTGTTGCCGGGGTCGTCGAGTTCGAACTCGTCGATGCAGAGCAGCTCGGAGTCGGCGAACTCGGTATGCGCGGCCTGCATGCCCATAGCGCCGATCAGGTAGACGAGTTCCTGGAAGCTCAGGTAGCGCTTGTGCGGCGTGTCGGCCGCGGCGTACGTGGCCGCCAGCAGGTGGGTCTTGCCCACGCCGAAGCCGCCGTCGAGGTAGAGGCCGGCGCCGGGCTCCGCCTTGGCGAGGGGCCAGGGCCACCAGCTTGGCGCGTGGTGCCTGGACGCCCGCTGCCTTGCCGCGGCCCGCGGACGATGCCGCCAGGGCCGCCCCAGGACGAACTCGCGCAGGAGGTCGCGGGCGGCCGCCTGGGTGGGGTGCTGTGGCTCGTACGTCTCGAACGCGACTCCCGCGAAGCGGCGCGGGGGCCGCAGGTCCTTGAGCGAAGGCGGGGCCGGCGGCAGAAGTTGGTCGACCCTCAACAACTGCGTCACGCACGGGAGCCTACCATCCTGGTTTGACAGCCACCGAAGCCGGCCGTAGAGTGCGGGCGGTCGCCAAGTCGGGGAAGCCGGTGAGAACCCGGCACTGTCCCGCAACGGTAAGTCGCCCAGCTGCAGCCGCCGGGTCGACGAGTCCGAACACCGACGAGCGAACCTCACTGCACCCCTTGCGCGGACGAGGGAGGTAGGGTCGAAGGCCCGCAGGGGCACGACCATCGCCTCGGATAGCATCCCCTCAACCACGCAGGCCGAAGGAGAGCCACATGTCTAGGCGCCTGCTAGTTCCCGTCGTCGCCCTGTTCTTGCAGGTGGGCGCCGTGTTCGCCTCGTCGTACCCGCTCACGGTGGTCGACGAACTGGGTCACGAGCTGACCCTGAACGCGGCGCCCGCTCGCGTGGTGAGCATGCTGCCCAGCCACACCGAGAGCGTGTGCGCGCTCGGCGCTTGCGAGTCGCTGGTGGGAGTGGACCGTGCCAGCAACTACCCCGCGGCCGTGAGCGCCCTGCCCCGCCTCGGGGACGGGTTCGCCCCCGACCTGGAGGCGATCGTCGCCCTGGAACCCGACCTCGTGCTGGTGGACGAGTACGGCGGACTGCAGGAGAGCCTGGCCCGTTTGGGCGTGCCCGTCTACGCGGGCTCGCCCCAGACCGTGGCCGAAACCTACGCCTTCTTGAGCACCCTCGGCACCATGCTGGACCGTGAGGCCCAGGCGGCCGTACTCGTGGGGCGGCTGCAGGGCGAGATCGCCGGGGTGGCCGCCGTGCTGCGAGGCGTCAGCGCCCCGACCGTCTTCGTGGAGCTCGATCCCACCCCGTACTCGGTCGGACCAGGCTCGTTCATGGGTGAGTTGGTGTCGGCCGCCGGCGGCACGAACATCGTCACAGCCGCCATGGGCGACTTCCCGCAGGTCGACCCCGAGTTCGTGGTCCTGCAGGACCCCCAGGTCATCGTCTTGACCGACGCCCCCTTCGGTGTGTCGGTCGCCGACGTGGCCGCGAGGCCCGGTTGGGGCGGTCTGCGGGCCGTGACGGCCGGCCGCGTTTACGAGCTGGACGTCGACCAGGCGGACATCCTCAGCCGCTCAGGCCCGCGCCTCGGTCAGGCCGTGAGACTGCTCGCGACCCTCTTCCACCCCGACAAGTTCTGAGTAGCGGGGACGCATGACCGTAGCGGCGGAGCCTCGTCGGCGGCACGTCAGGCCGCGGTTGGCCTGGGTGTTGAGCGCCTCGGTGGTGGCGTTGCTGGCGGTCATGATCGTGGCCGTCGGCCTGGGCAGCGTCAGTGTGGGACCAGCCGAGGTCGCCCGAGCGGCTCTCAAAGGCCTGCGGGGCGACTCGTTGCAGGCCCTCGACCGCGTCGTCTGGCAGCTGCGGTTCCCTCGGGTCGTCCTCGCCGCCGTCGTCGGCGCCGCCCTGGCGCTGGCGGGGACGGTGTTCCAGGGAGTGTTCCGCAACCCGCTCGCCGAGCCGTACCTCATCGGTACGGCGAGTGGAGCCGGCTTCGGGGCCGTCCTGGTCATGTCGCTCGGCGCCTCGGTCCCGCTGCTGGCGCGCCTCGGGGCGCCGCTGGTGGCGTTCGCCTTCGCGCTTGTCACGGTATCACTCGTGCTCTTCCTCGCCAGGCAGGGCGGCGCGGTGCCTACCGTCCGGCTCATCCTGGCCGGCGTGGTGGTCGGATCGCTGTTCACCGCCGGAACCTCTTTTCTCCTCGTGGCCGCGCGGGAACAGGCCGCCGGGATCCTCTCGTGGCTGCTGGGCGGCTTCGGCTTCTCCAGCTGGCACCGGGTCGGCATGATGGCGCTCTTCGCGCTCCCGGCCATGCTCCTTGTCGGCGCCTTCGCTCGCGCGCTCGACCTGTTGCAGCTAGGGGAAGAGGGCGCCGCGTTGCTCGGCTTGAACGTGGAGCGCATGAAACTCCTGCTGTTGGGGGTCGCGACCCTCGTGACCGCGGCCGCCGTCAGCGTGGCGGGGGTCATCGGCTTCGTGGGCCTTATCGTGCCGCACGCGGCGCGCCTCGCGCTCGGGCGGCCGCACGCCCGGCTCCTGCCCGTCGCCGCGCTCTGGGGGGCCGCGTTCATGGTCCTGGCCGACCTACTCGCGCGCATGGTGATCGCGCCCGTCGAGGTGCCGGTCGGCGTCGTCACCTCCTTGGTCGGTGGCCCGTTCTTCTTGTGGTTGTTGCGGCGCCGGGGAGGGCCGGCGTGAGGGCAGGCCTGGAGCTCGACGGCGTCTCGGTGGAGTCCGGCAGGGGAGGTGCCCAGGCGCTGGACTCGGTGAGCCTGGGCGTGGCCCCGGGTGAGGTGGTGGGCGTGGTCGGGCCCAACGGCGCCGGCAAGAGCACCCTGCTGCGGGTCCTCACGCGCATGGTGCGGCCCAGCGCGGGCGTGGCCCTGCTCGACGGGGTGCCGCTGACCAGGTTCTCCCGCCTGGGGCTCGCCCGCGAGGTCGCGCTCGTGGCCCAGGCCCCGGAGGTCCCCGAGGGCTTCAGCGTCCGTGAGGTGGTGGCCATGGGCCGCGCGCCTCACCTGGGGCTCTTCGGCACGTTCCGTAGCGGCGACGAGGAGGCGGTGGAGCACGCCATGGCGGTGACCGAGACGACCGCCTTCGCCGAGCGCTTCGTGGAGACGCTCTCGGGCGGCGAGCGGCAGCGCGTCGTGTTCGCCCGCGCCGTCGCGCAAGAGCCGAGTTACCTGCTGCTCGACGAACCCACCAGCCACCTCGACCTGCGCTACCAGGTGGACCTGTTGCGCTACGCGCGCGCCCAGGCTGCAGCCGGGGTGGGCGTGCTGCTCGTCATCCACGACCTCAACCTGGCCGCGCGGAGTTGCGACCGGCTCGCGCTGCTCGCGGGGGGAGCCGTGGTGGCACAGGGGGCGCCAGGTGAGGTGCTGCAGCCCGGCACCGTGGAGCGGGTGTTCAGGGCCAAGGTCGACGTCCTTCGGCACGGCGAAGTACCCGTGATCGTGCCGCGCTTCTAACATAGGCCTCGCGTGAGGTTCAGTAGACGCTAGGCGGGTCGAAGCGGTGACGCACCTTGATGGCCAGGTCGTAGAAGTCCACCATCGCCTCCGTGGCCGCTTGCCAGCCGAAGCGTTGCATGTCGGCCCGCGCCCTCGCGCCCATGCGCTTGCGGGTGGCGGGATCGAAGAGCAGCGTCCGCAGTTTCTGCGTCAGGTCGCCCAAGTCCCCGGGCGTGAAGAGGAAGCCGTTCTCCCCGTCCTGGATGACGTCCGGGATGCCGCCGGCGCGGGCGCCCACGGCCGGCACGCCCGAGGCCATGGCCTCCATGGCGACGAAGCCGAGCGTCTCCGTGTCGGAGGGGAACGCGAAGACGTCCGAGCTGGCGTAGGCGGCGGCAAGCTCGAGGCCACCCATGTAGCCGGTGAAGACGGTGTTGGTGCCCTTGAAGCGCCGCTTCAGCTCGGCCTCGGCCGGTCCGGAGCCCACGAGGGCCAGGCGCACCCCGGGTAGCTGCGTCACCGGTCCGAGCAGCCAGTCGAGGCGCTTCTCGAACGACAGGCGACCCACGTAGGTCATCAGGGGAGCCTCGGGGTTCCCGTCCGTGAGGCGCTCACGCATGGCCTTGGTCCGGCGCTCGGGGCGGAAGAGGTCCGTGTCCACCGCCTTCGGCCAGAGGCGCACGCGGCGTATCCCCAAGGCCCGCGCCGACTTCACCATGGGGACGCTCGTGCAGAGGTTCACGTGCGCCTGGTTGTGGACGTCGCGAAGGAAGCGCCGCGAGGGCTGCTGGAGGATGGGCAGCTTCAGGTGCAGCGCGTACTGCGTGATGTCGGTGTGGTAGCTCGCCAGCAGGGGCAGGTTGCGCTGCTTCGCCAGGGCCGTTCCCCACAGCCCCAACACGACCGGATTGACGACGTGAACGACGTCCGGCTGGAAACGGTCGAGTTCGCGGCCCAGCCTGGGACGAGGAAGGCCGAGGAACAGCTCCGGGTACCACGGCCTGAACGGTAGGGCCGGAACCCGCACGATGCGGTGGCCCGCGTAAGACTCGGGTGGGTCGTGCGGCGCGAAGACGAGGACCTCGTGGCCCAGGACCGCGAACTGTTCGAGGGTGCGCGTTATGCGCGTGACCACCCCGTCGACCTTCGGCAGGAAGACCTCGGTGAAGAGCGCGATCTTCATGCCGTCGCCGGGCCGGTCAGGCCTAGCCGACCGCTTCCGGCTCGACCAGCGCTGGGTCTCCCGGCTGGTTCTCCCGCGTCCAGGTGCTCGTGGCCGGGATCTTCGACAGGTCGGCCCTGTCCGCGTACTTGTGGGCCACCTCGGTCACCTCCGTGAGCAGCCCCTCCTCCAGGGTGGTGGGTTCCAGCCCCAGGCTCAAGAACAGGTCGTTGCGCACGAAGAGCTCGTTCTCGGCGTCCTCGCGCCGGGGGTTGGGCGTGTGGGCCACCTTGGTGCCCGTGAGCTTGGCCACGAGCGTGGCCAGGTCGCGCACGCGGTGGGTCTCGGTCATCTGGTTGAGGATCTTCACCCGGTCGCCGCGCTGCGGCGGATTCTCGAGGGCGAGCTGCACGCACTTCACGGTGTCGGTGATGTGGATGAACGCCCGGGTCTGCCCGCCCGTGCCGTGCACCGTCAGCGGGAACCCCACGGCACCTTGCATCAGGAAGCGGTTGAGGACGGTGCCGTAATCGCCGTCGTAGTCGAACCGGTTTATGAGGCGCTCGTCGAGGTTGGTCTCGGGGGTGTTCGTGCCCCAGACGATGCCCTGATGCAGGTCCGTGATGCGCAACCGGTCGTTCTTCGCGTAGTACGCGAACAGGATCTGATCGAGCGACTTGGTCATGTGGTAGATGCTGCCGGGGTTGGTGGGGTAGAGGAACTCCTGCGGCACCCTCTTACCGTCGTCGGTCGTGACCTCGACCTTGAGGTAACCCTCGGGGATCTTCATGCCCGCGGTGCCGTAGCCGTAAACGCCCATGGTGCCCAGGTGCGCCAGGTGGATGTCCTGGCCGCTCTCCACCACCGCCGCCAGCAGGTTGTTGGTGGCGTTGACGTTGTTGTCGACCGTGTAGCGCTTTTTGCGGCTGTTCTTCATGGAGTAGGGCGCGGCGCGCTGCTCGGCGAAGTGCACCACGGCGTCCGGGTGCTCGGCTTCGATCAGGGCGAGCAGGCCGGCGTAGTCCTGGGCCACGTCCAAGTTGACGAAGCGGATGACCTTGCCCGTCCGCTCCTTCCAGGCGGCGATCCGAACGCCCATGGGTTGTATGGGGGTGAGGCTCCCGGCCTCCAGCTCGTTGTCGATGTTGCGCCTGGAGAGGTTGTCGACGATCAGGACGTCGTGCCCCAAGTTGCTCAGGTGCAGGCTGGTTGGCCAGCCGCAGAAGCCGTCTCCGCCAAGGATGATGACCTTCATGTTCTGCCTCCGGGAAGCGCGCCAACTAGGCCAGGCCGGTAGGCACGCAAGTAGCGCTCAGTGTAGCACCGGCCGGTGCCGCGGCCTGGCGCCCGCACGCGACGTCGGAACGCGGGCGCCGTCGCCACCGCGGCCCGGCCGGGCCTCAAGGTCGGACGGCGCCTTCTTTCACCCGGCGCCTGAACTCGCGCAGGCGCCGCTGGAAGAAGCGCGTGCGGTAGCCGTCGGCACCCGCATGCCAGGCGCTCGGTTTCAGGAAGGAGCCGATCACGGCCAGCGCGATGAAGAGGGGGTGCAGCAGCGACCACCAGAGCGTGGTGAACCCCCAGAGGTCGCGCCGCCCCCACTGGCGCGTGCCGACGCCCATGCCGACGAACTCGATGGCGACCTTCACGCCCCAGACTCCGAGGACCCAGGGAAGGATCCCGGGCACCAGCAGGGACAGCAAGGCCGCCGCCGTCAACAGCACACTCTGCAGGCCCAGCACGGCGATCCCGGCCAGGAACCCGAGGTGGTAGTGCAGGACGTGATGGTAGCGGCTCACCCACCTGCGCCGCTGCCTGACGAGGTCGGGCGCGGTCTTGACGCCGGTGGTGACTACGCGGCACTCCAGGGCGTCCGCGAAGGCGAGCCTGGCGCCGGGGAGGGCGCCCAGCTTCTGGGTAAGGAGGTCCTCGTCGCCGCTCGGGGCCCTGCCGGCCGCGCCGAACCCGCCCACGGCGTCGAAGGCCGAACGACGGTAGGCGAGGTTGTTGGCGCTACTGGCGTACTTCAACCCGAAGCGGGTGAGGCTCCTCGAAACGAGCATGAGCGTGAACCAGTCGACGGACTCGAAGCGCTGCAGCAGTGTCCTCGCCTCGCCGGGCCGGCTGGTGGAAACGTAACCGGCCACCATCACCACGTCGTCGACGAAGTAAGACGCCATGCCGGCAACCCAGTTCGGGTCGTGGACGCAGTCGGCGTCGGTGGCCACGATCAGCTCGCCGCTCGAGGCCCTGATGCCGTGGTCCACGGCGTTCACCTTCGGCGCAAGCCTGCGACTGGGCCGCTGGACGCTCACGAGCTTGAAGCGCTCGTCGGAGGCCGCGAAGCGTTCGATCACTTCTCGCGTGTCGTCCCGGGAACGGTCGTCCACCACCACGAACTCGAGCCGGCCCGAGTAGCGCTGGGCGGCCAGCGAGGCGAGGGTTCGCGGCAGCGTCGGACCCTCGTCGCGGGCGGGCAGGATCACGCTGACGCTGGGCGTAGCCGACGTGCGTCCGACGCGCTGGCGCCGCAGGGCGCCGACGACGACCATGACCATGAGGAACAGGTACGGCAGCTCGGCGAGGTACAAGATGGTGATAAGTGCAGTCTGCACGGGCTTCCCGGTCTCCTAGGCGGACTTTGGCCGAATCCTAACACCGGTCACCGAGGGTTCTGGGTCCGGCGTCCGCGACTGCTTGGCACCGCGCTCGAAGGTACGCTTCCAAGGTGGTGGTCAAGGACCCACAAGCGAGCTTCCATGCCTTCCTGACCCAGCTGCCCGGCTACGAGGGGCAGGTCGCCTCGTACCACTTCTTCCCGCCGCGCAAGGGTGCGGTGGAGGACGACTACTCGGGCCCGTTCGCGCCGCTGCTGGGCCGCGCGGGCATCAGGCCTTACGCGCACCAGGCCCGGGCATTGGAGGCCGTGGGGGCCGGCCGCGACGTGGTGGTGGCCACGGCGACGGCCTCGGGCAAGTCCTTGTCGTTCCAACTGCCCGTGCTGGACGCCCTGGAGCGGGGCGCGACCAGCCTACTCCTCTACCCCACGAAGGCGCTTGCCGCCGACCAGCTCCTCAAACTGCGGGGCCTGGCGGCCGCGATGGGCGCCGAGCTGGATGAGGTTGGCGTCGCCTTGTACGACGGCGACACGGCCGCCGAGCGCCGCGCCGGGGTCAGGGCCGGGGCCGGCGCCCTCCTGACCAACCCCGACATGCTGCATTACGGGATCCTGCCGCACCACGCCGCCTGGGCCCGCTTCCTTGGCGCGCTCGAGTACCTCGTGCTCGACGAGCTGCACGCCTACCGGGGAGTGCTCGGCTCGCACGTGGCCAACGTGGTGCGGCGGCTCCTGCGGATCGCCCGGGGTTACGGCGCCGACCCTCGAGTCATCGCCGCCTCGGCGACGATCGGTAACCCGGCAGAGCATGCGCAGCGGTTGGTGGGCCGGCACTTCGAGCTGATCGGCGAGGACCGGGCGCCGCAGGGCGCCAGGGAGTTCGTCATCTGGCAGCCGCCCACCGTGAAGGGCGCGCCCGCGCAGAACGGCGGGGAGAGGCGACGGTCGCCAAACTCGGAGGCTGCGTCGCTTGCCGCGGAGTTCGTCAGGGCGGGCGTGAAGAGCATCTTCTTCTGCAACTCGCGCAAGGGCGCGGAGCTGGTGCGGCGTTACGCGGTGGGCCTGCTGGGGGAGGAACAGGCCGGACTCGTCGAGAGCTACCGCGCGGGTTACACCCCCGAGGCGCGCCGCTCCCTGGAGGACTCGTTCCGCTCGGACGCCGTGACGGTGCTGACGAGCACGAGCGCGCTGGAACTCGGCATCGACGTCGGTGGCGTGGACGCGGTCGTGCTGGTCGGCTACCCGGGATCCAAGATGGCCATGTGGCAGCGCTCCGGGCGTGCGGGCCGGGCCGGCGGTCGCTCCCTCACCCTACTGATCCCCGGCGCCGACCCCCTGGACGAGTACTACCTGACGCATCCGGACGCCCTCGTCGACGGTCCCGTGGAGGACGCCGTCGCCGACCCCTTCAACGATGTCTTGCACCCGCGGCACGTGGTCTGCGCCGCCGCGGAGGCGCCGCTCCTCGCCGGGGACCCGCTGGTCGCACCGTGGCTGGAACTGGACGGGGTAGAGGGCCTGGCGAGGTTGGGCAACGGCGCTTACGTCAGCCTTCGGCGCTACCCTCACAGGCGTGTCGAGCTGCGAGGCGGCGGTGGGAAGCGGATCAGGCTCAAGGACGGGCTCGGCCGCACGTTAGGGGTCTCGGACCTCGGCACGGCGCTACGGGAACTCCACCCCGGTGCCGTCTACCTGCACCGAGGCGAGCAGTACCTGGTTGCCCAGCTCGACCTGAGGGCCGGGGTCGCCCGGCTCCTGCCTCACATCGAGGACTACTACACGCAGCCGAGGTCCGAGACCGAGCTCGAGGTGCTGGGCCCGTTGCCGGCGCACGCGGCTCAGGCGGGCGTGCTCGGGGACTCGCCGCGCGGGGTCCACGTCGGGCGGGTGCGCGTCACCAACACGGTCACCGGTTTCGTGTGCAAGCGCTACTTCAGCGAGGCCATCCTCGACGAGCGGGCACTCGACCTGCCGCAGCTCTCCTACGACACGCAGGCGCTGTGGTTCGAGGCCGTCGACCTCCCCGGAGGCCCCGCTCCCGCTGATCTGCCTGCAGCGCTACACGCCCTGGAGCACTGCCTCATTGGCCTGCTGCCCGCGTTCGTGCTGTGCGAGCGCGCCGACGTGGGCGGCGTCTCCTACCCGACCTACCCCGGTACGCTGAAGCCGACCGTCTTCATCTACGACGGGCACCCCGGCGGCGTGGGCTACGCGCGGGCGGGCGCGGCCGTGTTCGGTTCGTGGCTCGAGGCCGCCGCCCAGCTCCTCGAGCGCTGCCCGTGCCAGGGCGGCTGCCCCCGCTGCGTGCTGTCGCCGAAGTGCGGCAACGGGAACCAGTTCCTCGACAAGGACGCCGCCGCGCAACTGGCACGCGCCCTTCAGGCGGCGCTCGCAAGAGCCAAGGCGGCCACCGTGGCTGCAGAGGCCTAGGTGGGCTCCTGAGGCGCTGATGCTAGACTCTCAGCTCGTGCGGGTGGGCTTCGTCACTCAACTCAACTGGCGCCGCTACGGCCACTTCTGGCAGGCGCTGGTCGAGTCCGCTGGGCTGACCGCGGTGTTCGCGGACCCGGGCGCGGTCAGGGAGCGCCTCGTCGCCCCGGAGCTGGCGCATGTACCCGCCCTGGCGTTCCGCGTGGCCGCCGCCCAGGCCCTGGTGCTCGCGGAGTGCGACGCCCTGGTGGTTCCGCGCCTCGTACGCGAGACGCGAGTGGCGCGCGGCGCGGGGCAGGATCCGTGGGTGACGGACTTCGGGGGCAGCCTGCGCTCGACGCTGCCGGGCATGCAGGCGCTCACCGCCGTTCCAAGTTGGTTCGACGAGTCGGTCGAGTCACTCGCCTTCGAGTTCATGCAGGCCCAGCTCCATGACGCCGCGCTCGTGCGCCGGGCCCTCGACCGCACGCGCCCGTACGCCCGGGCGCCCAGGGTAGCAGCGCCGAACCTGGTCCGCCTCCCCGGCCAAACACGTACGGTCGCGCTTCTCGGCCAGCCGTGGTTGGTGACCGACGCACTGGAGAAACTGGCTAGCCGCCCGGGTGAGCACGTGGTCGGCCAACACCGTCTCGACCCGGAGGAACTCCGCGAGGAGGGCCTGCGGGAGGACGCGCGGCTCGTCGATAGCGATGCGGAGGTGCTGGGTGCGGCCAGGATGCTGGGCCGCAGATCGGCCGTCAGCCTGCTGCGCCTCGTGGTCGACGAGGGTTCGGGTTCCGACGCCTGGCTGGCGCGGCGCGTCGGTCGCGGCGCGCATAAGCCGTTCGAGGTGGTCACGCTGCAAGAGCTCCTGGCCGATCGCGACCTTGTCGACACCTTGATGGATCCCCGGCTAGACTGACCTCGTGCACGTCGTGCTGATGGTGGTGGCGCTGGCGCTGGTCCTGGTGAATGCCTTCGGAGCGTGGGCGGTCAGCCGGCGCAAGCCCGTCGTCGCGCGGCTCTTCCTCCTGTCGGCGATGATCCTGATGGTCGCCCTGGTCGCCTACGGTTTTCGAGACGGCTTGGCTTGGTGGATCCTCCTGGCGGGCGCGGTCCTGGGTTACGTCGCCTCCTTCCTGAACGCCCTGCTGGTCATCGGCAAGGTGGTGTGGCCCTACCACCTGCTGCGCGCCGGCATGCTCGCCGGGGTCCTGCTGGTCGCCCGCCTCATCGCGATGTGAGCGCTGAGCGCGGCCTGCTCGGCTGCGCCCGCCGAGGGCGTGTCGAAAGTATCGGAAATCTTATCTGCGTTGGTGTGGATTTCGGGCTAACTTGTGCCGAGGCCGCCTTCGTCCCAACGCAGCGTGCCACAACACACCACAACAGGAGGCACATCTTGAACCGTTCCCGTTTCTCCTCCCTAGCCATGGCGCTCTGCGTGCTCGCGCTCGCAGGCGTGGCGGCTGCTTTCTCCTGGGAGGACACCACCTTCCCGGAGGGCGACCACCATTACGTGTTCGAGATGGAAAGCGATTCCCTCGGGCCAGGAGTGACGTTGCGAGTCGAGTACTCCTACAAGCAGGTCGGCGGCACCTACGACACGACCTCGGTGACGACCGTGACGACCACCGGGGTGGAGGCGGACGAGCTCGCCGATGGGTTCATGGGCGGGGGAGCGGGCGCGATGCTCATGTTCGGGCCCTTCCTCACCTTCTACGGACCGGCCGCGTTCATGATGCCGTTCCTGCTGGGGGGCGAAGACATCCACGTCCGGAGCGAGCCCATCGTCAAGGAGGGCATCGGCACCGTCTACATGGACCGCACGGAGACCCATGCCGGCCTGGAATGCGTCGTCGTGAGGCTCGAGCTCGAGGACGAGGACTCCGTCATGGAGTTCGGCCTGGCCGAGGGTCTGCCGTTCCCCTGCTTCAGCCGCTACGGTGACGAGGGCGATTCGACCTCGATGCGCCTGATAGAGGCGCGCTGACACCGCCCTCGTTTCAGGAGGGGAGCAGGTCGGGGGGCTAGAACGCGTTGATGCCCGTGATCTCGCGCCCGAGCACCAGAGTGTGCACCGCGTCGGTCCCCTCGTAGGTCGCCACCGTCTCGAGGTTCAGCATGTGACGGATGGCGGCGTACTCGGTCGTGATGCCGTTGCCACCAAGCATGTCGCGCGCTGCCCTGGCCACACCAAGGGCGCTGCGGCAGTTGTCGCGCTTGGCCAGCGAGACCCGCGACGGGTGGTCCTTGCCCTCCTCCTTCAACCGGCCCAGGCGGTAGGAGAGGAGGTTCGCCTTGGTGATCTCCGACAGCATGTCGGCGAGCCGAGACTGAACGAGCTGCTTGGCGGCGAGCGGTTCGCCGAACGCGGGGCGGTCCGAGACGTACGCCGTGGCCTCGTCGAAGCACGCTTGTGCGGCGCCGACCACCCCGAACGCGATGCCGAAGCGTGCCTGGTTGAGGCACGACAGGGGGCCCTTCAGGCCGCTGACCTGCAGCTGGTTGCCCGCGGGCACGGTCACCTCGTCCAGGTAGAGCTCGCTCGTCACCGAGGCCCGCATCGACGCCTTGGTCTTGATGTCGACGGCCTCGAAGCCCGGCCTGTCGGTCTCGACGACGAACCCCAGGACCTTGCCGGAGTCCTCGTCCTTGGCCCACACGATGGCGACGTCGGCGCGGGACCCACTGGTGATCCAGCGCTTGACGCCCGTGATCACCCACTCGTCGCCCACCTTGCGGCAGCGCGTGCGCATGGCGCCAGGATCGGAACCGGCGTCCGGTTCGGTGAGCCCGAAGCAGCCGACGGCCTCGCCGCTGGCGAGCAGCGGAAGCCACTTCTCCTTGATCTCGTCGGTAGCGTACGCGCCTATCGGGAACATGACCAGGCTCGACTGTACGCTGACGAAGGAGCGCAGGCCGGAGTCGACGTACTCGACCTCCTTGCAGACCAGCCCATAGGCCGTGTACGAGGCTCCCGCGCCACCGTAGCGTTCGGGAAGCGTCACCCCGAGCGCGCCGAGGTCTCCGAAACGCCGAGCGAGGTCGGTCGGGAAGACGCCTTCTAGCCACCAACCGCCGATCTGAGGGAGGATCTCGGAGCGCACGTACTCGCGAACGCTGCCTTGGATCATGCGCTCTTCGTGGCTGTGCAACGAGTCGACGTCGTAGAAGTCTGTCAGCGACAGGGCGCTGCCGCTGGCTATCGGGGTCGTCATCGACCGCCTCCTTGTCGGGAACGGCTGCTGATCAACCGTCCCGGAAGAGCTGCTTCATGGCGTCCTCTTTCGAGGTACGCCTGGCGGGGTAGTACCGCTCGCCCTCGAGCGTAACCTTACCCGCCGCCAGCAGGGAAGCCAGCGCGGCCTCGAGAGTATCCACCGCGAGTTCCTCGAAGTGGTGCTCGTCTATGTACGACTGCACGTTGCGCAGGGTCACCCCCTTATGGGAACCCTCCTCGACCGCTTCGAGTACCCAAGCGTTTACGGTCATGCCGTAAGTCTACGCCCTGGCCCCGTTAGAATAGTCCCGCAAGTAGCCGAGTGGGGGCTCGGACGTGGGGGCGCCTCAGCGGGGGAGGGCGCCGGTTCCCAGGCGGTCTGCGCCCGCGCGGAACGCCACGGTCTTGCCGCCGGAGAGCTCCTGCCAGGTGACCTCGTCGTCCATGCTCATGACGTTCACGGGGCACGCGGGGACGCACGCGGCGCAACCGACGCACAGGTCGGGGTCGAGCATGAGGGCGCCCTGGGGGCCGCTGAAGTCGCGCGAGAGGGCGTTCGTGGGGCAGGCGCGGGTGCAGGCGGGGCACAGGATGCAGCCGTCCGCGACTCGCGGCAGGCTCCACGGCACGAGGGCGTGGGGCTCCGGCTCGCTGGCCGCCACGATGCGGTAGCGCCTTGCCGCCTCGGGCGGCGGCTCGGCTTCCTCCCCCGGCCCGCCCGCGGTCCCCTCGGCCGGCAACCAGGCCTCTAGCGGCGCAATCGCGCCCGCGACTCCCTGGGCCGCCTTGCGAACCCCTCCGCCAAGCAGCGCTCGGCGGCTCACGCGGGCTTGTGCCACGGGCGCGTCGAGCCGCTTCACTTGTTGGACGTTCACGTGCAACTCGCGGCCATGTAACGCCAGTAGGGCCTTCGCGTCCGTAACGGACTCGGCCAGCGCCTCCGGTACGCCGGCGCCGCCGACCTTGCAGCCGGCGCACTCGGAGCGCGCGAGGGTGACCGACTCGCTGGGGCCGGCCAGGCGCACGAGGTCGGGGCCCGAGAGCTGCGCCAGGCAGCGCACGCTTGGGGCGTCGCCGGCCACCACGCTACAACGCAGGGCGGGCGCCGGCTCGAGCCTGACCGGGTCGGCGAGCGCCTCGCTCGGGCAGGCGCGGATGCAGAGGCCGCAGCCGGTGCAGTCGACGGCGTCGAGCTCCACCCTGGTGCTTATCGTTATGG
>Ga0265293_10002351_pt1 | contig 38364 bp, 22 predicted proteins | sample Munlanlewell138R_FD_192505 | JGI IMG/M metagenome (GOLD analysis project Ga0265293, IMG submission 192505) | Leachate microbial communities from a municipal landfill in Southern Ontario, Canada - Leachate well 138R | ecosystem: Engineered > Solid waste > Landfill > Unclassified | place: Canada... | reverse complement strand
GAAAGCGTTGCAGCATCGCCGGCTGTCAGGGCATTCAAAATCTTGTCGGACACATCCGGTTGGGCATGTACGACAAAGACCGAACACATCAATAAGATAAAAGGCATCAGTGATTTCATACGTTAATAATTGAGTGTTAAATAATCGCATGGAACTCGCACACAAACATAATCATAATCATGATAATCACAAGTGTAAATTAAGTAGCATGCTTAATTGTGGCGAAGTCCACCACAAAAATACATTAATTATTTTATTGATAAAAACTTTGTGACAAAATTGAGGGGGTAGCATGTTTCTCTTGTAAAATTTTTCCTAAAGGAACATTTTTGATTTTTGCTTCAACCCAAGCCGTAAAATCAAAGGTATTGATTAATTGCATTTCAAACTTATCATTTTTTAATGATTCAATTTTCAGTACTGCTTTCTCCCATTCTTCTTGACGTGCTGTACTTGACAAATTGTCATATGATTTTTGAATCACTTTCAACACCATTTTTTCAGTTCTATAATTATGCTTGCTGTTTTGAATTTCACGGCGAATTGATCTAATTTCAGGCTCTATATAATCAAATTCTTCCAGCTCATAGCGAATCATCAAATTGATTAGGCGAATGGTTCTGACCATGGAAACAGAAAAGACATTTTTCTTAGCAACCACTACTTTATTAATAATTTTTTTAGCATTGGCATAATCACTTAGACCGAAATATACAATTGAAGTGTAAAGGAACAACTGAATTTGTCTGTCTAAGAACAGTTGATTCATCTTGCCATGCAGTTCATGTTCATATTGATTCAATACTTCTCGCGCCTTTGAAAATTGTCCTGTGTCAATGAATGGAAATACAGAATATAAGAATACCACACATTTTACCTGAAGATTAAAATGTACAAAAGTACTATCTAAATTTTTCAATTTCTCAACAAAAGAAGCCATATCTTCATAATTTTTCAAACGCCGCAAAGTTTCTAATACGCCTTCGATAGTCATTAGATAATAAACCGGAGGGTTCGTAAATAAATGACGATTTTCCTCGAACAAAATATTCAATTCATAAAAAGAGAATATGGCAGAATTATAATCGCCCACATAATTAAGATAATAGGATTGAAACAACTTGTGATTTTTTTTAATCTCAAAATTCTCGAATGAAGAACCGGCAACTATACTCATTTCACTGACCACCAAATCGTTCAGATCTTCAATGTGTTTTTTTGATCGGGCAGTAACTTTATTCAAAATCCTAAATTTCAGTAGCTCGTACAAGGAAGCATGTTGGTATATTTTTCTAACTTTATTCAGTGTGTCAGTCAGACTCTGTTGTTTGAATAATAATTTCTGTTCGGAGCAATCCGGAAAATTCAACATCAGTAAAAAATCCAATTCCATTTTTTGTGCATGCAACAGCATATTAAATTCTTCGTACCTCAATGCCATTTGCTGTATTTTTTCCAACACTTGGAAACATTCTGTGTAGATAGATTTTTCAAACAACACCTTGGCATGCATCAACAAATAATTCATGGTAAAAAAACTATCATGTTTAATACGTAAGCCGCTGAGCACAGTCAGTAAAGAATCAAACAAATAATTGATGGCAGTATTGAAAGCAGCTTTCGGACGTTGCGAACGAAAATTGAATTTGATATCTTCAGGATCTGCGTAAGGATCTTTCTCAATAATTTTATACAAGCATGCATAATCCGATTCATTATTTTGTATGTCCATGACAGAACTGATTTTCTTACGTTCTGCTTTACTGAGCGAACTAATCAACTGTACAAGTGATAAAATTTTAGCCATATTGGGTATATGATTTAATTTTTTTCAAAAGTAATTTATTTTTAGGAATATCACAAACTCCCCGATAATTCAATTTTATAATATTGATTAGCAATCTTTTAAATAATACTAACAAACCAAATACTATTTTGAAATTATTAATTTGAAATTATTTTGGTTTTTCTTTGGTAAATACATGATTTATGTTTGCATTACAAATTATAAAATATAATCCTTATTATTAATACCTTTTATGGAGACTAAAAAAATTGTTGTTATTGGAAGTTGTAACACCGACATGGTCGTAAAGACCAACAGGCTTCCTATACCCGGAGAAACTGTTCTTGGAGGGGCATTCATGATTAATCCAGGAGGAAAGGGTGCCAATCAGGCAGTTGCAATAGCCAGGCTTGGAGGAAACGTTACTTTCATTTCTAAAACCGGTAATGATTTATTCGGCAAGCAATCTATCGAAAGATATAAAGAAGAACGCATCAATACCGATTTCATCTTTTCAGACAAGGATTTACCTTCCGGAGTTGCTTTGATAACCGTTGACACACATGGTGAAAATTGCATTGTAGTGGCATCCGGAGCCAACGGAAGTTTAAGCCCTCACGATATAGACCAAGCAAAGCAAGTGATTGAGTCGGCGGATATTCTGCTCATGCAGTTAGAAATACCCATGGAGACGGTGGAGTATGCTGCTAAACTCGCATTAAAAAACAATACCAAGGTCATTTTAAATCCTGCTCCTGCTGCATTTCTATCTCGAGAGCTCTTATCTTACCTGCATGTTGTCGTTCCCAATAAAACCGAAGCGGAGATGTTGTCAGGCATTAAAGTTACAGGATGGGAAACTGCCAAACAAGCAGCTGAAATCATCAGTAAAAAGGGAGTAAAAAATGTCATCATTACCTTGGGTTCCAAAGGAGCATTGATCAAGGAAGGAGATCATTTCATGCAAATCCCTGCCGAGGAAGTCAATGCAGTCGATACTACCGCCGCGGGAGACACCTTCTGCGGAGCACTTTGTGTCGGAATAGCAGAAGGCCTCCCTTTAAAAGAAGCAGTCAAGATGGCAAATAAGGCATCTGCACTGACAGTGACTAGACCTGGTGCACAATCAGCCATTCCGTACAGGAAAGAACTTGTTATAGAAGAATTTAAACTCTGATTCATTATTCACAATCTTAAATACCACACATTATGTTTATCATCAACAGTTACTCTTTAGCCGTGATATTTTCGGTCATCACCATGATTTGCTGGGGTTCTTGGGCAAACACCCAAAAGTTAGCAAGTAAAACCTGGCGGTTCGAATTATTTTATTGGGATTATGTTATCGGTATCTTCCTATTGTCTATTTTATTAGGATTTACCATGGGAAATATCGGAGAATCGGGAAGAAGTTTTGTAACCGACCTGGCACAAATTGATGCAAGCAACTATATCAACGCTTTCATCGGCGGTACCGTATTTAATTTATCCAATATCCTGTTATCAGCTGCAGTAGCTATTTCCGGCATGGCAGTAGCGTTCCCCTTAGGTGTGGGCATCGCCCTGGTGTTAGGCGTGTTTGTCAATTACTTTGGTGAACCGAAAGGTAATCCGGTGATCCTTTTTACAGGTGTTCTTTTAATCACCATAGCCATTATCCTGAACGGCGTGGCTGCTGCAAAAAATACCTCCTCAGACAAAAGCAAAAACAACAAGGGAATTATCATTGCCCTGATTGCCGGTGTTTTGATGTCCTTTTTCTATCGGTTTGTGGCAAGCGCTATGGATTTAAGTAATTTTACTAATCCTGAAATCGGTAAAGCCACCCCTTACTCTGCTTTCTTCATTTTTTCCGGAGGTATTTTTATTAGCAATTTCATCATCAACACCATCGTGATGAAAAAACCTTTTGTGGGTAGACCTGTTAGCTATAAGGAATATTTCAAAGGTAAATTCAATACCCATCTTATTGGGCTACTGGGTGGAGTCATCTGGGGATTAGGAACTGCTTTCAGCTACATAGCTTCTGAAAAGGCAGGACCCGCCATCTCCTATGCTTTGGGACAGGGAGCACCGATGATCGCCGCCATCTGGGGAATTTTTGTCTGGAAAGAATTTAAAGATGCTTCCAAACAAACCAACTGGTTGCTATTGTTCATGTTTATATTTTTTATCATAGGTCTTGCTTCAATAGTATTTTCTGGTGCTGCGTAAATAACAAAAGTTCGTTTATAAGATTCAATATTCTTAGACCGAAATTGCGGCAAACTCAATATGTTCTTTGACAAGTTTATCATTTAATCTTCTGTTCGGCTTAATACAGAACACGCGAATAAATCTTCCGAGCAGGTAGACATTGTGTATCGATTCCTTACGAGGAAAGCTTCCACAACGGAAAGATAGAAAATTTTCATACAATTTTTCTATACATTCTACTAATTATGAATTACTTACACTTATTTAAAACGTAGTATTCTAAATAAAATTCAAATTATAAAGTCACCATAATATATTAATAATTCATTCAATTTTACTAAATGCGTATTAGATCCATTAAATATTTGATCTTTATTGCTGTCTTAATATATTCTTGTAAAGCAGATGAGCCATATATATTAGATATTCCTAAGTCACAGAATCCTGATTCTTCTAATACAGGGTATTTGTTTGACTTAGACCCGGATAATTATAAAGGTGTTCCATTGTCAGATATATATGAAGTAAGTGTAACTCAAGGTGATAAAAAAGAAAAGATTGTTGTTTTTCAAAATGCTTGTCCTGAATACATACCAAATTACATGGATTTAACTGAAAATGACAAATTCCCTTTAGATATTTTTAAAGATAGAACTATCAACTGGGCTAATTTTTCATTCGATGGCACAATTAAAATTGAAGTTAAGGTGATTTCTCATATAATTAAACTTAGTTCCAATGTACAAATATGGCCATCAAGACATCAGGTTATACCAGATGTAAATGCTAATATAATTACGTTTACTATTAATAAACCCGGGCAATATTCAGTTGAAATAGGAAGTGAGGGATATAAAAACGGTTTGGTAATTTTTGCTAATCCAAAAGAAACAGATATTCCTGACCCACATTCTTCTCAAATTTTGGTATTAAATCAAGCATCTAAAAATGAAGTTAATAATTTACCAGCTTCTATAAACAGTATTTATTTCGAAAAGGGAGTTCATGATATAGGCGTATTTGAAATTCCTTCAAATATTAAATCTGTTTATTTAAAAGAAGGAGCATGGGTTTATGGTAGTTTCATAATGAATAATAATGCTGATGTAAAAATTTATGGTAGAGGTATTCTTTCATCAGGAAATCTTAAATTTAGAGAATCCCATTGCATAGAAGCCTTAAATGGTAGTCATAATATCAAATTAGATGGTATTGTTGTAGCTGATTCGAAATATTTTGCAGTAAGATTAATAGGAAGAAACAATCATGTAAACTGGGTGAAAATTATTGGTGGCTGGACATATAATTGTGATGGTATAGCTGCTTATGAAGGCTCAACTGTAAAGAACTGCTTTATATGGGCAAATGATGATGCCATAAAAATATATAGAAATAATATAAACTGGCAGGATATAGTAGTTTGGCAATTAAATAATGGTGGCGTAATACAAATGGGTTGGGGCGGCTCAAATGCTACTAATGTAAATGTAAAAGGCGTAGATGTTTTACGTGCTGAATGGAACAAACCTGGATTTAACAGGGCTTTACTAAATTGTGTGGGCAATAGATACCAAAATCCAGAGCAATCAGGCTCACAAAAAAATTGGATTATTGAAGATGTAATAACAGAAACTGCCATACCGGTTGTATTCAACATCACTCCTGATATTTTTAGCTATAACGAAATTAAAAATATCACATTGAAAAACTGGAATGTTAAGATGCCTATGAACACCTCTTTTGTTAATGAAATTAAAGGGAATAGTAATATTCCTGCAAACTATATAAGTGGTTTGACATTCGATAATATAATCTTTAATAATATAAAACTGACAAATTCTAACTGGATTTCAACAACACAGATAGAAACTGCAAATATTGTTGAACCTATTTTTAAATAATATAATGACTTTAAAATCAGGACATAATATCTTAATTATTTTTGTAATTGCTCTAATGTTCTCTCAAAATATTTTAGCTGCCACTTATCATATCAGCTCAGTAAATGGAGATGATAATGCAAATGGATTATCAGCAAATAGCGCATGGAAAACTATAGAAAAAATTCAAAATACTAATTTACTTCCTGGTGATAGCGTCAGATTTGAAAGGGGGTCTTCCTTTGAAACCATCTATTTTATATATGATTCAGGAAATAGCAATGCTCCAATAATTATCACTGATTATGGTAATGAAGAACTTTCTGCTCCATCTTTTACAAACAAAGTATTTGAGCAAGGTAATTTTGGAAACTGCATAAGAATAAAAGGAAGTTATGTAATCGTAGAAAATTTATATTTCCATGACACTCCAACTTATAAGGGGGGTAGTTATACCACTGATGGCGGTTGGGCTATATGGGAAATGGGAACTGTATATATTGATAAAGGTGCTGAATATTGTATTGTCAGGAATAATGAATTTAATGATTGTCCGGTTGGCATTAAAAGCTATGGTAACTATGCGCTGATAACAAATAATTATGTGCATGATTGCAATAGAGTTTTGGCTGAATGGAATTGGGGACCGATAGGTATATGGTTGGGTGCCGATAATCAGGAAGCAAGTTATAATAGAATATTCAATATGAGAGCTGAAGATCCAAGAATAAAATGGGCAGGAGATCACGGAGGAGGAGCTGATGGCGGAGCATTTGAAATTGATGATGGAAGATATCCTAAATCAAACATACATATACATCATAACTACACACGTGATTGCCAGGGATTTATGGAAATAACCTGGACTGATGTGGTACAACATCCCGAATATAAGAACTTCAAAATACATCATAATATTTCTGATGATTATCAGGCATTTATGGCTATATGGCAAGGAGAAAACTTCGAAATAGACCATAATACCATTGTAAGGCGTAAAGTTAATTCAAACGATTGGGGCGTATTTAATATAACAGGTAATAATATAAAAAATAAAATTCGTAATAATATTATTGTAACCGAAAAGGATATATCTATTTTTAATACAGGTATTACATTCAATACTTCTCCTAATAATATTATAGAAAATAATTTATACTTTGCTGCTGAAGGTAGGATGAATTTAGGAAAAGAAGGACCCGGAAAAAATTTAGTTCAGGGAAATCCGCAATTCGTAAATTACGAAAGATTGGAATTTGCAAGTGATTTTGCAATTAAATCTAATAGTCCGGCTATAAACAAAGCCCAAAATTTAGCATATAATTTAGATTTTAACAATAATATTATTCCGGATGGAAATGCATATGATATAGGAGCTTTTGAATATTTTGACCAAACCTCAACACATCAATTGAAAAGCAATAATAATTTTGTTTACTCTTATTCAAACAATATAATAATAAATAATTCAGAAAATTTTAATCAAGCGTATATATATAATTCTATAGGTTCTCTTTTAAAAAAAATAAATTTAAAAACCGGAATGAATAAAATTGAGATGAATAAAAATCAAACCTATATTATAAGCTTAGATTATAAATTTAGTGCAGTTGTAAACATTTAATAAAACATTTCTATTATGAAGAAAATTATTTTATCCGTATTAACATTAGTTTTCATTGCTTGTAACACACAATCAAAAACTAACAATTACCCTGAATACAAGGAAATTAGCTTAGATGTACTAAAAGATAAAATTAAAGGTGGATGGGCTGGACAAACTATAGGTGTTACCTATGGCGGACCTACTGAATTTAAGTTTAATGGGACAATGATTCAGGATTATACCCCAATTCCATGGTATGATGGATATCTTAAAAAAACTATGGAAGAAGAGCCAGGTCTATATGATGATGTTTATATGGATTTGACTTTTGTAGAAATTTTTGAAAGATTAGGATTAGATGCACCTGTTGATTCTTTTGCTCATGCATTTGCACATGCCGAATATAAATTATGGCATGCTAATCAGGCTGCAAGATATAATATACTTCAAGGAATGAAAGCTCCTGATTCCGGACATTGGATTAATAATCCTCATGCTGATGATATCGACTACCAGATTGAAGCTGATTTTGCTGGTTTAATGAGTCCGGGATTACCAAATACCGCTTCAGAAATAAGTGATAAAATAGGACATATAATGAATTATGGCGATGGTTGGTATGGTGGTGTATATGTTGGAGCAATGTATTCTTTGGCATTTATTTTTGATGATGTTAGCTTTATAGTAAAAGAAGCACTAAAAACAATACCGCAACAGAGTGATTTTTATAAATGTATTGCTGATGTAATAAATTGGTGCGAACAATATCCTGATGACTGGAAACAAACATGGTTCGAGCTTGAAAAAAAATGGTCGTCGGAAATAGGTTGCCCAATAGGCGTTTACAGTGCATTCAATATTGATGCAAAAATTAATGCTGCATATGTGGTAATGGGATTGCTTTATGGAAATGGTGATTATGGAAAAACCTTAGATGTAGCAACTCGCACAGGACAAGATTCTGATTGTAATCCTGCAACTGCCGGCGGAATCTTAGGTACCGTATTAGGATATGATAATATACCTGCATATTGGAAGCAAGGATTATCTGAAATTGAAGATATGAATTTCAAATATACAGATATGTCACTGAATAAGGTTTATAAAATAGGTAATAAACATGCTTTAGAAAATATTAAAAGAAATGGTGGCGCCATAGGAGAGAATACAGCTAAAATTAAAGTCCAAAAACCTATAGCTGTAAGATATGAAAAAAGTTTTGAAAATATGTACCCGGTTGAGTTAATTGATATAAAGAAAAATATTCCTGACGAATTTGAATTCGAGTTTGAGGGTACAGGCTTCGTTTTAAATGGTGGAGCAAATAAAGTAAACAAAAACGCAGCCGATAAAATTCTTAAAGCTACAATATATATCAATGGAGAAGAAATTGAAACTGTAGAATTTCCTACAAATTTCACAACAAGAAGACTTGAGTTGTTCTGGAGATATAACTTGCCAAAAGCTAAACATAAGGTTAAAGTTGTGGCTCACGATACTCAAAAAGGCTATTATTTAAGAGCTATAAACTGTTTGGTATATGATAATGAACCAAAAGAACATACTCATAAATAAATTTTTCAACAAAATTTACTGAAAAGATAATCATGAATAAAACTGTAAATACATCACTGCTTTTTCTGTCTGCCTTAGCATTAAATGCTCAGGAAAGACCAAATGTTATTATTGTATTATCTGACGATCAAGGTTATGGTGATTTTGAATGTCATGGAAACCCTATACTTAAAACACCAAATTTAAATAAACTACATGATGAGAGTGTAAGATTTGACAATTTTCATGTTGCACCTCTTTCTACTCCTACTCGCGGACAATTAATAACGGGCTTAGATGCCATGCATAATGGTGCCAGCACAGTTTTATCTGGTCAATGTATGATGCGCAGGGATATAATTACCATGCCCGAAGTATTTAAACAAAATGGTTATAGCACAGGAATTTTCGGGAAATGGCATTTAGGTGATAATTATCCTGATAGACCAATGGACAGGGGATTCGACAAAGCTCTGTGGATTAAAGGATGGGGACTACTCTCGGAAGTAGAGTTCGATAATGATTATTATAAAACCAGATATATAGATAGTCTTACTTGGAAATATTCCGAGAAGTATTGCTCTGATTTATGGTTTGATACTGCAATGGAATGGATGGAAAAGAAACAAGATAATGATGAAACATTCTTTACATATATAGCTTTAAATGCACCGCATGGTCCGTTCCAGGCACCTAAAGAGGATTATTTGTCGTATTGCCATAATCTTGATATAAAAACAGCTATGTTTTTCGGAATGATACAGAATATAGATAAAAATATGGCTCGTTTGGATTCATGGTTGGAATCAAGAGGTTTAAAAGATAATACTATGGTGATATTTATGAATGATAACGGCACTTCTGGAGGATTAGACGTATTTAATGCAAATATGCGAGAGGGTAAAGGAAGTATTTATGACGGAGGACACAGGGCAGCTTGCTTTGTAAGATGGCCAAATGGAAACTTAGGTGAAGCACGTAGCGTTGATTATGTTTCTAATATTCAGGATTTACTTCCGACATTTATAGATTTATTTGAATTTGCTCCTGATTCAAAATATCAATTTGACGGTATTAGCCTGAAACCTGTACTTAAAGGGCAAGAAACTGATAATGAAAGAATGTTGGTAATTCAGCAAGGTAGCCATACAAATCCAAATAAATATAATAGTGCTGTTGCATACGGCAAATGGAGATTAGTTAAAAACAATGAGCTATATAATCTTACAAACGACCCCGGTCAGGCAAATAATATAGCCGGCGAACATCCGGATATTTTAGCTAAAATGCAAAATTATTATGAAAATTGGTGGGCTACGGTAGATACTCCTGAAAGAAAAGAACAAATTCCATTGTTTGTAGGAGCAACTCAAGAAAATCCTGTAATACTAACTTCAGCTGATTGGGTGGGTAACGGACCTAATAGTCAGTGGACTATAGCAAACGCTCAAGACGATCCCGGCGGGTATTGGTTAATTGATGCACAAGTTGGTGGAAATTATCGAATTGAAATAAGCAGATGGCCTTTCCATATAGATAAGATGCTTACAGATGTGGGAGTTCCGTTTTCTATTGGAGGTACAAGCATAAGAGAAGGTAAGGCATTGGCAATAAAAAATGGATATGTAAAATTAAACAATGGGGCACCTGTTAAAATGCAAGCAGCTGCCAATGCAAAAAAAATAACTTTTGAGATAAATATTCCGGCAGGAATCAATACTTTAAAAACTTATTTTACAGATGCAAACGACAAACATCTTGTTAGTGCATACTATACTAAAGTTGAAAAACTACCATAAGTAAAAAATAAATTAAATACCGTGCGAATAATAATTTGATAAAATTATGAATAAACTTAATTCATTTAAGCATATAATTCCTATTCTGATATCTATTGCCTTTTTCTGCAATGCAGCAATCGGACAGGTTGTTACAGGTATTGTAACCGATAGAGATACAGACGAAAGTTTGATAGGAGTTACTGTGAGGGTAAAAGGTTCAAATACCGGAACTATTACAGATTACAACGGACAATATAGAATTGAAGCTAATACAAATGATATTTTGGTATTTAGTTTCGTAGGAAAAGAGTCTGTTGAACTAAAAGTAACATCGAACAGACATAATATTGAGATGTTCGACAATTCAATTTCTATAGATGAGGTAATCATAGTTGGTTATGGTGCCCAGAAAAAAGAAAGTGTTGTGGGTGCAATCTCAAATGTCAAAGGTGAAGATATAGCTAAAATTACCGGAGTTACCAATGTTTCTAATGCTTTGGCGGGTATGGTACCCGGACTTACCACTTTAAATTATGGTGGCAAACCCGGACAAGATCAAGCTCAAATAATTATCAGGGCTAAATCAACTTGGAATGGCATGGACCCATTGGTTTTAGTAGATGGTGTAGAAAGGGATATGAATAATTTGGATGCAAACGAAATAGAATCAATTTCTGTGTTAAAAGATGCATCTGCTACAGCAGTTTTTGGTGTAAGAGGAGGTAATGGAGTTATCTTGGTTACAACAAAAAGAGGAACTGAAAGTAAACCTACCCTTACCATCAACACAAATAGCGGAATTAAAACAATATCTAAAATCACCGATTTTCTTGACTCATACAATACAAGGTGGATTAGAAACCAGGCTATAGAAAACCAATTGCCCATAGACCCTAAAACATGGGGATATATCACACCTATTGATGAATTAAGACATTTTAGAGATCAAGATTTACCTTATCAGTATCCTAACGTAAATTGGAGAAATGAAATTCTTAAAAAATATGTTTGGTCGCAAAAAGCAAATATAGAAGTAAGAGGAGGAACAAAATTTATGAAATATTTTACTTCGATGTCATACTTATATGACGGCGATATTCTAAACGGGCAAGATTTAGGTCAGGGTTATGTACCTAAAAACGACTATTCACGTGTGAATTTCAGATCTAACTTCGACTTCTCTCCTACTCCTATATCTACTTATAGTATTGATATAGACGGAGCTACAGGAAAAGAAAATTCTATGGGTGCAGCTCCTCATTTAATGTGGCTACCAATATATAAAGGTAAAGGACCTGATAGCAATCCGGTAAGATATGAAGACGGAACTTTTGCTAACAATCCTGCCGGAGGAGAAAATATGGTTAACCAAGTTGAATTACTCAACTATAGCGGTATGACTACAGAAACAAGAACTGATATCAATGCTACTTTTAGTTATAAATTAAAAATGGATTTCTTAACTAAAGGATTGGTATTTAATGCTAAGGTTAATTTTCAGAACTTTTATTTATCCGAGGGTCCAAACGTATCTGAATCTCATGTTGCAACAAAATATGTAGATTACAGAAATAATGTTGAGCTATGGGACTATCCTAAGATATTTAAAGATGAAAAGCATGGTTATGATTTCGTAGTTCAAAAACCTACAATAGGTGCTGAAAATGCTCTTAATAATGTATATCAAAATTTGATGTATCAAGCATCTGTTGATTATGCCAGAAATTTTAAAAACACTCATAATGTTACTGCTCTTTTATTATTCAAAAGAAGAGAAAACTATAGAGGCGCAAACTTCCCTTCATACAGAGAAGAATGGGCAGGTCGTGTTACTTATGATTATCGAAACAGATATTTATTCGAAACCAATGGAGCATATAATGGTTCGGAAAAATTCGGTCCGGGTAATAAATTCGGTTTTTTCCCATCATTGGCTGCTGGTTGGATTATTAGCAACGAATCATTTATGCAAGATGTGTCAGCTTATGTTAACTTCCTAAAGCTTAGATATTCATGGGGAAAAATTGGTAGCGATAATAATATTCCAAGATGGTTATACGTAACTCAATGGTCAACAAGAAATAATGATGCAAAATTAGGTTATCCTAATGCTACGGTTCCACCATTTCAATCTTTTAATGTAACAAATATTGGTAATCCTGACGCAAAATGGGAAACTGCAATTAAAAATGATATAGCTTTGGATGGTGCTTTCTTAAACCATAAGCTTTCATTTAATTTTGATTATTTCTGGGGAAAACGCGATGATATCTTTATGAGTGCCTCAGATAGAAATATTCCACCTTGGTTTGGTGCCGACCCGGTTGCAGCAAATATTGGTAAAACCAAAGAGCATGGTTGGGAGTTCGAATTAAAATGGAATGACAAAACAAGTTTCAATATGAATTATTTTGCAAGTGCTTCTATTTCTTATGCAAAAGATGAAATAATTTATGCTGAAGACCCTTTCCTTTTACCTGATTATCAAAAGAAAGAAGGGCATCAGATAGGACAAACATTCAGTTATTTAAACGATAAAGTTATTAGTTCTTGGGATGAAATGTACACAGGTGTAATGTGGTTAGAAAATCCTCAGGCAGTGCCTGGAAATTACAGACATATTGATTATAACGGAGATGGATACATAGATGGAGATGATTATGTGCCATTTGGATATCCCGACCATCCTCAATATTCATTTAACTTCACCGCAGGCGCTGATTACAAAGGTTTTAGTTTTATGTTCCAGCTATATGGCACAAGAAACTCAACTCTACAAGAATGGGTATATGAGTTTATGGAGCCTGAATATGGTTCATTCGACAAATATTTATTAGGAAATGTATGGCTACCGAATGAAAATAACTATAATGGTCCGTTCAGACATCCGACATTTATGTTCTCTTCGAACAATACAAATATCGGTAATTACCAATTCAAAGACGGCACAATGTGGAGATTGAAAAATGTTGAAATTGCTTATAATTTTAACAACAAAAATCTTAATAACTTAGGAATAAACTCATTAAGACTATTCCTTACGGGAAATAATATTTGGTTATTCTCACATTTAAATGAGGACAGGGAAACAGGCGGAGTTAGAAATACTCATGATAATAAAGTCAGATACCCTATGACCAAATCATTTAACGCAGGCTTTAATATTCAATTTTGAAACTTAAAATACTAATGATAATGAAATCAATCAGAATTTTAAAAACAATATTTTTCACAAGTATATTCATGGTATCATTGGTTTCTTGTGAAGATTACTTAGATAAAACAGAAAAATCTGATTTATCAGATGAACAGGTTTTTGGAAATTATAAAAACTTTCAAGGTTATGTAGATGGGTTTTATGGTGCCAGTTTGGTAATGTATGCAAGTCATGCACTCACTTCAAGTTTAGATATAGGCGATGATGTAGGTTCAAATAAAAACTTTACTGTTACATATAATATTCCGTACGGATATTACAACTGGATATGGAATAATTACCACCAAAATATATTTAATCAGCATGATGAATCTATTAATAAAGATACGAGAACAGGGTTTTGGACTGGAGGATGGTATAATATAAGAGATGCTAATTTAGGATTAGAAAGGCTTCCCATGTTAATTGAAGCTACTGAGGAAGAAAAAAACCTTATAAAAGGTCAGTTATTATTCTTTAGAGCATGGAATCATTTTGAAATAGCACGCAGCTGGGGCGGAATTCCTTATGTAGATGAATATCTTTCTCCTGATGCACCTATGAACTTTCCACGCTTGAGCTATCACGAAACTCTAATGAGAATTATCGAGGATATGGAAGAAGCGGCTGATTTATTGCCTAAGGATTGGAATAATACTGCACAAGGGCAAGCAGCTTATAATTCTGCTAATGGCAGGGTTACAAAAGGAGCGGCTTTGGCTACTGTATCAAGAGCATATCTTTATGCAGCAAGTCCGTTGGCTTCCAAGCTTAAAAATGGTTCTACAGATTACGACCACGATTTATTAGAAAAATCTGCCGAAGCTTCATGGAAAGTAATAGAATTAGCTAATGAGGGTATATATGAATTGGTTCCGTGGAGTCAGTACAAAGAAAATTTCGCAAGTAATAAAACAGGTAGCAATACAATCTGGAGTAAAGAAATTATTTGGAGCCGTTTGAAAAATGGTGTCGGAGCAAATCAAATTCACAATGGTATGGGACGTATTCATAATAGCGGTAGATTTGGTGGAAATGGAGTTGTTACAAGCGCAACATTAAATATGGTTGAATTATACGAAACAGCCTCAGGTTATCCGATAGATGACCCTAACGGAGATTTTGACCCTGCAAATCCATGGGCAAACAGAGACCCGAGATTTTTATCTACAATATTGGTAGATGGCGTGAAATGGGTGGAATCACAGAATAATGCCCAAGCATATATTCAACTTTATTCATCTGGTGGCACAAGTGCTACAGGAGCCGGTTTGGATATGGACCCCGGAACACAATCAGGTTCAGTTACAGGCTTCCTTATCAGAAAATATATACCTTATGGAGTAAATGGAACAGACCAAAAATGGGCTCAGTATAGATTTCAGGTGCCATTTATCAGATTGGCAGAAATGTATTTGAATTATGCAGAAGCTGTTAATGAAATTTACGGTCCGAATACTAGCCCTTCTTTTGCAAACATGACTGCCGTAGAAGCAATTAATACAATAAGAAGAAGAGTTATGCTTCCTACTAATGAGGATATAACTAAACCTGTGGAACTTTATACCTACGGGACTACTCCTCTACCCGATGTATTGTCAAAATTCACAAGTTCAAAAGAAATTTTTAGAGAAAGAATTAGAAATGAACGTTCTGTAGAATTGGCATATGAAGGTCAGAGATGGTTCGATTTAAGAAGATGGTATGTAGCACATCTTCCAAAACATAAAATCAGATATAAATGCATATTTGATAAGGATCATACTTTCTTTAATAAAGTAGTAATGTTCGAAGGAACTTTTGATGAAAACAAACATTACTGGCTACCATTCAAAAGAAAAGATGTTAATCAATATGAAGGCTTTTATCAAAATCCTGGTTGGGATTAAAAAGATTAATACCGTTACACAAAAAACAAATAGAATATGAAATCATTAAAATATATTTGTATTTATATATTAATTGGACTTATCCCACTTAGTAATATCCCGGCTCAGAAAAAAGAGAATTTAAGTTCTTTAACTATTACTATAGTCAATGAAAAGGATAATCCTATTAGTAATGCGAAAATATATAGTGCTGAAGGTAAGTTTGTTGCTTATACAGATATATCTGGAAAAGCTAAAATAACTTCAAGTAATAAAGACAATATTTTAATAGAAGCTAATGGATTTGAAAGTCTTACAATTCCTGCAAGTTCTATAAGAGATGCTGATAAAATTACTTTGTCGACAACTAAATATTTGGCAGGGAAGAAAGACTATTACTTACTTCCTTTCGGCAAACAAAAGAAAAACTTATTTACCGGAGCTGTTACACAGATAGATATCGAAAAGGTAAAACAAAACTTTTCATCATCCAATTATTATAGTTTACTAAGATCAGAAGGCTTTGGAATAATAGGAACAAGAAATATCAGAGGTAATGGCGCAACCATAATTATTGACGGCTTTGTACGAGATGGCGATGCAAGCGTATCTGCATTAAGTGATTTAATCAACACAAGCGAAATTGAAACAATTTCTGTACTTAAAGATGCAGGTTCAAGACTAATGTATGGCTCTCTTTCTGACGGTGGTATAATTATGATTACTACAAAAAGCGGTGAGGCTGATAAGAGAAAAATTAATGTCCAATACGAAGGTTCAGCAGGTTATGCTTTGGAATATCCGAAATATCTTGATGCTTCAAATTACATGATTCTTTATAATGAAGCAAGAAGAAACGACGGATTGGTACCTAAATATACCGAAGATGACATTAAAGATACAAGAAATAATGTGGATCCTGTTAAATATCCAAATCATGATTATTTCTCTGAAACTTTTTTACGGACAATTAAACCTCAACATAGATTAGTTACCGAATTTAGTGGTGGCAATAGTACAGCACAATATTATTTAAATATGGGTTGGTATAATACTAATTCTATACAGCAATTAGGACAAGCTGATAATTTAGCTACAAACAGAATTAATGTAAGAGGTAAAATTGATGTTAAAGTAAATGATTTTATCAAAGTTGACGTAGGTGCTTTGGCATATTTCAATTCATATGAAGGTGCAAACTATAACGGGCAAAACTTTTGGGCACTTTCTACTTCCGAAAGACCAAATGCATATCCATTTTTAATTCCTGTTGACAGGGTTATCGCAGCCGACAGCAAAATTATAGAAGATGCCAGAAATCAAAAATCATTAATATATGATGAATATCTATTAGGTGGTAGTTCTACATTTACCCAAAATATATATGGTGATTTACTCTTAGGCGGTTATAATAACACTATAGACAGAAATTCACAGCTTAATATCGGTATAGATGTGGATTTGAAATCTATACTTAACGGGCTTAAATTCAGAACTCACCTTGGATATGATAATTATAATGCTTACAGACAAACACAAAGAAACACCTATGCCGTATACGAACCTACATTTTTACCGGATGATAGTATATCGGTAAAAGCTATTGGTGTAAACAGATTTACAGGCGGACAAAGCATAGGTGGCGTTAGCTTCTACAGAAGAATGTCGTGGGCAAACACTCTGAATTATAACAAAATTTTTGACAATATACATTATCTTGATGTTACAGCTCTTTCACTTATAAGTACATACAAACAAAATATGTTTCTATATACAGAAAAGGCTGCCAATTTCGGTTTAAGAGCCAACTACGCATTTGATAATAAATATATTATCGAAACTACAAATATGCTGGTGGGATCTCCTCGTTTTTCTAAAAACAAAAGATGGGGCTTCTCGCCATCAGTAGGATTAGGATGGATTTTAACCGAAGAAGAGTTCTTAAACAATATTGAAGGCATAGAATTTTTGAAGGTTAAAAGCTCATTCGGAAATACTAAAACTGATTTAGATGCCGCTTTATCAACATATTATATGTACCAAAACGTATATAATATGGGTTCTGCATATAATTATGGCGATGGTATGGGACAAAATAATTCCATGAGTGTTCAAACCGGTAATACGGATATATCCTGGGTAGAAAGAAATGAATTTAATGTAGGAGTTGAAGCTTCAGTATTAAACAGATTGCTTTCTTTCGAATTTAATTATTTCGAAAGTACAAGATTTAATGAAATTGCAAGACTGGCAAATACCTATCCTCAATTTATGGGTGGAAATGACTTTATTGCTTATCAAAACTACTCTAAAAGAACTCAAAAAGGATTTGAAGCTGATATAGCTCTAAATAAACAATTTAAAGATTTTAAAATCAGCATAGATTTTAATGTAATTAATTTAGTTCCTACAAGATTGGTTTTAGATGAGCTGGATTATGGTGCAGGATATGAATACAGACAACGTACTGGAAAAGTTAATGACGGTATATGGGGATTAGTTGCTGATGGGTTATATACACAAGAAGAAATTGATAAAATCAATGACCCGTTGGATACAAGTATTCCAAAACCAAGTTTTGGTGCTGTACAGGCAGGTGATATTAAATATGTTGATGTAGACGGTGATAAAGTAATTGATGAAAAGGATATTAAACTAATTGGTAATTCACAAGCCAGGTTCAATTACGGTTTAAGAATTAATCTTACTTACAAAAACTTCAATCTATTTGTATTCGGATTAGCAGAAACAGGATTCTATCGTTTTAATAACAATAGCTATAATTGGGTATATGGAGAAAATAAATATCCTGAACATGTAATTAACAGATGGGCTTACGACCCTATTCTTGGGGTTGATACGAGAGAAACTGCAACCTATCCTCGACTTACTACTTTAAATAATAATAATAATTTTAGAAACTCAACATTCTGGATTACCAAAAGAGATTATTTTAGTATTCCTGCTGTTCAACTTACTTATAATCTGTCGAAAATGAAAGATTTATTTACTCTAAAGGAACTATCCGTATATGCAAGAGTAGAAAATTTAATTACTCTTTCAGCAGATAAGTATGCAAATCTGAATGTAGGTAGTTCTCCTCAATTAAGAATGTATTTTTTAGGTATTAAAGCTGATTTTTAATTCTAAAACTAAAACAGACAATTATGAAACTTATAAAAAAAATATTCTTTTTAGTATTTCTGATTAATACTTTATTTGCTTGCGATTCATTTTTAGCTCCGGATAAAGATAATATTTTTTCAGAATCTGAATTAATAAAAGATCCTTCAAAGGCTGAGGGCGTATTATTAAATGCATATCAAAGTGTACCAAACTCAGTTAATTTTACAGAAGTAGCTACTGATGATGCCGTATCTAACGACAATTCAAATAACTACCGGCAAGTAAGTTCAGGAGGATGGGCTGCAACCAATAATCCTTTTAACACTTGGGCTGGTTCTTATACAAATATTACTTATATCAATCTGTTCCTAACAATAGTTGATAAAGTTGAATGGTCGGAAAAAAGCGATTGGCAAAACGAACATTATAAATTAAAGCTAAAGGCAGAAGCCTATGGATTACGTGCTTTATTTCAATATAGATTATTGCAGGCTCATTCGGGAATGGATAATAGCGGAAATCTATTAGGTTATCCTATAACTACAAAGCTAATTACAGTAAACGACGATTGGCAAAGCTATCCTCGAGCTTCTTATGAAGATTGTGTTAATCAAATATTAGCTGACTTAGAAATAGCTATAAGCGGCTTGCCTGATACATATGCCGATGCACCTATTAATGATGCCCTGAAAGCAGATTATGATAAGGTTTATGGCAGCAGATTTTTAAACAGAATGAATAAAAGAGCTGCACAATTGCTTAAAGCTCGTGTTTTACTTCATGCTGCAAGTCCTGCCTTTAATCTAAACAATGATTTGAAGAAATGGGAGTCGGCAGCCGATGCCGCAGCAGTAGTTATTGAAGCTAATGGTGGTTTAAATAGCCTTAGCAACAATAGATTACAATTCTATCTAAACGAAAATAATACTGATATAATTTGGAGAAAAGATTATAATAATTCAAGAAATCTTGAAGTTGATCATTTTCCTCCATCTCTATATGGCACAGGAAGATTAAATCCAACTCAGAATTTAGTTGATGCATTTCCTACGGCTGACGGATATCCAATAAATAATCCTGCATCAGCTTATGATAATAATAATCCCTATTCCAATAGAGACCCACGTTTAGGAACATACATAGTTTATAATAGCTCGAAATTAAAAAATGCTACTATCAATACGGTTAATGACACAAAAGACGGAGTAAATATGATAGCTGAATCTTCGACAAGAACAGGATATTATATGAAAAAACTTTTAAACGAAAATGTGAATTTAACACCGGGATTATTAGTTAGCCAAAGACACTTTCAAACACTTATGCGTGTTACGGAGGCATTTTTAATTTATGCTGAAGCTGCAAACGAAGCTTGGGGACCAGACGGGAAAGGTTCTAATAATTATTCTTCGAAAGAAATAATAAAATCACTTAGAACTACTGCCGGAATTACTACAGATAATTACCTGCCAACAGTGAATAATAAAGATGATATGCGCGAGCTTGTAAGAAACGAAAGACGTATAGAATTAGCTTTTGAGGGTTTCAGATTTTGGGATATAAGAAGATGGAATGATATAACTCTTATGAAAAAAACTGCTCAAGGGACTTTAAACGGTGGTGTTTCTGCAATAGATGTGGAAAATAGGGCATATGAAGATTATATGATATACGGACCAATACCCGATTCTGAACACAGAAAAGGATTAGTTCAAAATAAAGGATGGCAATAAAATATTAAACATTATGAAAAAGTTAATTTATTTTTTAAGTATTATTTTGGTATTTACTGCATGTACAAACCAATCTCAAATATTTGACGATTATCCTGTGAAATCTATATATTTTCCATTTCAATATCCCGTAAGAACACTTTCTTTGGGAAATGACAGACTGGATAATTCATTAGACAAACAGCATAAGTTTAATATAGGTGTAAATGTAGGTGGATTTTACAGAGAAAATAACCAAAATTGGACGGTTAATTTTCAAGTAGATAATGATTTGGTTTACGATTATCTTGTAAATACAAATGGAGATACACTGAAAGTTTTACCTACCAACTATTATTCTTTAAATCCTGCTTCAACTGTAATAATACCAAAAGGTTCATTTGTAGGCTTGATAGAAGTTCAGCTTACTGAAGATTTCTTTTTAGATGCAGAAGCTATAAAAGGAAATTTTGTAATTCCGCTAAAAATCACAAATACACCTGATGATGCTGAATTAATAAGAGGAGTCGCCAATGAAAATATTGCAAATCCTAATATACATATTTCTACCGATTGGGAAATTAATCCAAGGGATTATACATTATTTGGAGTTAAATATGTAAATCCATATCATGGTTCATGGTTAAAGCGTGGAAAAATGGAAGTAAAGGATAATACGGGTAATTTAGTTGAAACAGTAGTATACAGAACGCAAAATGTAGAATTTGATATTGTAGCTACCTTAACCACAACAGCTTTAAACCAAGTTTCGGGTACTTTAAATATCGGTGCCGAAAAATGGAACTTCTTACTTGACGTGGATGCTAATAAAAATATAATAGTAAAACCGGATGCCGGCTCAACCATACAAGTTAATGGTACAGGAAAATACGTAGAAAATGGTGATAGTTGGGGTGGTACTCCCGAAAAACCTACTCCAAGAGATGTACTATATCTTAATTATTCCTTTACAAGATCGAACGGAAATATATGTGAAGTTTCTGATACTTTAGTTTTCAGAGATAGAGGAATTAAAATTAATGAAGCCAGACCGGCTGTAAAATAAAATACAGAAAAATCAAACATGAATAAAATAACAAAAAACATAGTAATCGTTACTGCTTTAATTTTTAGCAATATAGTGTTTTCTCAAACAGTGAATATGCACTTATGGGCAACCGGAGAAAATCACAATAGAGCTGTGAAAACTGTGCCCTTACTTGATAATTATGTTATGAAACAAAATGGAGATGATGTATTTAACAGATATGGTCACGATTCAAGAATAAAAACTAATTCCACAGGGTTTTTCTATACAAAAAAGATAAATGACAGATGGTGGTTGATAGACCCTGACGGCTATGCAGGTATTAATATGTCTGTAACCAGCTTGCCGGATTTAAATGAAACAAATGCAGTATCAGCCTTCGAAATATTAAGAAAAAACGGATTTAACGGTACAGGCAATTTCTTGGCTAAAGAAAATATGACTAAAGTATATTTTAGCGATAAACGCTCCGATAGATTAGCATATACACGTAGAAAGAATTTCTTTCAGAATTACAGGGTACAAAGACAGCAAATTTATACTACCCCTGCGGTAGTAAAAAATAATCCTGAAAATTATGTAACTATATTCGACCCCGAATTTGAAAGTTTTGCCGATGATTTTGCCAAAGCATTTGCTAATTATAAAAATGAAAGGGATTTAGTGGGATATTATTCAGATAATGAAATTAACTTTACAGAAGATCAGCTCAGATTATTCTTATCTAATTTGCCTGCTACAGATCCAAATTATTTAGCTGCTTTGAATTTTGTACAATCCAAAGGTCTTACAAAAGAATATGTAATAAGTAATTATGATTCGCTTAAGGAATTAAGAAATGAATTTCTAACACTTGTAATGGAAAGATATTATAGCGTAGTTGTAGGAAGTATAAAAAAATACGACCCTAATCATCTTTATTTAGGAACCAGATTGCATGGAAAATCAAGAGATTCCGAAACTTGTGTAAATATTGCTGCCAAATGGTGTGATGTAGTGTCTGTAAACTATTACAATTATGTGTTTCCAAGTGATCAGATTTGTAGCCCGACCAAATGGGGAAAATGGCTGCAAACATATGATAAGCCTTGTATGATTACTGAATTTTATGCAAAAGCTTATAACACAACTTATCCCGACCAATCTGGAGCCGGTTTTTATACTGACGACCAAGATGGAAGAGGAATATTCTATCAAATTAGTTGCTTGGACGTTTTAAAATCTAAATATTATATAGGGTGGCATTATTTCAGATATCAGGATGATTTACCTCCTAAATTCTCAAATAAAGGTATGATTGACCCAAATAATAATGAGTATTTAGATATGACTAAATACATGGAAGAGCTTAATCGCCAGGTTTATCATCTAATCGATTATTATGATAATAAAACTTATGATAATGAAGAAGAAACTGTTGATATAAACATAGCCGTAAGTCAAGATACATACTTACAACTTACAGGAAACGGACAAAATGATGTGTATGGAAATAATAATCAACTTTCCCTATCCTCAGTTGGAACCGATAATGGTTTGAGGGATATTTTACTTCAATTTGATTTGGGTGAATATTATAATTCAATTCAAAACATAGTTGATGCCAAAGTAAGATTGCACTTCTTATCCGGAGATGCTGAACAAAAGCTATCAATTACCGGTCTGAAATCAGCAAGCTGGGATGAAGCAAGTTTAAACGGTACTATGGCACATATTTTTTCTTCTACCATACTAAACAAATTTGGTAAAGGCAGAACTAAAACATTTAATAATCTATCTAAATATGATGGAGTTAGCTTAAATGTAAGAAACTGGCTAAAATACGAGGCAAATAATAAAACAGTAAACTTTAGAGTATCTGACGAACTAAGAAGTAATACAGCTTCCGAATGGATTTCCAAAGATAATGTTTTGTATAATCAATTGAAGCCCGTACTTATTCTTACTTTTAAAAAAAGTGATATATCGTCTGTTAAGCATACCAATGCCAATTCAATAGAAGTTCATTCATATGATAACAAACTATCAATTACCGGATTAAGGGCAGAATCAAACTGTAAAATTTTCACTCTTTCAGGTAACTTAGTTAGTTCTGCCAAAATTTATTCAGATACAACAATCGATTTAAATTTAGAAAAAGGGATTTATATTATTCAAATAAATAATGTAGAACAAACGATAACTCAAAAAATTCAAATATGATGAAAAAAGCAGGAATTTTACTATTAATAATTTTCATTTTACCATCTATATTAAAATCTGTCGATTTAGTTGATATTAATTTTACAAGAGATGAAAATAATTGGGTGAAAAAATTTGAAAACTATTCTTGGAACGAGGCTAAAACTGATTTTACAGTATCAAATATAAATGATATAAATGTAAATAGCTTAAAATTAAAAGGTAGTTTCGGAAGATTTAATCCTGGGAATGGTGTGTTTGCACAGCCTTTTAATAGTGAGGATTATTGCGAACAATTCAGATGGGCTTTCAGAATTTCTAATACTGGAAATTCATATATTGAACTTCCTGAAGTAGAAAGTGCTGGCTTATTTACCATACATTGTAAAACAGGAAACCCTGTAGAAAGTTCGGTTTTCTATATTGAAAAACTTGAACAAGGCAAGTGGGAAAGAATAAAAACCATGGTTGCACCTGCACATGGTAATCAAGATTTTGATGTTGTATTACGACAAAATTTAAACATAAACAATCCTGTAAAGCTAAGAATTTATGGAGCATCTAAAAATTTACATGTTTATGCTTTCAGCTTAAAAAGTTTTGAAAAATCTACAACAGAAAAAAGAAATACAAGGCTTATTATTCTTCCTGACACACAAAATATGGTGCAAAAATTTCCACATATTTTTCAATCTCAAACGGCATGGATAACTAATAATGCCGATAGTATCAATTTTGTGTTACATGTAGGTGATATTACGAATGCAAACAACAAGCAACAATGGAAAACTGCTGCAAGCGGACTTTCACTTATGGATAATGTAGTACCTTATACTTTTGTTCCAGGAAACCACGACACAGGAACTTTCGGAAAATCTGACATCAGAAATACTGATTTGTTAAATGAGTTTTTGCCTTATAGCAAATATAGCAAAATGTCAAACTTCGGAGGTACTTACGAAGATGGTAGAATGGAAAATAGCTGGCATACATTTAAATCTGATAAAGGCTACAAATACTTAATACTTTCTTTAGAATTTGCACCTAGAGATGAAATTTTGGATTGGGCAGGAAAAATTATAAAGAAACATAAGAAATATAACGTGATTATTAGTACACATGCTTATTTATATTCTGATGATAATCGTATAAGCGATAAATATAATCATAAATGGACTCCTTCCAAATATGGATTATATAAAGCAAGCAACGGAAATGCAAATGATGGAGAGCAAATTTGGGATAAGTTAGTAAAGAAACACAAAAACATCTTTATGGTAGTCTGCGGACATGTACTCAACGACGGCACAGGCTTATTAATTACCAAAGGAGATAAAGGAAATACTGTATATCAAATGCTTTCAAACTATCAATCAGGTGTAATAGGTTCAAAATTAGGTGGTAGCGGTTTTTTGAGAATAATAGATATAGATGAAACTCAAAAGGAAATCAGTATAAAATCATATTCACCTTTTTTAAATGAGTTTAAAACAGATTTTGACCAGCAGTTTTCTTTTGAAAATATTAAACTGATAAAATAATTTTTCTAAAAATTACATTTCAAGTTAGAAATTATGAAACACCCCATAAAAAATATAATAATTACAGCTGTTTTTATCTTATCATCCGTAAATGTATTTGCAGGAAACCTCATAGATATTGATTTTACAAGAGATTCAACTATGTGGAATCAGGCATTTCCACAAATGACATGGAATGCAAATGGTAAAGATTTTATGATTGGACAGCTAAATAATTATAAAGCCGACCAATGCTATTTCAGGGGTGCTTATGGAAGATTTTATGGTAATGACCCTTATGATTCCGAAGATCAATGCAAAGCTCACACATATTCTTTTCGTGTTTCAAATGCTGGAAATAATTATATAGAGCTCCCTGAAATTAAAAATGCAAAGGATATAATTATTCATTGTCGCTCAGGAAATACAAATTTATCGGCAGACTTTGCTTTAGAGAAACAAAATGGAAATAATTGGGAAATTATAAGCAATATGTCCTGTCCGGCAAATGGAAATTCTGATTTTGATGAGGTATTAAAAAAAGAATTGAATATCAATAAGCCTGTAAAACTTAGAATTTATGGTGCTTCAAGAAATTTGCATGTTTATTCGATAAAAGTGTCTGATAATAGTGAAACAGCCATTAAAAATATCAATCAAGATATAAATTTTGATATCTGGACATGGAATAATTTACTTCATTTAGATAACCATAATGGCGATAACGTAAATATATCTATAATGGATCTTGTAGGTAAAGTAGTGTACAACAAAACATTTTATGATAATACAGATATATCATTAAATTTTAGTAACGGATATTATATAGTAAAAGCTCAAAGAGACAACGATATCATTACTAAAAAAATAATTATTAAATAATTTATAATAATAAGAAAAGAATTATGAAAAGAATTTTATACTTTATATGCTTCACATTGCTAATACCTGTTTATAGTATAGCACAAGAAGAAGAATATTGGGTAGATATAAATCTTACAAGAGATGAAGAGTTTTTCCCACATACACCCGGAACCGGTGCAGGTCTGTGTGTTAGTGAAAAGTTTGATGTAAAAGCTTTTATTCTTTTCCCAAACACAACAGAGGTTGCCAATCCGAATAATCCTGATGAAAAATTTAATAGGGCAGCAAGAATTTCTGCAAATGCACAAAATTATTTTGAATTTCCTGAATATGAAAATATAGGTACAATTAAAGCATATTTTTTTATTACAGTATCTGATAAAGAGTCAAACATCCCTGTTCAATATTATGATAAAAATGATGGATTATGGAAAGATTTCAGTCCAGCAAAAAACTTATATGTAGGTCCAAAAACTGTTGGAAACACCGCCAAATACATTGAATTAAAAATTAATAAATCTACACCTACGAAAATTAGACTTGGAGCAGCAAGAGCTGTCGACCAACTACCGGTAGCAAATACACTGCTGTATGCAATACAAATTACCAAGTATGATGGCAATGGTGATGATGAAAATGGCGGAACAGACGATGATTCCGATATCGAATGGGCAGATTATTCAGAAAATGATTTTTGGGCTAATATAAATTTCACGAGGGATTCTTTGTTGTGGGGACAAGGCACTACCCCACCCCAGCCTAACAGTCAGCTATACGACAATCTTAAATTTGTAAATGATAATTATACAATACATGGTCAGTTTGGTAGATTTACAGAAAATAGTCGTAAAAAAAGTATAGACTCACCTGGAAAAACTTATAAGATGTCATGGAGATTATCTTCCAATACCAATAATCAATTAGTATTTCCAAAATATGATAATATAGGAAGATTTAAAATATCCTTTATGAATTCGACCTACGAATTCGGAGGATTTATCAATCTTCAATATAATGCAGCTGCTGAGGGACAAACTCCAATTTGGACAGACTTTAATCCGAAGTTAAAGCTACCGTTTTTACCTGATAACGAGGGAGAAAACAGTTATATTATAGATACCTTACTAAATCTGGATGCTACTCAATTAAGGATTGCACCTGTATTTTATCCTGAAGCAAAAGGAAATAATTACTTACAGGTTTTTGAAGTTTCTATTTCCAAGAAAGATTCCGAAGAATTACCTATAGTTTCAGATGACCGACCAATAAGATTAGCCGTTTTACCTGATACTCAAACTTATACAAATGAATATCCTTTCATTTTTCATTCTCAGACGGCATGGATACAAAAAAATGCTGCAAACATTGATTTTGCAATACATGTAGGAGATATTACCAATGCAAACAATGCAGTTCAATGGCCACGTGCAGCCAATGCTTTGGCATTATTGGAAGAAGATGTTCCTTTAAGTTTTGTTCCCGGTAATCATGACACAGGAGGTAATAATGCACAATATAGAAATACAGATGGAATGAATGAAGCTTTGCCTTATTCTAAATTCAGCCTAAAACCTAATTTTGGAGGAACAATGGAAACAGGAAGAATGGAAAATACCTATAGTTATTTTTCAAAAGACGGATATGATTTTCTAATTGTAGCAATAGAATTTGCACCAAGAGATACAGCTATCAATTGGGCAAAAAAAGTTATTCAGGCTCATCCAAATCATAATGTAATTATAAACACGCATGCTTATATGTATTCGGATAATAAGAGAATGTCTGATTTATATGGTCATAAATGGACTCCAAGCACATATGGAGTTTATGACGAAAGCAACGGTGATGCTAATGACGGAGAACAAATATGGGATAAATTAGTAAAGCTATATCCAAATATATTTATGGTACTTAGCGGACACGTATTAAACGAAGGAACTGGTACATTAGTAAGCAAAGGCGTAAATAATAATCAAGTTTACCAAATGCTGGCTAACTATCAGAAAGGCGTTACAGGAACAATAAATGGCGGTAACGGATTTTTAAGATTGATAGATATAGATACAAAAAACAATAAGATAAATGTTCAAACATATTCAACTTTAATAAACTCATATAAAACAGAAACTAATCAAAAATTTAGCTTTGAAAATGTAGAGCTTATTAAAAATTCTACAAAAATTAAAACTCTGAATGCAGAATCAAACTTAATTCTTAATCAAAAAAATAATCAATTAAATTTTATAAACAATTCAAAAGAACAAATATTAATTGAAATTTTTGATATTGCAGGAATTAAAATTACATCTGCAATAATTGATGGCTCTCTCACGCTGGATATAAGAGCAAAAGGCTCCTATATCATTCGTGCTTATGAAGGTAAAAAACACTTTACCAAAAAAATTATAATCTATTAAAACCTATTTATTATTAAATTTAAAACTTAAAATTATGGCTAAAAAACTTTTACTTATGATTACAGCAATAGCTATTTTTACAACAAGCTATGCTGATGACGACCTATGGATAGACATAAACTTTACACGTGACTCTACAATGTGGTTAGAAGCTCTTCCTGATATATCACTAACAGGAGGTCCTTGGGAAGGCATTGGTTTCAATTCACAAGTTAGCTTGTCAGGAGAATATGAAGTCAATGGTGCAACCTACGGTATAGTCGGAGCTTTTGGAAGATTTGCCGTTAACAACTATTCTTATACTCCTTTAAATGCAGAAAACTTAGAAGAGCAGTTTATTTATGCTTATAGATTAGCAAATAATGAGAATACTTATTTTGCATTACCCGGAACTTCAGATGTGGGTTCAGTTAAAATACATTATTTGTGTGGCAATAAAACTGATGTGGGATTAATAAAACTTCAAAAATTTGCAGGAGTAGAAGAAGTTCAAGGTGAAGAGGGCGAAGAACCTACATTTAGAGAATTATGGGAAGATTTCAGTCCTGCTATTACTTTTGATGTTCCTCCTCATGATGGAAGTTTAACTAGTTTTTATAGTGAAAATAAAGTTAATCTTACGGAGGTTTCCAAGCTCAGACTTAAAGGTCCTGCTTTAAGGAATGTTCATATTTTTTCTATTCAAGTTTCAAAATATGTTGAAACAGGATTACAATCAAACATTTTTGATAATGTACAATTTAATTTAACTAAAAGAAATTTGACTATTAGTAATATTAATAATTTTAATGCTGAGGTTTATAATCTTGCAGGAATTAAATTAGGAAACTTTAAAGACAATGAAACTTATAGTTTCAATAATAGTGGTGTTTATTTAATTCAACTAAAAACTGACTTAGGAAATACTACTAAAAAAATAATTGTGGAATAATACCTAAGAGTTACACCTATGATTAATTATAGGTGTAACTCTATTCTCTTATTTCAAATCTAAAAATTTTTATACTAAATTTAAAAAAGAAATTATCATGAAAAAAATTTTATATATATTTTATTTTGCATTAGCAATACCATTCTTTGCTATAGCTGAAGAAGAAATAATATTTGATGTCAACTTTACAAGAGATATTGATGATTTTGAAATGGATGGTCAGAACATAAGTAGTGAAAAGTTCGATATTCATGGATTTGTAAATGCATATCCTATTAATACACCTGTTGTAAATCCAAATAATACGGAAGAAACATTTGCCAATGCTGTAAGAATGAGCCAGAATGCTGCTATGGAATTAGTTTTACCTCCATTAGAAAATGTGGGAACCATAAGAACATATTACTATCTTAATAGTACCACCTCCGCTGATGTTCCTGTACAGCTTTTATATAACATCGGAACTGTAGAAACACCAATATGGTCAGAGTTTAGTCCTGCTATTTCCATTACTGTTCCCAAAAAAGTTGATGCAAGCGATAATCTTGCAAAATATGCTGAGACTGTCATCAATAAATCCGGTCCAACTCAAATCAAAATAGGAAAAAATTTAGTTGCTACAAATGTATTACTGTATGCCATTCAAATTACAAAATATGTTGGTGGTGATGATGAAAATGGAGGTGGAGACGAAAATGGAGGTGGTGATGAGGATAATAATGGCGAAGAAGAAAATGTTGAATATTGGTTAAACTTCAATTTCGATGATGATTTAGGAGAATTTGCCCCTAATAACTTTACCGAAAACACTGCATTTGAGAGTGTTAGTCTTGGCATTACAGGTTTTGCACAATATTTACCTTTATCAAACAATTCGGTAATAAATCCAGATAATAATAACCAAATTTTCACTAATGGTGCAAGATTCGGCAGAGGTGCAGGACAAGGCATTACATTCTCTGAATATCCAAATATTGGTTTTGTAAGAGCTTATTATTATATGCCTGGCAACAATCCAACTGCTTCTGTGCCAATTTTATTTAATTCAGGAACTGCAGAAAGTCCTGTTTGGGAAGACTTTGATCCTGTAATTGAAATGGATGTTTCTTATACTGGTAGTGGGACTGCTCAATCTTTCAAGATTCCTATCAATTCAGAAGTTCCTTTACAAATTATGTTTAGCAACGCAAGATCACACAATGGTAATGCAGGAAATGTTATTCTTTATAGTGTTCAAATTTCAAAATATGATCCTCAAACTTCTGTGACTAACCCTAACTATAATAATATAAATTATAGATTAGAAAATAGAATTCTAACAATTCCATCAACTGAATTTAATTTTGCTGAAATTTATAATTTATCAGGTGTTAGGATTGGAAATATAACAACTAATCAAGTATTTAATTTCACAAATGCAGGGCATTATATATTGAAAATAAATACTAAAAATGGTGTATTCACTGAAAAACTGATAGTTTATTAATCAGGATTATTGAATATTCCAAAATTTTCACATCATGAATTTACCATGTACCATTTACAATTTCAAAATGGTACATGGTTAAATTACAATTTTTATTATTTTATGCAAAAACTCATTACATACATACTCTCTTTTCTCTGCCTTTGGGGTGTTTCGGCCCAAACGCAGCAAACAGTAACTTTCAAAGAAATTGATGATATTAAATTAGAAATGACCATATATCAGCCAGCAAATATACAGTCTGCCGACAAATTACCGGTTATATTGTTTTTCTTTGGAGGTGGATGGGAAACAGGCAACCGAACACAATTTCAGTTTTATGCATTGAATTATGCACAAAAAGGATTTATAACGGTACTTTCAGACTACCGTATTCTTTCTAAGCACGGCACTACACCCATAGAATCTTTGAAAGATGCAAAATCGGCAGTTCGCTACCTAAAACAACATGCTGATGAATTGCAGATTGATACTACCCGTTTCGTGGTGTCCGGAGGCTCGGCTGGAGGACAATTAGCTGCCGCATGTCAAACAAATGAAACCATTAACGAGACCACAGATCCAATGGAATTCTCAGCAAAACCAAGTGCATTAATATTATTCAATCCTGTTGTAGATAACAGTCCCACTGGATACGGCAGCGATCGTATGGAAGGAAAATGGGAGGAAATATCTCCCACACACAATGTCAGAGCACCCTTCCCTCCTACTATTTTTCTGTTAGGAACTAAAGACAATATCGTTCCTGTAGCCATTGGCGAGACATTCAAACAAGAAATAGAAAACGTAGGCGGACGTTGCGATTTGAAATTATATACCAATCAGGTACACGGATTTTTCAATAAAGAAGAAAACCGTCCGCAGGTAATCAGGGATTTAAATGCTTTCCTAATCTCACTCGGATATTTACAGCAATCTGTCATTACTGAAGAAGAAGAAACAGAGATAGATACAAACGAAGAATATTGGGTAGATATTAACTTCACCCGTGATAAAGATTTGTTGAATCTTCAGGCAACTCCGGGTACCGCCGCAGCACAGTGGGATATTCCTGCTTACGGAATAAGTTCGTATGTCCTTTATCCCGTTGAAACCACAAAACTGAATTTCAACAATCCATCTTATTCTTTTACACACGGTGTACGCCTGAGTGTGAACACCTCAAACCATTTTACTTTTTCTCCCTATTCCCGTATTGCTGATTTAAGAGTACATTTTTTCAATGTAAATACGGCAGGAAAAGATGCAACCATTCCCCTATTGTACAATTCAGGAACAGCAGAGGTTCCAATCTGGTCGGAATTCGATCCTGCAATTGAAATTTTTGTCAAATACAACGACGATGCTTCATCTAAAACCCGGTATTTTAAAGTACCCTTGTATTTAGAAGAAGAAACACAATTACGATTAGGAGCAAGCCGTACAGGATCAGCAAATCTTATTATGTATGCCGTACAGATTACCAAGATGAAAGAAGTTGATGAAACCGGCATAGCATTACATCAAAATAACGAATTGCATTTTAGATTATCGAACAGAACACTCCGTATAGAAAATAACGAATCCGTATCAAAAGTCGCTATTTTCAACCTGACAGGATTACAAATTGGACAATTCAATAGCCGTGACACCTATACTTTTCATTCACCCGGAGCTTATGTAGTACGGGTCGAAACACAATCGGGCACTGTAGCAAAAAAAATGTTGGTGTATTAATATAGAATATATGACAATTTACCGTATACAATTTTAAACAACAAATAGTATGTGGTAAATAGCAAGTTATAAATAGTAAAATTGTAAATAAATTTAACAAATGAGAATAAATATCATCGTATTACTGTTTTTTATTGCCGGATTTTTATCTGCTCAAAATGTAAATCATTACAATACATTTCTAAAACCCTCCGAAATTTCTATTCAGGGATTTTTAGGTGATGAAATTCAATCTGTTGAAAAAGGTAGATTATCTATGCTGCCATCTTGGAATAATGGAAAATTAATCAAGATGTTTAGTGAAGATTTCCGTAAAAACAATAAAACAAATGACTGGTTTGGCGAACATGCTGGTAAGTGGCTATATTCCACCGCATTAGCAGTAGAACGAACTAATGATAAAAATTTAAAAGAACTATTATTTAATACTGCTGATGAATTAATATCATATCAGGACGATGACGGTTATCTTGGTAGTTATTCTCCAACACAGAGAATTTCTGCACCTGATTATCCTATGCATGCTAAATCATGGGATGTATGGAATTTAACTTATATGACCTTAGGATTACTTAAAGTAAATGAGTTTTTTCCAAATGAGAAATATCTTCAAGTTGCAAAAAATATAGGTGAACTATTTCTTAAAACCTTTGGTGAAGACAAAGAGGATATTACTAATTATGGTACAAGACACGGACTTTCTTCCGTTATAGCCTTAGAAGCTATAGTAGAGCTATATAAAACTACTAATGACACAAGATATTTAGATTTTGGTTCCTATATTCTTAAAAGAATTAATGAAAGGGAAAATCTTAAATTATTCACTGTTTTATTTGCTAACAGACCTTTGGAATTAGTTGGTGACGGAAAGATTTACCAAAATATCTGGAATCTTTATGCTATTGCCAAATTTTATGAATTAAAACCTAAAAATGAAACTTTAGAGGCTCTGAATATTGCATGGGAACAAATACATAGCTTTAATTTGAATCCTGCCGGCGGACCATGGGGCGGTATTGGAAATCATCTTGAATGTTTTAACTCAAGAAAATTTTTTAGTCCATATGGTTTGGTCGAAACATGTAGTACCATGTCGTGGATACATTTTAACAAACAAATGTTAGGATTAACCGGTGAAGCAAAATTTGCTGAAGAAATAGAAAAATCAACTTATAATGCATTGTTAGGTGCAAAATTCCCAAATGGTGTGGATTGGTGCTACCATAGTTTTACAAATGGTAGCAGACATGCAGCAAATTTTAATGATTGCTGCCCATCCAGCGGAACACTTGCCATGGAAGAGCTTTCAACTTTATTTTATAGCTTAAGAGAAAACGGAATATCATGTAATCTATACGGTAAAAGTGAATTAAATATAGCATTAAATTCCAAGGATTTAATAAAATTAAAGCAAGAAACTAATTATCCTTTCGATGGCAAAATTAAATTCACTATTAATTCTAAGAAAAATTTAAGCTTTCCTATATTTTTAAGAATTCCTGAATGGGCAAATACAGCTTCTATTAAGGTTAATGGCTTAGAAATGAGTGATAATAAAATAACAGCCAATAGTTTCTTTAAAATAAATAGAAAATGGAAGAATAATGATATTATCGAAATCGATTTTCCATTCGAATTTAATACTACAAAGAAATTAGAAAGAGTAGAAGCTCCTCAGAGTCAATATAATATATTTGAAGTAAACTGGACAGCCATAACTCGCGGTCCATTAGTTTATTCTATCAATGGCTTAATTAATGGAACTGAAAGAGAGACTATTTTAAATATGGATTTTGATAATCTAAATACAAGTCTAAAAGAGGTAAAATCAAGCAAATTCACAAATCAAACTGAATATATTACTCCTGATTCTCTAATTTTAATGCCTTATTATAGAGCAGATAATAGAGAAAAAACTAATTGGAGATTAACTTGGTTTTTAACTGATATTAAATAAATTTGTAGATGAATAATAGCTTTAAAATACTTGTAATATTTTTAGTATTTAATACTGCAAATATTAAAGCTGAAGTTAAATTATTATTAGCTTCAGAAGGAAAAGCTAATTATACTATCAAATTATCTGAAAATGCAGATATTACCGAACGATTTGCTGCAAATGAATTAAAAGAAAATTTTGAAATTATAACTAAATCATCTTTTAAAATCAGTTCTAAACATTCATCTGAAAAGTGCATTTTTATAGGTCAAAAAGATGTAATATCCAAGCATTTAGAAAATATAAACATTGAAAAATTAAAGCTTACTGATTCATTTGCAATTTTAGAAAAATCAGAAAATATTTATTTAATAGGAAATAATCCAATAGCTGTTTTATACGCAGTTTATAAGTTTTTAGAACTGAATGCTTGCAGATGGGTAGCACCAGATTTTGATTTTTATAATTCTACAAATAAATTTATTCCTGCAACAAGCAAACTGTATTATAATCATAAAGACATATATGAAGAGCCGTCATTTAAATACAGAAAGTTTTATATAGAAGAAGCTAGAAGTCATACTACTAAAACTATTAAGCAAATTGTCGATTGGATGCCCAAAGCAAAGATGAATACATTGGTATTTCCTATTAATTATGAGGGTAGAAATGAAGTTATGTGGAAAAATTGGCGTGAAGAATTAATTCCAGAGCTTCAAAAAAGAAATATATTAATTGAAGTAGGTGGTCATGGTTATCAAAATTTTCTAAATTCTTCTATGGAAAATGGAAAATTATTTGAAATTCATCCTGAATGGTTTGGATTAAATACTAATGGAGAACGCTCTGATGATTTGAAAATGGTATTCTGTACATCAAATCAAGCTGCTGTAAATTATTTATATCAAAATATAAAGAAGTATTTAAAAGAAAATTCAGAAATAGATATTTTTGATTTTTGGCCTCCAGATAGCGGTAAATGGTGTAATTGCGATAATTGTAAAAAACTTGGTGATATATCCGACAGGCATACAATTCTTGTAAATAATATTGCAGAAAGGCTTCAAAAAGATTTACCTGATATAATTTTGGAATGTATAGCTTATAGTCATTATAGCAGTCCATCCTCAAAAATTAAATTAAACAAGAATGTTTTAGTAGATTTTTGCCCTATTCATCAAAATTTTGAAACTCAGATATATGAAGATTTACATCCTATAAATAAAGAATATTTTAAGGATATAAAACTATGGATTGATAATTTCGATGGTGATTTAGGTATCTATTCATATTACAGAAAATATGCATGGAGAAGCTTGCCTAATATCATTTTAAATTATATGAAAAATGACATCAAAGAATATAATTCTCTAAAAATCAAATCTATATCTATATATTCTGAACCTGGTGACTGGTTTACTTATGGCATAAATCATTATGTATTTTCAAATTTAGCATGGAATGTAAATGTAAATATCGACTCATTAAAAACTGTATATACACAAAATATTTTTGGGGCAAAACATCAAATTGTTGATTTGCTTTATACCGAACTTGAAGATATTATACGTTTTTCTTGTAAAATTGCAAATAGTGAAATGAAAACCATAGAGGAATATTCCAAGTATTTACATAGAATAAACAAATTACAAAAATACTTATCAGACGAAATTAACTTAATGAATGACAGCTATAAAACAAATTTTGAAAAGCTAAATTTAAATTTAGAATATGCTGCAAAAAGTATAAATTTCATGATTGCAAAAGCAGCAAAAGATAAAAATTTAGAAAATAAGTTAGATTTAGAAATAAAAAATTATTTAAAGGAACATAAAGATAAAGGAATTTTTATTCCATATAGAAATATTTAAAAACAAATTAAAATGAAAACACTCAAGCTAATTAAGAATATTGGAATTGGTGCCGTTGCTTTATCACCTATCTTACAAGCTTCAGCACAAAAAGAAAATAAGCAACCTAATGTTGTATTTATTCTTGCTGACGATTTGGGATGGTCTGATTTAGAATGTTATGGTAGTAATTTCTATGAAACGCCAAATATTAATAAGCTTGCCAAGCAAGGCGTAATGTTTACCGACTCTTACGCAGCTTGTCATGTTTCATCACCTACAAGAGGAAGTATATTAACAGGGCAATATCCTGCAAGAACTAATCTGACAGATTGGTTACCGGGAAGAAAAGATTTCCCTTTTCAAGAATTGAAGAATGTATATTCTGCCCAACAACTACCATATGGAAAAAATAATACATTTGTATCTGTATTAAAAGACAATGGATATAAAACAGCCATTATCGGTAAGTGGCATTTGGGTGAGGATAGTTTAACTTGTGAAAATCAAGGCTTTGAATATCACAAACCATATCGTTATTTAAAAGGGTGGCCGGCAAGAAGTTATTTTTCACCATACAATATGCCTGGATTAGAAGATGGTCCGGAAGATGAATACCTAACAGATAGAATGACGGATGAAGCAATAGGTTATATTACAGAAAACAAGGACAAACCATTCTTTTTATACCTTTCTCATTATGCAGTACACGACCCGATTGAGGGGCGACCTGATTTAGTAAAAAAATACGAAGAAAAATTGAAAAAAATGCCAAAGCCTGAAGGAAAACCATTTATCCTGGAAGGAAATCCTGATGATAGAAATCCTTTAACTCGCGAGGAATTAGATTGTATGATAGATACAAAAAAATACGAAGGGTTTAAGATTTTGCCTAACAGAACAGTTAAAATTAAACAGTTTCAGGATAATGTACAATTTGCTGCTATGGTTGAAAGTCTTGACGAAAGCGTAGGTAGAATTATGCAAACCTTAAAAGATTTAGGAATAGAAGATAATACTATAGTTATTTTTGCTTCTGATAATGGAGGTATGTCGGCTGCTAACTTTGGTAATCCGGGGAGAATAGTGCCTAAGGATAGATTAGATAAGTCATTCGCATCATCAAATTTACCTTTAAGAGGTGCAAAAGGCTTTATGTATGAGGGCGGTATACGTGTTCCTACAATTATCAAGTGGCCTAATCAAGGAAAATCAAACTTAGTTACAGATATTCCTGTGATTAGTGTTGACTACTACCCTACTATTCTCGAAATGGTTGGAATTAATACAAATAATCTAAATCATATAATGGATGGAAAAAGTTTATTACCAATTCTATCAAAGAAATCAAGAAATACTGATAATGATTTTAAAACTCGTCCTTTATATTGGCATTTTCCACATTATAGCAATCATGGAATGCAAAGCCCAGGTGGAGCCATCCGTCAAGGGAGGTATAAGCTACTTGAATATTTTGAAAATGGTATAGTACAGCTGTTCGATCTTGAAGCGGATCCTAGTGAGCAAGTGGATTTGTCTCGAATAAAACCAAAAGTTGCAGACGAGCTACGAACAATGTTGCACCAATGGAGAAAATCTGTAAATGCACAGATGATGCTACCTAATCCAGATTATATTCCGATGAAGTAAAATTATGTAGCTTAAGTTGTTTTTTACTTGGATGGCGAAAAATATAAGAGTATAAAG
>Ga0265293_10002350_pt1 | contig 38364 bp, 38 predicted proteins | sample Munlanlewell138R_FD_192505 | JGI IMG/M metagenome (GOLD analysis project Ga0265293, IMG submission 192505) | Leachate microbial communities from a municipal landfill in Southern Ontario, Canada - Leachate well 138R | ecosystem: Engineered > Solid waste > Landfill > Unclassified | place: Canada... | reverse complement strand
CACATCCTGGAGGGGGAGCACCTTCCAAGGGTTCGGCTGTTCGCCGATTAAAGTGGTACGCGAGCTGGGTTCAGAACGTCGTGAGACAGTTCGGTTTATATCCGGTACGGACGTCAGGAAATTTGAGTGGATTTGCCCCTAGTACGAGAGGACCGGGGTGAACGAACCTCTGGTGTATCGATTGTGGCCACCTGCTGCATTGTCGAGTAGCTATGTTCGGTTCTAGATAAGCGCTGAAAGCATATTAAGCGCGAAACTGACCACAAGATTAGATTTCCCTATGAGGACACAGAAAGATTATCTGTTTGATAGGTGCAAGGTGTAAATGCAGTAATGCATGTTAGCTGAAGCATACTAATAGTCCCACTGCCTTTTTATGTCCTTATCTTCAAAGTTAACCCTGTCTGCCCCGTGCGGATCCGGTTGACTAGCGAAGATTAGGTAGACTTAACGAGTAATTGGTGTGAATCACACCAAAGAGCGTCAATTTTAAGCGTTCTTACAGCAAGCATCGATACAATGTATCTTATAGATATCATTGGCATCGAGGCAAGGTTTTGACCCACTGATGAATACATATCAGCGCAAAGCGTCTAAAGCCTTACCTCGGTGTCCATGGCGCTGAGGAAATACCTGTTCCCATTCCGAACACAGAAGTCAAGCTCAGCAGCGGCGATTATACTGCCACAAGTGGGAAACTAGCACGATGCCGAATTATAAAAAGACCCTCCGAATAGGTGGGTCTTTTTCTCTTTCCCGGGTACCGCGGAAAGATCCCCTGACCCAGCCGAATAGGCTGGGTTTTTTTCTCTTCCGGATACCGCGAAGAGATCCCCTGGCTATCCGAATAGGGTAGTCTTTTTCTCTTTAATAGGCCTCTACATATTGCTTTCGCTTTACGCCCATGATATTATAGATATAATTTATCCGTGGTGGATAAAATCGTAAACAAAAACAAGGAGAAAATATGAAGGGTAACACCCGTAAGTCGATTGTTCGTCACGGTCTTTTTGCCGTTATCGCGGTAGCACTATTAGGTGGCGTGGTACTGGCAGGCATGCAGTTTGGCAACAAGCCAATCGTTGCAGCAGAGACGCCTGACGGTGAGACGAAGCGCGTTGTCGTGCAGTTTAAGGACGTACAGGCGGTAACCTCTAAGAATAACGTCGACGTACGCCAAAAGGCGATTGCGGCAGTTGATGCTGAGCTTCAGGAAGCAAAGCAGTACATAGAGGGATATAAGCAAAAGGTTACGTCTTACGACAACCTCCCGGTTGCTATCTACGAAGTAGATGCAGCGGGTGAAGCGGCACTTCGTAAGGATCCGCGTGTAGCTTCTGTTGCCGAAGAGGCAGTGTTCACTCCTCAGATGAACACAGTACTCAGTACTATTGGTGGCTCAACAACCACTGGTTTCACTGATACAGATGGAACCTATACTGGTGCGGGCACTGCTATTGCTGTACTTGATACAGGTACACTGACAAGTCACATGATGATGACAAATAAGATTGTTGCTGAAGCTTGTTTTAGCCTGAATCACACCCAGGCAGGACTCACAGTAGAGAGTCTCTGTCAGAACGACGCAGCGTCTGCGGTCGGATCGGGCGCATCGTCTGCATCTTGTGGTGATGCGGGCGCATGTTCTCATGGAACGCACGTGGCTTCAATTGCTGCTGGTGGCGCTGTGAGCGGGACGGTTGGCGGTTCCCCGGTGACACTCGCTGGTGTTGCAAAGGATGCAAAGATTGTTTCTATCCAAGTATTTAGTAAGGTGACATCTGCGCTTTACTGCTCAACAGGTTCAGACCCATGTGTTCTTGCCTTCGCTTCTTCTGTGATTAGTGCAGTTGACCATATCATTAACCTTTCGGTAAATAATACGCTCGGTATGCCTATCGTAGCGGCAAACATGAGTCTTGGTGGCGGTGCGCATGCAACACATCAGACATGTTCGTATGACAATACCGCTATGGCAACCGCACTCCGTGCAAATAACATCGCTCCAATTATCGCAAACGGTAACAGTGGCGACGTTGCTGCAAATGCTGGTAAGATCGCAGCTCCTGCATGTCTACCGGGTGCAATCGCTGTAGGTGCAACAAATAAGGCAGGTACACAAGTAGCTTCATACTCACAGAATGGTGCACTGACAACACTCCTTGCTCCTGGTGGAGATTACGACGGAGTTGATCCACTCTCACTTGTTATCGCCGCAGATAGTGCAGGTGCCTCTGATATCACTGCGATGCAGGGTACTTCAATGGCATCACCAGTTGTCGCAGGTGCGTTCGCAGTTCTTCGTGAGAAGCATCCAAAGGCAACAGTTGCACAACTCGTAACACTTCTCCAGAATACTGGTGTGAACGTTACTGATACTCGCCCAGGATACGATTCAGTTGTGAAGAAGCGCATCGCGCTTGGTACGGCACTTTCACAGTCGCCGTACGCAGCAATCAATAGCTTTGCTGGACCAAGCGGTACTCTAAACGAGGGCGCAACAGTTACACTTACAGGCACAGTTGCTCATGCGACGAGCTGTAGTATCAATAACGGCGTTGGGGCAGTGACACTTACGGGCGGAAGCTTTAGTCGCACCGTTCCAGGCGCAGCGTCATATACACTCACATGTCTTAACGCATACGGCGATACAACAACACGGACCGTTAACTTTACTATCAACACAGCTCCATCAGTTCCAACAACTCTAGAGAATGTTGAAGATAAGAATAAGCGCACCTTCGCTATCTCTTGGGGCCAGAGCACAGACGCAAACGGCATCCTTGAGTACCGGGTTTCACTCAACGGCCAGCAAGTAGCAGCTGTTGATGCGGACATAACATCATACACCTTTGAAGACATCGACTTCGCACGAGCGAACGTAGTAGAGGTACGCGCAGTTGATACACTCGGTGCTATCTCACAACCACTTTCTATCCACTTCGGACAAGCTCCGCAGGGTGAAGGTCAGACCGAAGGCGTGCCAAATACAGGTCTTGCAGTACTTGCAACAAACAGCGGCGTTAAGGCTGCGGCAGTACTCATCCTTGGGCTCGGTCTTGTTGCAGGAACAGTGGCTGTTGTAAGGCACCAGGTACGAAAGTAGAGGGGAGTGAGCGATATGCCTAAGAAGTATATCCTCCCTGTCATCGTCCTCGTTATCATTGGCGTGGCTGGGCTTGCTATCTGGTGGATTTCCACACAGAATCAGGACCAGTCATCGCCTCCTGCTACCACTAAAACAATAGAGGACACTGCTATCCGACCACTCCTAGTTGATACAAAAGACGCATATGTACGCTACCTTGATCGGTATACGGGTGGCGATACTGCAGTAGTGAAAGAGTCTAACGTCCACGAAGTAGAGTCTGTGGACTGGAATGGCGACGTACTGGTTGCGCTCCAGTTTGGTACAACGAGCATGCAATCATTCCTAGGTGCAAAACTCGAGACAGTAGGTGATACAAAACAGTACAGTATTACGCTGCGCGATGCACCACAAAATTGTTCAGGAACGACAGAGCAGGTGCAGCACATTGCATTCATAAAGCAGAAAGACAGAGACACGAACTATCCTGTTATAAAAAGGATTGAGCCAAACCCGGCAAAATGTGATTTCTAAAAAGTACCAAAACACTAAAAAACAAAAAGAAAAAGTGAAATAGTAAAAAATGAGCAAGTATGACTATCTTTTAGCAGGAGTCCCCGTAGAGGAAGCGCTGCAAGAGACCCCTGTAGTGCAGAGTGTTGCGGCGAATGCCGTCACTCCTGTGCGTCCTATGCCGACTCAGAGGCGAGGTGGGGTAGGCGCGCCCGTTATGGATGTGCGCCCAATCCGCCAGACTGAGCGTGTGGCCACAGTTCCAGTGGAAACTACTCCTCCGCCAGCTCCTCAGGTGCAGCTAAAGCCTCAGGAGCCACCTGTACCCCAGGTGCAGCCTGCTACACCTCAGGTACAACCTATTGCACCTCGGGATGTCACGCCAGCCCAGCTGGAGACCCCTACTCCTATAATCAGACCAGAAGTCCCTGCGCCTCAGGCGTCCATACTAGAGTCCGCTCTCGTCCAGGAGACCGTCCAAGAAAAGCAGAAAAAGACATCATTATTTAGTAAGCGCAGACTGCGTAAGGCTTCTTGGTATGTTGGCGGTACGGTGACAGCTATGTTTGTGCTCGCACTAACGGGATATGTAAGCATTGATACTTGGGTGACAAATAGCGAAGTGAAGATGGCTATGGCGGATAAGGAAGAAAAGAGCTTCAAGAGTGAAAGCCTTCTGGGTGAAGGTGAGGACGAAGAGGCCGTTGCTGATACTGCGATCGATTCATATGTTGTTGCCCCAGATGCGCCGCGAGTGCTGAGTATCGATAAGATAAACGTAAAGGCGCGCGTACTTCCAATGAGCGTCAACCGCGACGGATCAATCCAGGCGCCTATTAACATCAACGACAGCGGTTGGTATACAGCAAGCGCAAAACCTGGCCAGCAGGGGGCAAGCTTCATTGATGCCCATGCAAGTGGTGTCACAAGGGACGGATTATTTGCCTACCTCGATACGCTGGTTATTGGAGACGTTGTTACTGTTGAGCGTGGAGACGGTGAAGTCTTTAAGTATGAAGTGATGCACACAGAGTCAGTGCACATGGATGCAGTTGATATGAAGAAAGCGCTACGGACCTACGGTGGTGCCTCAGAGGGATTGAACCTCATGACCTGTGCAGGTAAGTGGGTGAACGATAAGAAAACCTACGATCAGCGCGTTATTGTATATACAAAGCGTATCTTATAGATTGGCCATCTTCATGAGCGCGGGGAGCTGCGAGCTGAGGTAGTTACCGCTATGACTTGGGAGCTCAATCAGTATAGCTGGCAATCCCATGCTTTCACCCATCCAATCTTCGTATTCACCGGTCATTGGGTAGCCCATGACCGCTTCGGCGTTATGGTACATGGTTGTGTAGCCCACGGTTGATGCGTAGATATCACCAACACGAATTGAATCACCGAACTTATTTGCACCCACAAGGCGCCCCTGAGAGTGGAATGATACCTCAAGGCGTGGTCGCAGCTGACGAGTTAACGCCATGAGGGCTTTTGCCTCAGGCTCTGAGCCTGCGCTCGTACCGCCACCGTTTTTAATAATGCCACTCGCGGTTTCAATGTCCGCTTTCCAATTGGCAGTGGGGAAGTTGCGTCCCAGGTTTACGTTGTTCGCGTTGTTCCTGGTTCCTGCGGCTACACCATCTGGGTTCATGTTTGGCACAACAACAACGCGCTTATTGGCGGGGAGTGTGTGCGCATTTGCCTGGAGATGGCGAACCCATGCCATCATAGTGCTATAAGAGCTCACTTCCGTTCCGTGGATTGCACCAGTGAAAAGAATAGTAGTGGCGCCGCTCCCAAAGTAATACGCCGTAATAGGGCGACCCCGAACGGAGTAGCCAATCACGGATGAGGTTCCACATACCACGCGCGAGGTGTGCTTCCACTGTTCATCGCCCGACTCGTTATTTACGCCGCTCTTGAGGCCTTTTTCAACGGTAAGTGTAAAAGCCGCACAGAGTGGTGCATTCTGGAGTCGTACGGTGACCGTAGTAGGCGAGGCTCGCTGAATGGTCCCTGGTGCACCAGAGAGTTTTACGTACTTCGTAATGTCCACCTCATCTTCAAGTGGCTGATCGAAGGTGAGAGTGATGATCGCATTCTGCGCCGTATTATTTGCCCCAGCAGACACAGAGGCTACCTTTGGCCCGCCAGAGAGGGTGAAGGACCGCTTGATTGGTTCGGCGAGCGAGTTCCCCTCGGAGCTTATTGCTTGCCCTATCTCTAGGGTGTAGCGGTTCTTGCGCGCGATGTCTTCGGGTAATATGACACGAAGCGTGGTGTCTTTTAGTTCATTTTTGGTGTCTATCTTTGATCCATCTTCGCTATAGAGTGTTGCTTCGGCCTCCTCTAGCGGCATGTCAAAGGTGAACTGGAGGGCCTCCGGGGTTGTGTAAATAGTATCGCCATCCTCAATATCCGCTGCGGTGATTTTTATAGGGACAAGTGTATGGAGCGTATCACTCACAAGCGAAGTCCGGTCCCCGCCCTTGAAACTCCGCTCTAGTACGGCGTCAAACTGACCGCCCGGAGCGAGCTTAAGCTTTGGGATATCACAGATAAGTTCACTATTCTTCTGGGTGCAGGCCGTAGCTGTTTCATCTATCTTTAATGTATAGGTATGTACTGTGTCACCGCCCGTAAGGGGTACTTTTAACGGTAGCGCTGCTGAGACAGGTGCATCGGCGAGCGACTGTGCCGTGAGCTTCGGAGGTTCACTGACAATAACGGTGTATTTCTTCGCACCAAGCCAGTTTCCGAATGGTGAAACGGTGAAGGAGTGAGCGCCTACTTCGGGCGCGTTTTTCGGCTGAAGACAGAGCTTTGTTGAGGCGATAGTAGTATCTGCCGGCGCAAAGAGCCCCTCGGCTGTAGCGGAGAAGTGATCAGAGCTATGTGCTTGAACCCCCGGTGCAAGAAGGAGTTGTGGTGCGCAGGTTGCCTCCGCATAAGAAAAATGGATGGTTTTCGGTATAAGAAAGACGAGGCCATAGGCTATGCCCAAGAAGAGATACGCGCCAATACTTATAGAGAGGGCTGCGGGTATCCGTTTATAAAAGCGGTCTTTTGCATGCGTTCGTTTCTTCATATGGCTTGTGGTTACCTTATCAGTATACCATTTGTCAGTTGCGCGCATATAAAAAAACACCCCTCTCGCAGATGGGGTGTTAGTGGTGCCTCCTGTGGTGGTTGCTGCGAACCGGAGGCTTTTTTATGAACCTTCTTTATTTTTGAAAAGATTCAAACAGGTGCCGTCTTTACGTACCGTATATGATATACAGCCGCAAAGGCTTGTATTTATAATATCGCATAAGCAGCATATGTGCAACAGTAATATAAACATATTCTCAAGATAATGCAATAAATACCATACAATAAAATAACGCTCATGTAAAACTTGACAAAAAGCCTATGCTATGATAGTATATAAACATACGCATTGCGGGATTTATACCGCATGTGAGGTATAAATGAGGGTTTCCACGGCTTTTGCCATGTGGAAATCTTTTTAATTGTGTGGGAAACATACCCCACGGGAGAAATACACCATGGCAGGAACAAAAGCAGGTGGCCAGAAGGCTGCAGCAAAGAATCTAGCAAAGAACCCTAACTTTTACGCAGAAATTGGTCGTAAGGGTGGTAAGAACGGCCGTACTGGTGGTTTTGCTGCTAACCCAGAGCTTGCACGTATTGCAGGTGCAAAGGGTGGACGCATTTCACGCCGCCGCAAGACTGAAGATAAATAAGTCTTTACACTCATAAAAAATACCCACTTGTATGGTGGGTATTTTTTTATCGCTTCAGCAGGTGGTATAGTTGAGGCATGAACAACAAAAAGAAGCAGTATATTATTATTGGAGTTATTGTAGCCATTCTTCTTGTAGGTACGGTTATATTCTTTGCGGCAAGCAGTAGCTGGTCACAGCGGGGCGTTATTGTAGAAATTCCTTCAGGGATAGGCAGCGATAGTGGAAGAAAAATAGTCATAAAAGATTCACTGGGTATTGAGCGTACTGTTACAACTGGTGGGGTTTTTGCTCTTAATGAACGATGTGGAACACTGGAAGGGAGGTTGGCTGTAGGTGCGAAAATAGAATACCGCCTTCTGCCGGGTAATAAATTTTGCGTGTACGATACTCACACAACCCTTGATGATGTGTATATCAGAGTGGTGTCAGAGTAAAACGATGCGCTATATCTTAACGCGTCGTAGCTGACAAACACGCGCTTCGTTGACGTGCCACTCCTGTGTACAGGCAGGACATGTATACGCGCTTGCTCCAGATTGATACCCCGTTGCCGTACACGCAGGGCAAGTACTTCGGGCATGCAGCCAGTCACGATAGGTGTCTAGATGTCCCTCTAAAAGATCTTCAGAAATAGTAACGTCATAGGAGATACTGATTTCGCGTGCCTTTTCCCAGGCGGCGCGCTCCATAGCTACCAGTTGAACGTCGCGCTCATACGTAGTATGTGCTAACAGTGCGTGTGCCACCTCATGGAGAAGGAGAGCAGGCTCACCATTACTCTGATATGTCACGGTGTTATTTTCTGGTGACCACAAAAAGTGTTCACCTACTTCAAATTGAAGCGTGGGGTATTTCTCTTTAAGCTTCTTCAGCAAGCTGGTCAAGTGCGTGGTAGTAGCACCCATAAATAACGGCCTCTTCGGGATGTTTAGCTTGAACGATTTTAGGAACGGGGATCATGGCAGGGAGGCGCTTCTCAAGGATACCTTCAAGCTGCTCCTTATACTGGTCAAAGTAGGTTCCCATACTGCCGCCAATCACAATGACGTTTGGCTGAAGGATCGGGATGACCGCAAGGAAGCCGCGGCTGATGCGGTCGGCAATCTGCATCCAAGTACGCTTGCTCTTAATGTCTTTCGCCATCTTTCGATAGGTCTTATAGACCGCCTGACCCGAGGCGAAGGTTTCCCATTCGCGGACGACACCATCGTATTCAATAAGGGCGTGACCGGCTTCACTATTTGCAAGGCCTGGGTCAATCTTCCCGTCAATAATAATACCGCTTCCAATGCCTGTACTGATAGTGACGTAGAGGCATGAGTCGGGGAGTGTGCGGAGTGAGCGAGCTTCTGCAAGACCGGCTAGGTTGGCGTCATTCTCTAAGAAGATAGGCGCGCCACCAAGGACTCCTTTTAGTTCACGTACAATACGGAAGTTGCTCCAGCCAAGGTTTGGCGCATGAACCACAGCGCCGTTCTTTGTGATTCCAGGAACAGCAAGTGAAATAGCCGTTACTTTCTGCTCGCTAAAGAGCGCATTGAGGTGGAGTATGAGCGTGTCTATATACTCCGATGGTTTTTTGGGTGTTTCAAATTTGTATTTTGTCTTTACGGCACCGCGCTCATCGTACCCAGCAATGAGCGTTTTCGTCCCCCCAGTGTCTATTGCTACAATCATGAGCTTAGTATAGCACAAGGGGGTAGGGTAGCATGCTTATGGTTCGTGACTTTAGTAAATATGCTATAATAATGAAAAGATAACGGGAGAAAAACCATGGCAACGCAATTAGCAAGCCGTAGGGTGGCGCTCGCGGTGGGAATTATAGTAGTGGCTGTTGGTACGGTGGCAGTTATTTCAGTTGTGAAGCAGCGAGGTGAGGCTGCGCGACACAATGAAATCACAAAGATAGCAGATGAGCGTCTCAAGGAGATGGAATCCGAGGGAGCTCCTTTAGCTCAGAATAAGAGCGAAAAAGAGGGGAGTAGCGAGGCTTCTCGCGATGAAGGACGCCAGGAACAGACATCGAAAGAGCAAGAGGTGACGCCGAGTGACGGCACTGCTGCTTCAGAGATGCCTCAGACCGGCGCCGGTTCTGTGTTTGCCCTGCTTCCTGTAGGTATGGTGGCCTTTGCGGTCGCGGCCTATCTTCAGTCACGTCGACACCTCTTCTCCTAGTGCTTCGCAACACTGACGCAGATTTAATCTTTGCGCTTTGACTAAACCCTTAAATTAAGGTAAAATAAGAGGGATCTATGGAGATTTCTTTCTTACGTGTGTATCAGATGATACATGGTGCTCTACGCAGAACGGAAGATGGTGAAGTTTCCTCGGAAATAATTTAAGGAAGGAGTCTTAAAAAGACTTATGGCAAACGCCGCACTCACAATGGATGATCTTCTTGCCCTAGAAGATGCATCTCTAAAACAAGCAACCCAGGGAGAGGTAATTGAAGGGACTGTTCTTTCAGTACGAAAGCACGAAATCCTTATTGACCTCGGAGCACAAGGAATCGGACTAGTTCCACGTCGTGAAGTTGGATTTTCACGTGCACTTAACGAAGGCGACACCGTTGCAGCAAGCGTCGTAGATACTGAGCTTGAAAACGGACAGGTTCTCCTTTCACTTCGCAAGGCTGCGAAGGATAAGGGCTGGGACGAAGTTGTTGCGAAGATGGAAGCAGGTGACATCATTGAAGTTACCCCATATGACGCTAACCGTGGTGGTCTCCTTGTAGAATACGAAGGTGTTCGTGGATTCCTCCCAGTGTCACAGCTTTCAGCTGAGCACTACCCACGCGTAGGCAGCAATGACAAGGATGAAATCCTTCAGCGTCTTAACGGTCTTAAGGAAAAGGTACTTAAGGTAACTATTCTTGATGCAGACCGTAAGGCAAACAAGCTTATCTTCTCTGAGAAGGAGGCGGTCAAGGAAGGCCTTGCAGAGCGCTTTGAGAAGCTTGCAGTTGGTGACACTGTGAATGGTGTTGCAACTGGTGTTGTAGACTACGGTATCTTCGTAAACGTTGAAGGTATTGAAGGTCTTGTGCACATCTCAGAAATTAGCTGGGAGCGTGTAAACAACCCTGCAGACTACGTAAAGGTCGGTCAGCCTATTGAAGCAAAGATTATTGCTATCGATAAAGACCGCCTTTCACTTAGCATGAAGCAACTCACTGAAGACCCATGGCTCGGTGAAGTCGAGCAGTTTACTGCTGGCGCAGAAGTTGAAGGTACAGTGACTCGTATTACACCATTTGGTGCATTCGTACAGATCAGCCCAGCGGTTGAAGCACTTGTACACGTATCTGAGCTTGGTGGTGGCGACTCAGCTGACCCTGAGAAGGTATTCACCCTTAACGAGCGTAAGTCGTTCGTTGTGCTTGATATCGAAAAGGATAGCCGCAAGATTTCTCTTGGACTTCCTGGCAGCAAGCCAAAGAGCAAGTAGCTCTAAAGCTAGAGGGGTTTCTGCATTTGCGGGGCCCCTCACCAAAACAAATTCTATAACGCTCGCAGCGCTCGGTGGGCCGTTATTGTACCAAACGAAAGGAGCAGCAGCATGGCAGAAAAAGTCGTATCTATTGCAAACTCAATTACAGTAGGTGAGCTTGCTGAAACCCTTAATTTACCGGTTACGACACTGGTAGGTGAGCTATTTAAGAATGGTATCGCTGCAACAATTAATCAGCGTATTGATTTTGAAACAGCAACAATCATTGTAGAAGAACTTGGCCTTGATGTTGAGCTTCAGAAGAAAGAGGCGGCCTCAGAAACAACCGAACGTCGTGTTCGTGAGTTGTCTAAAGACGCTATTACTCGTCCGCCAATTGTAGCGGTGATGGGTCACGTTGACCACGGTAAAACAAGTCTTCTGGATTCAATATTGGAGCAAAAGGTTGCTGACGCAGAGGCGGGTGGGATCACCCAGCATATTAGTGCGTACCAGACGGTTCGTAAAGACCGTACCATTACACTCCTTGATACACCAGGGCACGAAGCCTTCGCTGCACTTCGTCAGCACGGTGCAACTCTTACGGATGTTGTTATTATCGTTGTCGCTGCAGATGATGGTGTGAAGCCGCAGACTATTGAAGCAATTCGTTTTGCCCGCACAGCCAACGCAAAAATCGTCGTTGCAATCAACAAGGTTGACAAGGAGGCCGCAAATCCACAGATGGTTATGGGGCAGCTTGCCAGTGAGCACGGCCTCAATCCTGAAGCATGGGGCGGTGACACAGTCATGGTAGAGGTGAGTGCAAAGACCGGTCAGGGTGTTGATACACTCCTTGATATGGTCCTTCTTGTTGCCGATATGGAAGAGCTGAAGGCTGACGTTGATACGGCGTCTGAAGGTCTTGTTATTGAGGCGCACATGGAAGTGGGCCGTGGTGCAGTCGTAGGGTTCCTTGTAGAGCAGGGAATGCTCAAGCCGGGTATGTTTATGGTTGCAGGAACTGCATACGGAAAGGTCCGTACGCTCCAGGACTTTGCTGGCAAGGCAATTAAAGAGGCAGGTCCATCAACACCAGTCACTGTTACAGGCTTTAAGGAGCTTCCACAGTTTGGTGACATCTTTGAAGTAGTGAAGAATGAAAAAGAAGCGCGCGCTCGAGCGGCTGAAACACGCAAGGCGCGTGAAGATAGCGCTGCGAGTGCAAATGTTACTGGTGCAGACATCCTTAAGATGATGACCCAGAAGCACGAAGCGGCTGACTTTAATATTATTGTAAAGGCGGACGTGCAGGGGTCACTTACCTCTGTGATTGATAGCCTCAAGCTCATCGAAACAGGTGGTGAGGTATCACTCAATATTGTCAGTAGTGGCGTGGGTAATATTACGGAAAATGACATCCGCCTAGCGAGCGACGGAAAGACTGTCATCTACGGATTCAACGTCGAACTTCCACCGGCGGTGAAGCAACTTGCAACCCGTGAGCGTGCCGAAGTGCGTCTGTACAAAATTATTTACGAGCTTCTTGATAACGCAAAGGATTCAATGGAAAAACTCCTTGCTCCTGAAGTTGTTGAAACTGAAGTAGGTATCCTTGAGGTGAAGGGTGTCTTCCGCACGATGAAGGAAGAGATCATTGCAGGTGGCCAGGTGGTCACAGGTAAGATTACTCCAGGGCTTCTTGTGCGCATGAAGCGTAAGGATGAGAATCTTGGCGAAGCTGAAATCACCAGCCTCCAGCGTGAAAAGGTGAGCGCTAAGGAGGTGTTTGAGGGTGATATGTGTGGGCTAACACTTAAGACAAACAAGAAGGTGCTTCTTGAGGTCGGCGACACGCTTGAGTTCTTTACTCGCGAAATTGTTGAACGACACCTATAATTGACTTTCCCTATAAGCATATGCTATTTTAAGGGAAAGTAGCAATTCAAAACAAAAAAACAGAAAAAGGTACATCATGTCATCAGAAGAATTTCACCTTGATAAAGGTCCGAAGTCAGACACTTCAGCAGAAATAGAAGGAAACGAGCTTGCAGATAAGCAGCCACGCCGCGTTCGCACGAACGAAGAGGGTCAGACAGAAAGGCTTGTTAAGTACGCCAACGGCGATTTTGAATGGGTACCTACCGCAGAACGTGAAACCTCACAGGAGCTTGATGTGCACTCCGAGGTTCTCGAAGAGGTGGTGAGTGCTATTGAGGTGTCTGAGAAGGATAACAACCGCCAAGATCAAGAGATTACCGAGCTCCGTCAGACTCTTGAGGCACGTGACGAAGAGGTGCTTGAGCTTCGTAGTGAACTCGATGAGCTTCGCCGTATGGTTGAAGAGCTTCGCGGGGGCGCTGCTACAGAGTCAGAGGCTGAGGACATCGTTGATGCTGAAATTATTGAAGATGAAGAGGCGCATGATAATGAGCGTGTCTTTACCGTATCGTCAGCCGGTGAGGTGACACCACCTGCTGGGAAAGAGGTTGAGCTCTACAGCGCTCCAGCGGCCGAGGTTGGCAAGGAGGTCGAGTTGTATACTGGCCCTAAGGACGAAGCTGAGACAGCTCTTGAAGCAGCAGCTGAGGAAGAAGGTTTCAGTCCTGAACTATCCGCCGAAGTTGCCGAAGCGCTGAAAGATAACGCAGCCGACTACGCAAAACTCACCGCAAAGGCGCGCAAGGGTTACCTTGGGCAGCTCCTTCATAACTCTAAGTACCTTGTAAAGGTACCGGGCCTTAAGAAGCTCGCTGATAAGATTAATGATTGGTCTGATCAGAAGCTTGATACTGCTCGCGAGAGCTACCAAGGTGCGCTTGCAGACATGCAGCGTGATATTCAGGACCAGTTTGAGGCGCAATACGCCGAAGAAGAGCGTGGCGATGAGTATGAAAATAACCTTCGTCTTGCAAAACAACTTGCACTGATGCAAAGTCATGCTGACTTAGAGGATGCTATTACTGCAGAGCGCCACGAGCAGAGTGGTAAGGCTGGCTGGCTCACAAAACAGCTCACAAATAAAGGTTCACTCAAGGGTAAGCTTGCTATTGCAGGTACTGCTGCGGCAGTTGGTGTTGGTGTAGGCCTTCTGGGTGGTGGTAAATGGGGCGGAATGCTCGCTGGCGGTACTGTTGGTGGCGTTATGGCCGGACAGGTAAATAGGCGCCGTGCAAACTCTGAAGGTGAAGACGGCCGCACACTTGCGGAGAGTCAGAGTAAAGAGGACCGAGATGCCTTCACGCAGGAGCTCGCTGACAAGTACGAGAACGAAGAAGAAGCGAACGTCGAAGATCTTATTAAATACGTCCAGGAGCGTACTGCATCTGAACGTCAAGGAAACCGGAGTCGCCTTAAGACAGCTATTGGCGTCGGTGCTGCGGCCGGTGGCCTCAGTGGCGGTATCGTTGAAGCAATGCAAGGTACGGTTGGCGCTGCGCCAGTAGAGGCACCGCAGCCAGAAGCACCAGCTCCTGAGGTTGTGCCAGAAGTTGTACCCGAGCCAGTTGCGGAGGTTCTCGTACCAGATCCATCGATCGGTAACTACGATTACCCATGGAACTGGGCAGCTGACACCTTTGGCGCTGAAGGTGCGACAGATACGCTGAAGCAGCTTGGTGAGCTTGCCGCACAAGACGGTCACTCTATTCAGTGGAATGGTGACGGTCTCAATGAATGGGTAAGTGTTGATGGTGTCAGTGATACACAAAGTGTCCTGGATATCTTAAGCCGCTACACAACTAAGTTATAAAATAGGGGAATACTATGACAGATGAGCAGATTATTGAAGCGCTCGGTGCAGCAAGCGCACCAGCCCAACTACAAGAAGTAATGGTAGCGAATGCACGTAAGGTAGTTGGCCTTCGTACGGCAACGATCGTTGAGGAAATGCTTACGCCAGAACAGCAGCAGATCTATGAGCAGCTCCAGAATGCTGGCAATGACCAGGCGGTATGGGATTGGCTCCGTAGTGACGTCATCGGAGCGGATACAAGTGAGGTGTATGAAGCGACACTTCGTTCGTATATCGATGAGGTGAATTCGCAAATTGTCTAAAAGGGGAGTAAACTAAGAGTATGTTTCAGTTAGACGATAGTTTTTTAAACGATATAGGGCTGAGTAATCTTCCCGAAGAGCAGAAGAAGCCATTTCTTCAGCATATCTACGAGCAACTTGAATACCAGGTAGGTGTGAGCTTAAGTGAGGGCATGACAGATGCGCAGCTTGAGGAGTTTGAGGCAATTATTGACCGAAAACCAGAGGCGGTTGACGCATGGGTACAGGCACACATGCCGCAGTATGCAGCTGACCCTGTATTTGAGAAGATGCAGCAGGCGACAGGTCTAGACGTGAATAGTGCAGACCTTAAGGCTGAATACGCCGCAACAAAGTGGCTTGAGGTGAATCGCCCTGACTACCGTGAGGTAGTGGCGCGCACGCTTGAGAGCTTGAAGCAAGAAGTTATTCAGAACCGCGATGCAATCCTTGGCGCATCACAAGATACGCCACAAGCCTAAGCCAGTAGTCTATTAAAGCAAATGTCCGTAGCCGTTGAGGAACTCACGTGCGGGCATTTCTTTTTTGCCTGCTGGTTTGAGCGCATCGATAGTAAGATAGGTTTCATCTCCACAAGGAAGGGTGAGTGGTGATGCATCTGCGGTTTCAGCAACGTGTGCGGCGGTAATAGTAATATCAGCACCGCCAAGTTGGGTGCGGCTTCCTGGCCACCCTTTGTAGGCGCGAACCTCTCGTTCTAGTTGAATCGCTGACTTAGATAGGTCAATAATTCCGTCAGTTTTTTTAATGAGCTGGCAGTAGGTTGCTGCGGCATCATCTTGTGCTTGCGGCTGAAGTGCTCCGCTAAGGATCTCTGGCAGAAGTGTAACAAGGCTTTGTGCGCCAAGTTCTCCTAGGGTTTGGTAGAGCTCAGGGCTGGTTTCATTACCCTGAAGGGTGTGAGGTGTAAAGTGATAGACTGGTCCGGCATCCATGCGCAAAGAAAGCTGCATGATAGAAACGCCCGTGTCTGCGTCGCCATTCAAGATAGCCGACTCAATAGGTGAGGGGCCGCGGTACTGCGGAAGTTTTGATGGATGAACGTTAATAATACCAGGGGTAAAAAGATCGATTATCTTTTGAGGGATAATCTTCCCAAAGCTCACGAGCACGCCAGCCACAGGCTGAAGTGCGGTGATGTCATCAATAATTTCATCAAGATGGTGCGGCTGCCATGTGGGAATACTGTGCTGCTCTGCAATTACTTTTACAGTTGGCGGAACGAGCTTCTTGCCACGCCCTTTTTTTGTATCCTGTTTTGTGACGACTGCCACAATAGGGTAATTAGCGTCTATCAGTGCTTGCAGTGAAATGGCGCTGAATTCTTCAGTGCCAAAAAAGATAATTCCGCTACTCATTCCAGAGGGTGGTGTTATTTTTAATGTCAGCCTCGTAGTTGAGTGGCTGGAGTTCACCTGATGCATCAAGCTTGTAGAAGGCGCTCTGTGAATCACGAATGTGGTCTACAAAAAGAATGCCGTGAGTGTGGTCGATTTCATGCTGAATAACGCGGGCAAGGAAGCCAGACGCCTTGAAGCGCACTTCTTGACCCTCTACGTTAAGCGCTTTTACGCGAATCTTTGAGTGACGAGGCACTTTACCGTACACGTCTTTTACACTCAGGCAGCCTTCGTAATCTTCAACGATGCTCCCTTCGTACTTTACAATTTCCGGGTTAATCAGTGTTGTGAATTCGTTATCTTGCTTGTCTTCAAAGTTGCTACGCACAATCACAACGCGCTCAAGCCGGTCGATTTGTACGGCTGCAAGTGCAGCGCTGATTTCGTGTGGGCGGGAAGCCTCCCAGTCAATCGCTGCGTCAGTCATGTCTTTTACAAGTGAAAGCGTTGCATCATCAATCTCGCGTACTTTTGCAGATTTTTCGCGCAGATGCGGGTTTGGTAGGGTGATGATGTCGTCTTTTGTCATTGCGACTTATTATACCAGAGGTGAGGAGGAGTTTCTAGGGGCTAGAGGAGACTGTGTGGGTCCAGCTCACTTTGCCAGTGAGTTGGTGGTATGTGTGTAAGTGCCGCAGTTAGCTCAGTGCGTTGCGCACTCTTGAGGATCAACTGCCAGCGGTAGGTGTCATGCTGGCGTTCATAGAAGGCAGGGGTAGGTCCAAGAATCTCCACGGTCTTCGGGAGCTTGCTCCGTAATTCACGTGCAAGTATCTGCGCATTCCTGATGGCTGCTGATTCAGTTTTGTATACATTCGTAAGTTGGAGGATATAGCGGAAGGGCGGGAAGTTACCACGCTTCCTCTCGGCCAGGGCATACTCATAGAATCCATCGTAGTCCTGGGCGGTGCCAAATTTAATGACAGGATGGTCGGGCTGATACGACTGAACAATAACGTTAGTCGCACGTTCGTCACGTCCCACGCGCCCTATAACCTGTGCAAGAAGCTGGAACGCACGCTCATTGGCGGCGAAGTCGGGGAGGATAAGTCCGCTGTCTGCCTGAATGACACCTACGGTGCGAAGTTTCGGGAGGTCGAGCCCCTTTGCCACCACCTGCGTGCCGATGATGATATCAATGTCACCTTTATAAAGCTCTTCGTAGCGCGAAGCAACCGTCTGCTCCTTTGTATTATCTGAATCGAACCGGGCAATTATTGCCTTAGGAAAGAGTCGTGCAAGTTCCGCTTCGATGCGCTTTGTACCAACACCTTTGTGGATGATACTTGCGTCATTACAGACCGGACACGATGTTGGGATGCGCTCTTTTCCGCCACAAATATGACACTGGAGGGTGTGGGTGTCTGTATGAAGGACGTAGGGAATAAAGCAGCGCCCACACTCTGCGGTCCAGCCACAGTTCTCGCATAGCGTTGTACTGGCGCTTCCTCTACGGTTATGGAAAATAAGACTTTGCTGTCCATGCTTTATATTGTGACCGATTTCTTTTAGGAGTGCATCAGAGAGGAATGTGTGCTGCTTGAAGCTGTCGCGTTTTGTCATATTTACGACCGTTACGGTTGTTGGCTGGGTATTGTTTCGTGCTTTTTTTGAAAGCTTAATGATAGGAGTTTTGTGCTGCTCGGCAACGTAGCGGTCGGCAATGAGCGGCGTAGCACTTCCAAAGATGACGCGTGCTTTTGCAAAGCGCCCAAGCATGGTTGCTGCGCGCAGGGCAGAGTAGCGTGGGGCACTTTCCTGCTTGTAGCTAGGCTCATGTGCCTCATCTATGACAACGAGCCCAAGGTCCGGTACGGGCATAAAAAGCGCAGAGCGTGGTCCAACAATCACAAGCGGCTCTTTTGCTGTCAACGCCTTCTGCCATGCTACGTGGCGCTGCGCCTCGGTCATCTGCGAATGGGTGATGAGTGTATTCGCAAAGCTATGCGAAAATTCATCAACAAGCTGGCTGGTAAGGCTGATTTCTGGCACAAGAATAATAGCCGAACGGCCGCGTGTTACGGCATCCTGAGCAAGTGCCTTGTACACTTCCGTCTTGCCAGATCCGGTAATACCCTGGAGGAGTGTTGTGCCTTCTGACCCCTCTAGAATAGAGGCCACAGCCTCTGACTGCTCCGGGTTGAGTACTTTTTTTGTTCGCTCACGAATGGATAAAATTTCCGGCGCACCCTTGCTGGCTCGCCGTTTCTTATCTAGCCCACGTGGGAGTACTGTCTGTAGAACGGTTGCTAGGTGGGTGGTGTAATAATTACTCAGCCATAGTGCCGTCTCAATGAGCGAGGCGGGGAGTGGTGTTGCTACAACAACACCAGTAATCTCCTTCGTTTCGTACTCTGGTTTTGCCACCTTTTTTACAACAAGACCCTGAAGTTCCTTTTTACCCACAGGGATGGTAACAATCGCACCTATCGTCACGTCAGATTCGCTCGCCGCATGATACGTAAACACGCCAGCCGTGGCGCGCACAATCTTTAGCGGTGCAACCTCAAAATACTCCATTATACTTTCAGTATACCTCAGTTTGCTGGGTGAGTAGGTGTACCGTACTTTCAGCGACACCTTGTGTAACCAAAGTCCTTTAAATCGTAGAGACCCTTAAAGGACATTGCGTGAAATGGTTCGCGAAAGTATGGTACGCCTAATCACTCTCGGGCGTGCTAAACTATAACCATATGTATTTTGAAAGCCGCACGCATGCTGGGCAAAAACTGGCAGCGCAGTTATTAGAGAAGTACCGCTACGAGAACTGTGCGGTTGTTGCGCTCAGCGACGGAGGCGTTATTGTTGGGGAGCAGATTGCATCTGCGCTTCACAGTGTCCTTACGATGATTATCGCTGAGGATATTGAAATCCCCGGAGAGGGGATGAACTTCGGTGGCGTTTCGCACACGGGGTCGTTCGTTGCTAATAGTGAGATCTCAGGTAGTGGCATGATGGGGTATACCTCTGAGTACCATGGCTATCTAGAGGAGCAGAAGCGTCAGGCCTTTCAGCGGATTAACCGACTTCTTGGTGAAGGGGGTATCATTAATCATGAGCTCCTTCGGGATAGAACGGTGATACTTGTGAGCGACGGTTTCTCTAGCAGTACTATCGTCGACGTTGCGCTCGACTTTTTAAAGCCCGTTCGTATTAATAGGCTTGTTGTTGCTGCTCCTGTGGCGGCAGAGCAGGTGGTGAATAGCCTTCACATGTCTGCAGATGAACTTCACATCTTGGACGTGAAGACAAACTACTTCGATACAGATCACTATTATGATAATAATGAAGTGCCGTCTCGTGAAGAAACAATCCAAAAGATTAATAATATTATTCTAAATTGGCGCTAAATAGCGATTGACCGTTGACCAATTCACTACAAAAAGGGTAGAATAAATAACAACAGGCTGTGAGGCCAAGCGGAGAATAGAAAAGTAAAAGGGGACCTATGTTAGACGTCTTTATTACATCAAGGGTACGGCGAAAAATCGTTGTTGTATATGCAAAGTATCCTGATTTCCGCACCCACGTACGTGGTCTTGCAAAACTTATTAAAGAAGATCCAGGGAATATCCAACGCGAACTTCGCCGTCTTGAGAAGATCGGTTTCCTCCTGAGTGAAAAGCAGGGCAATACAAAGATTTACGCAACAAACAAGCAGTTCCCAATCTTCAAGGAACTTCAGAGTATTGTGATTAAATCTCAGCAGCACGCTGCACGCCCAAAGCGTACATCTGCTGACGTTAGATAATATCCGTGACGCTTTTTGAAAAAATTCTTAAAGCACGCGGGCTAGAGGGCGCAGAAGCTGCGTCTTTTCTTACTCCTAGTTACGACGCAAAGCATGATCCCTTCCTCCTTCCTGACATGGAAAAGGTGGTGGAGCGACTTGTTGAGGCGCATGCAAAACAGCAACGCATCACCATCTACGGTGACTACGATATTGACGGGCTGACGGCCACATCTGTCCTGCTTGATGCGCTCAATCAGTTTGGATTCAAGCACGTCACGGCATTCATCCCAAACCGCTTCACAGAAGGGTACGGTCTTACGGTAGACGCTATTGAGCGCATTGCTGCGGATGGCGCTGAACTTATCATTACCGTGGACTGCGGAAGTCTCAGTCATAAAGAAATAACACGTGCGAAAGAACTTGGTGTTGACGTTATTGTGACCGACCACCACAACGTTGCACCAGAGCAGCCGCCTGCGGTGGGTGTAATAAATCCAAAGCGTCTCCTTCAGGACCACCCTGACGAGTACGAGAAGTACATTCTTAAAAAAGATTCAAAACTGCAGGGGAAGATATATCCATTCTTAGATCTTGCCGGTGTAGGTGTGGCGTTCAAGGTGGTACAGGCACTTCAAACTCGGCTTGATGGCCTCCCGCAGGGCCAGGAAAAATGGCTGCTTGATCTTGTAGCTCTTGGAACAGTCTGTGACATCGTGACACTAGTTGATGAGAACCGCGCCATTGTCTTCTGGGGCCTGAAGGTGCTTGCACAGACGCGGCGTCTTGGACTCAAGGCACTTATGGCGGTGTCTGGTGTCACGCCAGCTCAGGTGAACGCACGCAGCCTTGGTTTTGGACTTGGTCCACGTATGAATGCGTCTGGTCGCCTTGAAACTGCGCAGTACGCACTTGATATGCTCACCGCAACAGATTCTATGGAAGCGCTTCGTCTTGCGCGCCAGCTTGATGATATGAATCAGGCGCGTCGCCGTGATCAGGATGCTATTTTTGCCGAAGCGCTCATTCAAGCAGAGGAGCTGCTGGATGACCCCGTGCTTGTTGTGAGCGCCCCAGGCTGGAATCATGGCATTGTGGGTATTGTGGCCGCAAAGTTACTTGAGCGCTACCAGAAGCCTACGTACGTGCTTGCAGAGCATGATGGTGAGGCGAAGGGTTCGGCGCGAAGTTTTGGTGATTTTAGTGCCGCAGATGCTATCCGTGCCAGTGACGATATTATTACAAAAGGTGGCGGGCATAAGCTTGCAGCTGGCGTGATGCTTCCGGTGGAGAATATTGCTACTTTTCGCCAGCGTGTGAATGAGTTTTATAAGACGGCTGGGCTAAAAAACCAAGCGGCGCTTTTGCTGCCGACCGCCGATACAGACGCAGCCCTCCGTGATCTCAGCGAGGCGCTTGTAGCCGAGATTGCCCAGCTTGAACCCTTTGGGAGCGGTAACCCGCAGCCGGTCTTGCGTACAGCGGAGGTAGTTGTGGCTCACGTTCGCCGTATGGGCGCCGACGGTCAGCACGTGAAACTCGCGGTAAAAGACACACAAGGCGCGCAGGTGGAAATGCTTGCCTTTAACGCCCCAGAACATTTCTTCCAAGAAATCGGCGCTACGGTAAACGTCTGGTATCAAGTGGATATCAACGAGTGGAACGGCCGGCGGACGGTCGAGGGAAGACTCCTTCATCTAGAAGAAACAGCGTAGCATTTGAGCTACGCTGTTTCTTTGTAAGGATTGTCTACAGACTACTATTTCTTAAACAGGCTTGAAATCTTTAGCACCTGTGAAAACTCAAGTGCACCCAGCTTAAACGCGCGTATGGCAACCCAGATACTAATTACCATGAAGCCAAACATTACAGCAAGTGCAAGCCACGCCTCAGCGCCGTTAAAGTTACCAACGGCATTACGTATAAGCGAAACAACCGGCGATGTCAGCGGGAAATAGGTGAGGAAGGTGACAATTGGATTTTCAGGGTTCGTTGCAATCATATAGATGAAGTAAAACGGAATGAATGCACCGATGAAGAACACACCAGAGAAGCTGTTTGCCTCTTTTGTAGAGGGCGCAATTGCCGCAGTTGCCGTCATGAAGCCAGCGTACATAAGGAAGCCGGTAAAGAGGAATGCGAACCCAAGGACGATAGAGGTCGGGTCAAAGACAAGCTTGGTGATATCAATACCAAACGGCAGACTAACAGGCATTCCTATGTGTGGCGCAATTACCAACGCAAGTGTGCCAAGAAGTCCAAAGAATGCAACCTGCGTGAGCGTTACTAGCATAACCGCCAGGAGCTTTCCTAGGATGAGCGTGCGCGGCTGGACGTAGGTGAGTACCATTTCCATTGATCGGTTTTCTTTTTCTTCACTGACGCTCGTGAGCATGTAGCCAATAGAGAAGGCGAAGATGATATAGAACAGTACTACGAAGAGACCCGGCACCACGTATTCGTTAAAGCCGGCTGATTCGCGCCCGTCTTTATAGAACGTCATGTCTGCAGCAGCGCCATTTTGGGCTAGCGCAATGACCTCGGGTGAGCCAAGCGGTAGGAAGAGGCTCGTCTTTAGGATGTTATCTGAAAGTGACGAAATTGCCCCCATTTTTGTTAGGTCGTCTGAGCTGAGGTAGAGCTTGTAGTTACGGTCCTTTGATAGGTTTTCTGGGTAGATAATGAGCGCTTCTTTTTTACCCTCACGAACCTGTGTGCGGAGTGCGTCTGTCTCCGCTGGTGAACTAAGTGTTAAATCTGCCGCCTTCACAACCTCAGTATTAATCAGGCCACTCTTGTCTATAATGGCAACATTCTTAATATCTTTTGATATTTCCTGAATACGGTCAGAACTTCCCTTATTGCCAAGGATAGTAAGCACACCAATAAGTGCTATGATGGCCGGAATCGCAATCATTACAATCCAGAAGCTCGGTTGCTTCACAATAGTAAGGTATTCGTGGCGGATAACAGAACGTAGTTTAGACATTATTTATCCTCCTTGTTTGACGGTTCGTCTGCGGGCTCGTGAGCAACCTCGCTACTTTTTTCTTTATAAATTTGTACGAAAATATCTTCAATAGACTCAGACTTGAACTCTTTCTTTACTGCGCCGACGGTGCCGTATGCACGTGCTTGGCCGTCTTTGAGGATGAGGAGTCTATTTGCAAGGCGCTCAACCTCTTCCATAAGGTGGGTGATATAAATTACCGCAGTGCCTTTTTGCTGAAGCTCATCAACAATATCAAGGAGGAGCTTCCTGTTTACCGGGTCGAGACCCTTGGTGGGCTCATCAAGAATAAGAAGCTTCGGGTCGCCCATAATAGCAACGCCCAGTTGAATCTTCTGTTGCTGTCCGCCAGAAAGCTTCTTAATTTTCACCGCAGCTTTATCTTCAAGTTCAACACGCTTGAGGAATGCAAGAGAGAAGTCCCGTGCGTCGTCGCGGCTCATGCCCTTGAGTTCGCCAAAATAAATCATAGTATCAAGTACCTTTGAGCGGGTGTAGAGGCCGCGCTCTTCCGGGAGGTAGCCAACTGTCGCCGCGTTTTCAGGCGTGAGAGGCGCACCATTTACATGGAGTGTACCGGTTGTTGCCTGGTAGATACCCAGCAGGGAGCGGATGGTACTTGTTTTACCGGATCCGTTTGCGCCTAGGAAGGCGAATACTTCGCCTGGGAGTACGTCAAAATTAAGCTTTTTAACAATGTTTTTCGAGCCTATTGTGAGGCTAAAATCTCTTACGCTTACAATCGGTTCTGTCATGTAATTATTTTAACACAAGCAAAGGGTTGGCTACGATTAACGAGGCTATTGTAGTCTGCGGGGATAAACGATACATTTAGTTTAATAATAAACAAAGTTAGGGAGTTCTTGGCCGGGTCACTTGTGCTATGGGCTGCATCAGCTCTGCTTGGAGGGTTGATTTACTTGAGAGGTAGGGGGGGGCGGGACCTTTAGGGCTGATCTCGCATGTCTATACTTGATAAACAGGGTGCTATCTGTTACAATAGCAAATATATGGTACAAGTAACACGTAAAGACGAACGCGAAGCGAACGAGAATATTATCCGTCGTTTCAACCGAAAGGTGCTACAGAGTGGTGTTCTAGCAGAAGCTAAGGCATCTATGCGCTTTTCTAAAGACATCAGCAAGACAGAGCGCCGTAAGAAGGCGATTATCCGTAAGGAGCGTAAGGCAGAGAAGCTTTCAAAGGCTCGCCTCGGTCTCCGCTAAAGGATTGCATCAGAGTGTCGCTTAAAGCACAACTCGATAACGATATTAAAACCGCTCTTTTGGGCGGTGATCGTTTTCGTGGGGAAGTTCTAAAGAACCTCAAGGCAGCAGTATTGAACGAGGAAGTGGCGCAGGGAAAGCGCGACACAGGCCTTGAAGATGCTGCGATTGAGCAGATTATTGCAAAAGAAGTAAAGAAGCGCACAGACAGTGCGGCGCAGTTTGAAGCTGCCGGGCGTCCGGAGCTTGTTGAGCAGGAAAATGCCGAAGCGGCAATTCTTTCCGAATATCTTCCAGAGCAGCTATCTGAAGATGAGATCGCTACTGCTATTGATACGGTGATTGCTGACCTTGGCGTCAGTGGTCCGCAGGCAATGGGGCAGGTGATTGGCGCCGTAAAGGGCAAGCTTGGCTCAAGCGCTGATGGCGCAATTATTGCACGTCTTGTAAAAGAGAAGCTTTAGTAGAGAAGGGGTGTTATGGGTCGTGCGCACAAGGCTGGCCGTATAGCTAAGAGGCAGGGGCGGCTGAAAAAGGATGCGCAGCAGATGTTTATATCCGCCACAGTCCTTGCCGCACTCGCTCTACTGTGTTTGATCGTGTTGCCGCCTATAATGGAGGATTGGCGCCGACCACATAGGTGGGTAATTGCGGTTCTGAGTTTTGCCATTATGAGCGGTACCCTCGCTATAATGGGGGCAAGGACAATGAATAAAATAAAAAACAAAGAGAGGTAGTATGATTATATTTTTTGGTCCAGCCGGTGCTGGTAAGAGTATGCAGGGGCAGATACTGGCGGCACGAATGGGCTGGCGCTGGTTAAGTGCCGGTCAAGTGCTTCGTGATACGCACGATCCTGAGATTGTAAAGACAATGCAGGAAGGTAAGCTCGTTTCGCACGAAGAAATTACTCGTATTATGAGTGAAGCAATTGCGAAGGGCGGTGATATTGATGAACTCATTCTTGATGGCTTCCCGCGCAAGTTTGAGCAGGCAGAATGGCTCATTAATAATAAGTCTGATCATGGCCGCGATATTGGCCTTGTGGTGGTGCTTGAAGTGCCGCGCGCAGAGCTTTTGAATCGTCTTCGTATCCGTGGGCGTGCTGATGATACCCCAGAGGCAATCGACGAACGCCTCTCTATTTACCGTGAAGAAATGTACCCAATTCTCGGGCTCTTTACAGGGCAGCGCATTCCAGTGGTACATATTGACGGTACAGGGAATGTGGGTCAGATCCACGATCGTATTTTCCTAGAACTTCAAAACAGGGAGCTTTCTTAGCCGTGCAAAAGGTAAAAACTCCAGAAGAAATTCAGGCAATGCGCGAAGGCGGTCGGATTTTAGCTGAGATTTTCCAGGGTCTGAGGGCGCAGGTGAAGCCAGGCATTTCAGAGAAAGAACTCGACGCCTGGGTTGAAGCGGAAATTAAAAAACGCGGTGCTATTGCTACGTATAAAACAGCGGAAGTGAATTTCCCGGCAGTTATCTGTATTTCAACAAATGAACAACTTGTCCACGGCATCCCAACTGATTACATCCTCCAGCAGGGCGATGTTGTTGGGTTTGATATGGTTATTGAGTATAAGGGTATGAAGACGGATAGTGCCTTCACAATGGTAGTAGGTGAAGAGCCAAAGGGTGCAGTAAAGCACCTCCTCCAGTCTACTGAGCGCGCATTATACGCGGGAATCGATGCTATTAAGGGCCCTGTCCGCGTGGGTGATATTAGTGCGGCAGTTGAAAAAGTACTCAAAGATGCAAAGGTCTCTATTGTACGTGAATTGGTAGGGCATGGGGTAGGGCACACAATGCACGAAGCCCCAGAGGTACCGAACTACGGTAAGAAGGGCGCTGGCCCACTTCTTACGCCCGGTGACACCATTGCAATTGAGCCAATGGCGAGCCTTGGCGGTGAGCGAATCATTGTTGAGGATGATAAGTGGACAATTAGCATGCGTGACGGCAGTCTTGGTGCGCAGTTTGAGCACACGGTTCTTATTACTGAAGACGGCGTAGAAATTTTAACGAAGATTTAATAACAGTTACGGGTGGGGAGGAAGCAAGATGGAAAAGCAGGCACTCCCGCAGTACCCAGATTTTATAGAAGCCTTTAACGCGGTTGAAGTTCCGCCGGCGACTGTTTTTCAGGATGCTGTTGATGCCGAAGATCTTAAGCGTGCCTACCTTGAAGACATTAAAAACTCATTAGATCTTAGCCCGCGAACACTAGATGCCTTTTTTAAGCAGGAAACAAAGCTCCTCTTCCCACTTGATAGGGAGGATGCGATTCGCCGCGGCGAGAGTGGCATTATGACAGATGACTCCATCACGCTACTACGGTATTGCGGGCGCCAAGCGCTTGCTTCCGTCATGCTTATTCGTGATGACTATAACTATTCTGTTCTTCACTGTGCGAAATATCCCATCATAGAGCGGGTAGCGCAGGATATTCGGGCATATCAGCATCTTGAGCGAATCGAGGCTGGCCTTGCATAGGCTAGTAGGGTGTTGTAGTTTACAACACTTACCACAACCAGTATACTAAAGCATATGCAGGAAAATTCTCAATACGCTATCGGCTTAGACATTGGGACTACAAAAGTGCGCACGATTGTTGCGCATATTGATAGTACTACTGGCGTTCCAACAATTGTTGGAGTTGGTCAGGCCGCCAACTCTGGTATGCGAAAAGGTGTCGTTGTTAATCTTCAGGGGCCAGGGCAGGCAATAGACACTGCACTAGGTGAAGCTGAACGCATGAGCGGCTACCAGGTACACGGCGCTACTATTAGCTTGAACGGGACTCATATCCTTACTACTCATGCAGATGGCATGGTTGCAGTAGGCGCAGGTGACCATGAAATCACACCTGATGACCTTGATCGTATTAAAGACGTCGCTACTATGGGTAAGGTCCCGGCGAATCGTCAAATCCTTGATGTTATTCCACATTCATACCGCCTTGATGGCCAGGATGGTATTAAAGATCCGCTTGGTATGACCGGAACGCGCCTTGAAATTGACGCACATGTTATCTCTGCGCTAACACCGTACCTTGTCAATGTAGAGAAGACGGCTGAATCTGCGCAGGTAACACCACACGCTATTGTGCCAACCGCCATGGCCGCCGCACGTGCAGTACTCAGTGAGTCACAGATGGAGAATGGTGTTGCAGTTATAGATATGGGTGGTGCCACAACCAGCATTGCTGTTTACGAAGAGGGCGACCTCCAATACACCGGTGTCGTGCCAATTGGTGGTCATAATATCACCAATGATCTTGCGATTGGCCTCAAGACCGACCCAGAAATTGCAGAACTTGTAAAAACCAAACACGCCTGCGCGCTGAGTCATGCTGAAAAAGACACGGTAGAAGTAAAGCACAATAAAGAAACGCATACTTTCTCGAGTGAAGAAATGAATGAGATTGTTGAGGCGCGCCTTGAAGAAATCTTCGAGGGTATTCAGATGCACCTTAAGAAAGCCGGCCGTGCTGGGCGTCTTCCAGGCGGCATTGTTCTTGTAGGCGGTGCATCAAAGCTCAAGCACATGGCTGAGTACACTAAAGAAGCCCTTGGCCTCTCTGCGCGTCTTGGCCAGCCAACAGGCTTTGGTGGTGTGGCTGATGATATTGATAAGCTCGAGTTTGCAACGGCAATTGGCCTTATGTTGATTGACGCAGAGCAGGCACCTACAGTAGAGCGTAAGTCTGGCGGTGGTCTTAAGATGAAGGCGCCAAACACAAAAGACCTAAAGGGAAAAGCTTCGAAATTATTCGGTTGGTTTAAACCGTAGCCCGTGGGTGATATAATGAGAGCTAATAGAGATAACAAACTGGGGGAGAGACAGGCATGCCTGAAGTAAAACCAAGTGACATTCAGACGTTTGCAAGCATCAAAGTTGTTGGTGTAGGCGGCGCAGGCGGTTCTGCCGTCAACCGTATGAAAGAAGCAGGCCTCAGTGGCGTGCAATTTATTGCAATGAACACAGACGCTCAGGCGTTGCATAATAGTAAGGCAGATGTGAAAATCCACCTTGGTCACGGAACAACTTCCGGTCTTGGTGCGGGCGCAGACCCACTGACGGGTGAAGCTGCTGCAAATGAATCACGTGATGAAATCAAGAAGGCTATTGAAGGTGCAGATATGGTATTTGTTACCATTGGTGCCGGTGGTGGTACTGGTTCTGGTGCTGGTCACGTTGTGGCTGAAGTTGCACGTGAACTTGGTATTCTTGTAGTTGGTGTTGCCACTCGTCCATTCAGCTTTGAAGGCGAAAAGCGCCGCAAGAACGCAGAGTGGGCTATTTCACAGCTCCGCCGAAGCGTTGATACGCTTATTACTATTCCTAATGATCGTCTTCTTCAGACAATCGACCGCCGTACGCCGCTTCTTGAAACATTCAAGATTGCCGACGACGTTCTTCGCCAGGGTGTGCAGGGAATCTCAGAGCTTATTACTGAACACGGGCTTATTAACCTCGACTTCGCAGACGTAAAGGCAATTATGAGCAACGCTGGCTCAGCACTTATGGGTATTGGCCGCGCCTCAGGAGACAACCGTGCCTCACTTGCTGCACAGCAAGCTATCGAGTCACCACTCATCGAGGTGTCTATCGACGGTGCACGCGGTGTTCTCTTCAACGTTACTGGTGGCTACGACATGAGTATGTCTGAAATCCAGGAAGCGGCTGAGATCATCACTAGCGCAGTGTCACCAGATGCAAATATCATCTTTGGTGCAACGCTAAAGCCGGATATCGAAGATGAGCTCATCATTACTGTAATTGCAACAGGTTTTGACTCAGCGTATTTTGAAGAGGAAGGCGCTGCTACTGAACAGGGCGATACCCCAGGCGCAGACCTCTCTGAGAAGATTAACGCTGCTATTGATGACGACGCAGTGAGCGCGATTGATATGAACCTTGACCAGAGCGAATCTGCAGCTATTTTTGCAGAAGAGCCTGCTGAAAATATCTGGAACCAAAACCCAGAAGAGTCAGACGAGTCTGATACGCCGGCATTCCTTCGCCGCCGTAAGAAGAACAAGAACAAAAAACAAGCAACTGACTCAGAAGACTAGAGCAAGCCAGAAAAAGGAGACGACATATGGGAAGAATCATCATTGGTGACAGCCGAGTTATCGAGTCTCGTGAAGTAAGTGATGGCGTGACGATTCGCCGCCGTCGTGAAGCTCCTGACGGCAGTCGCTTCACTACCTATGAACGCATTGAAAAGCCAAACCTCGCCATTATAAAAAAAGATGGCGTGCGCGAGCTCTATGACCGTGAAAAGCTTGCTACGGCAATCCGCCGCTCGGTAGGAAAGTTCTTTACTTCAGAGGTAGAGGTTGAGACGATGATTGACGTCATTGAAGACGCACTTTACGACCTTGGTGAAAGTGAAATTACCTCAAAGCAGGTAGGTGATAAGGTGCTTGATGAGCTCGCAAAGCGCAATGAAGTTGCCTACGTACGCTTTGCAAGTGTCTACCAGGAATTTAAGACGCTCGATGACTTCGTTGCTATCCTAGAGCAACGTCGCCGTAATCTAGAGAAGTCCTCTGAAGAGGCGGGAGCCTAGGTAGCATGCGCGTTGTAGTTGTGTACAAAGAGCAGTCAGAGTATGCACGTACGGTAGAGGAGTTTCTACGCTTCTTTAAACAGGTAACGGGGCGCGAGCTAGAAACCATGGAGCCAGAGACGCGCGACGGCATTGGTTTTTGTACCACCTATGACATCATGCAGTACCCAACGGTCATTGCACTGACAGATGATGGACAAATGCTTAATAAGTGGGCGGGTCTTCCACTCCCAACAGTTAACGAAGTTAGTTTTTACGGATAAAAGGAAAAGGTATGACAGTATTCGGTGCACTATTTAAGAAAAGTTCAGAAAAGACTGAGGCACGAAGTGTGCGAAATGCCTTCATTGTGCTTTTTGTGGGTGCTGTCTTGGCGCTCATTGCCGCGTTTGTCTTGAGTATTGAAGAAATCCACCTCTTGAAGGACCCAGATGCAGTTTTAGCCTGTAGCTTTAATCTGGTACTGAACTGCGCAACCGTCATGCAGACATGGCAGGCGAGCGTCTTCTTTGGAATTCCTAATATGTTCATCGGCCTCATGGCCTTTCCGGTGCTGGTAACCGTTGCTGTGGCAGCGCTGTGGGGCGGTGCAAGCTTTAAGCCGTGGTTCCTCCGCGCGCTCAACATTGGCGTACTCCTTGGGACAATTTTTGCCTACTGGCTCTTCTTTAATAGCGTATATGTCATCCAAGTGCTTTGCCCATGGTGCCTCATCGTCACCTTTAGCTGTACACTCATGCTTGCCGCAACCACGCATATTACGCTCCGAAAGAATCTCATTGGCCTTCAGAAGAAGACAAACGAAAAGGTGCAAAACTTCCTTAGGGGCGGCTATCACCAGCTTATCGTAGCGAGCTGGATCGTTCTGATGATTGCGCTTGTCTTCTTGAAGTTCGGCGCTGAACTCTTTGCCTAGAGAGGCGAAGGCTTTGCTATGGCGGATTCATTCTACAAAGCCACGAAGCAGCGCCTTGAGCGCTACGGCGTCTTTACTCCCGGCGTCATCGAATCTGTGTAAAATAATTTGAACAGTACTCTGTTACGTTGTATACTATATATAGAAACGTTTGAGCGGCTATCACCCGCAAGTTTTTGGGAAGAACAGCTACGGCCCACTAGACCCCAACGTGACCGCCACGTCAGAGCACTCAATCAAGCGCTGAAAGTTAAAACCTTTTGGAAACCGGATGGTACCACCCGCACCCGCGGGCTCCGGTGGACGAAGGGTTTTATTATTTTAAAGAGGTACACATGACAGCAAACTTCATCTGTTATAAAAAATGCACAACCTGCAAAAAAGCAGAGAAGTTTTTGCGTGAGAATGATATTTCTTACACCGCACGCGACTACACAGAAGACCCGCTCAGCGCCGCGGAAATAACGGAGCTCTGGAAGGCATCAAGCCTTCCACTCTCAAGATTCTTTAACACGAGTGGGCAAATCTACCGCCAGGAAAAGATAAAAGACTTACTCCCAAGCCTGAGCGAAGAAGAGCAGATCAATCTCCTTGCCAAGCATCCAAAGCTCATAAAACGCCCCATTATTCAAATGAAAAACACCGTGCTCGTAGGATTTAAAGAAACTGAATGGAAGGAACTCGCATAATGAAATTTCACGCAAATACACGCCGCCGCGCTCTAGAGTATGAAAAAGATATTCTTAACTACTGGAAAGAAAACAAGACTTTTGAAAAGTCGGTTGATTTCCGTCCGGCTGATAACGCCTACGTGTTTTACGATGGCCCTCCATTCATCACCGGCGTGCCGCACCACGGAACGCTCCTCAGCTCTATCGTAAAAGACACCGTGCCACGCTATCAAACCATGCAAGGCAAGCGTGTTGAGCGCGTCTGGGGCTGGGATACGCACGGCCTTCCAGCTGAAGTTTTCACGGAAAAGAAGCTTGGTATCAAGGATCGCCGTGAAATTGGCACAAAGATTAGCCTTGAAGAATACATTACTACTGCTCGTGAGAACATGACCCAAACAGGTGACCTCTGGGAAGATACCATTGACCGCATTGGCCGCTGGGTTGATTTCAAGGGTGCCTACAAGACCATGGACAAAGAATACATGGAGTCTATTTGGTGGGCGTTTAAAACCCTCTTTGAAAAGGGGAAGATCTACGAAGGCGAGCGCGTGCTTATGTACTGTACCCGCGACGCAACGCCACTTTCTAAGGCAGAGGTCACTATGGACGCCGGCGCCTACCAAGACGTCACTGACCCAAGCGTCTACGTGAAATTTAAGCTAGAAAACGGCAGTACGCTCCTTGCCTGGACGACCACTCCGTGGACTCTCCCGGCTAACACAGCCACAGCCGTAAACCCTGAACTTGAGTACGCGGAAGTACAAGTAGGCGATGAACAATTTATCTTGGCCAAAGAACTTATTCAGAAGGTTCTGACTGACGCTAAGCACCAGCCACTTGAGCACACCGTACTTCGTACGCTCAAGGGTGAAGAGCTCATTGGCCTTAGTTACGAGCCACTCTTTGAAGATAGGGGAGAGGGCGCACACAAGGTATGGGCAGCTGATTACGTCAGCGCTGAAGACGGAACGGGTATCGTCCATCTTGCACCAGCTTATGGTGAAGAAGACTTTATTCTTGCGCAGGAAAAGGGCATTCCTGTTGTACACGTCATTGATGAGAGCGGCCTCTACTCTGAAACGGAGTGGAAGGGCGAAAACGTCTGGGAAATCAACAAGACCATTGCTAAGACACTGCATGAGCGCGGCACTGTCTGGAAGATTGATTACATCCGCCACAGCTACCCGCACTGTCACCGTTGTGGCACGCGCCTCATGTACCGCGCGCACCCAAGCTGGTTTATGGATATTCAGGGTCAAAAAGAAGAAATGCTTGCGCAAAATACAGAAGGAATCGAATGGTTCCCAGCCCACATCAAGCACGGCCGTTTCCAAAAGAACATGGAAGCTGCACCAGACTGGAATCTTAGTCGCGACCGTTTCTGGGCAACGGCGATGCCCGTCTGGGAAGGTTACGACACTGACGGCAAGAAGCACCAGATTGTTGTAGGAAGCTACGCAGAACTCAAAGAGCTTTCTGGTGTTGAGCTTGAAGATTACCACCGCCCATGGGTCGATGACATTACCTTTGAAAAGGACGGCATCACGTATACGCGCATTGATAAGGTGATTGACGGCTGGTTTGAATCAGGCAGTATGCCATTCGCCCAGTTCCATTACCCGTTTGAAAATAAAGAAAAATTTGAAGCAAACTTCCCGGGTGATTTCATCGCCGAATACGTTGGGCAGGTCCGTGCATGGTTCTATTACCTCCAGGCAGTCAACGTTGGCCTCTTTGGAAAAGCACCATTTAAGAACGTGATTGTTACCGGAACACTTGCCGGCAACGATGGCCGCAAGATGAGCAAGAGCCTTGGCAACTTCACCGATCCAAATGAGCTCATGGATAAGTTCAGCGCGGATTCACTCCGTATGCTCATGCTCAGCTCGCCAGTGCTCGCAGGGGAAGATTTTAGCCTTCAAGATAAAGACGTCGGCGATGTCGCTCGTAAGCTCAGCATGGTCTGGAACATGTACGACTTCTTCACAATGTACGCCGACGTAGACGGCTGGGAGTTTACCGATGAAATGCGTGACGCAGCCGGCCTCCCGATAGACCCACTGAGTATTGAGGGGCTCATCCAGAACCCGCTTGACCAGTGGATTATTAGCCGCGTCCACCAACTCTTAAATGAAATTGAAGAACATATGGACAGGTATGACATCCCAAGTGCAGTGAAGCCGATCCTGCCGTTCCTTGACGACGCCTCAAACTGGTATGTCCGCCGTTCACGCCGCCGCTTCTGGAAATCAGATGACGATGGCGACAAGCAAGCAGCCTACCGCACCCTCCACTACGTACTGACGCGCGTCAGCCAGGCGCTCGCGCCATTCGCGCCATTCATGGCCGAAGAACTGTACCGAAAAATGACGAACAACGAAAGTGTTCACCTCACCGACTGGCCAAAGGTCAGTTCAAAGAACGAGCTTGTCATTGACCGCATGGCCCGTACCCGCGAAGTCATTGAACAGGGCCTTGGCCTCCGTATGAAGCGCGACGATGACCACGGTCAAATCAAGATTCGCCAGCCACTCTCAACCCTAGCGTACAGTGGTGAGAAGCTTGATGCGTTCTACGAAAACATCATCGCTGAAGAGGTGAACGTAAAGACCGTTTCGCACGAAGTAGGGGAGGGTGACGTTACTTTGGATAAGTCCATCACTCCAGAACTCCACCGCGAAGGCCTGAGCCGCGAAGTCATTCGCCACGTGCAATCCGCGCGCAAGAACGCCGGTCTTAATGTTGACGACCGTATTGTTCTGAGCCTCAAAACAGAAGATGAAACACTCGCACAGGCCATTACTGAACACGCAGAGGTCATTACCGCTGAAACACTCACCGAAGGCGCTATCTCAGACGCACCATACAGCCACAGTGCCGAAGCAACCATTGAAGGCGCAACTCTTACTGTATCGCTCCAAAAGGCGTAATACGTGGACGGCATCTACGTCAGCGACGAAGCATTCAACGCCCTCATCAGCAGGGCGATGGATGAGCTGCCGCAAGAGTACATTACCGGTCTTGATAACGTCGTCATTACCTATGCCGACGCGCCAGATGAAACCCAACGTCAAAAATCCCACCTTGATACCGAGGGTGGGATTTTACTTGGCCTCTATGAAGGGGTGCCGCTGACGCAGCGAAGCTCCATGGCGGCCTATTCGCTCCCTGATAAAATCACGCTCTTTAAACACGCCATTCAGACCGTATCGCGTACCCCAGAAGAGTTCTACGAACAAATCAAACGCACACTCTGGCATGAAATTGCCCACTACTACGGGCTTAGTCACGAGGACATGGACCGCTTAGAGCACGGGCAGTAGGTTACTTAACCTCAACACCACCCAGCGCTGCAATGCCAGTAAGCACAAGAACAGGGCCATCGCCTTCGTCTTTACCGCGCGCCTTATTCTCAACGCCACCCGCTATTGGGGCGACCTTAGAAATCACACGCCATTCACGTGGCACGTGAATCTCAACGCCGCCACAAATAGCTGTAATATCAAGGGTCGCTTCTTTTTTAATCACCGCATCGCGCAGGTCAAGTGACGCACCGCCAAAGATCGCCGTCACGCGGCCACCCTTATAATCCTTCGCTGCATTCACCGTCTCACTTCCGCTAAAAATGACAGAAATATTATCCATATCATTTGAACCAAGTGGTATCTTGCGCCGCTGCGTTGCAGAAAAGATAACCGAAAGCCCAATCGCAATCAACACAATAGGGAAGACCAGTCCAAAGACATTAAACGTAACCACCTCAAGGTTACGCAGAAGAAGGAGTGTTCCAATCACCCCAAGCACCAACGCCCAAAGGTAGTTACGGCGTGCATCGCCAATCGCTACAAAAATACCCGCAAGCACCAGCAGTGCCGGCCACCACGTGTTAAAAAGCCCCCAGAAGGAAAGGATGTTCAGTGCATCAAGCAGTGCCCCTGTTCCAAGTGCTACAATTAATACTCCCGTAACGTTGCGTAGAATAGTTTGCTTCATGCGTATAGTGTAGCACATCCTAAGCATTGACTTTTTAGCTAAAATATGCTAGTATATATACTATATTCATAAGCGGTACACTAAAAAGAAAAAACACTATGCACCAGTCTGAAAATCAACCACCCAACTCTGACCGCCGCCGCGAGCTTGTCCAGCGGTTTAACGAGCCTGAGGGTAATTACCAGCTCCTTCATGAGGATTCCCAAGGCCAGAAGAGGACTGCAAGTGTTATGGACCGGCTTGATACTGACGGTATCCTCCAAAAATACGTCCAGCATACAGATAAAATCATTGGCATCGCCGACGGTTCTATTGCAGAGCGCAATATTCTTGACCCCGTAAACCCAGAACGCTCAGCCCAGAAGCCAGACACCATTATCTTTCTTGATAAATCAGGTCGCCCCGTTGCGGATTTCGTCAGTGGTCTTTGGGAGCAGTTTGCTAAAGAGGGTACAGTGATGCCTGATTTTGAATTCCTCAACATCGACCGCGTTAACTGGTTCATGGACCAGGGGTTTAAGCGTGAAGAGGCCGAGACAATCCGCGGCCCACTGGACTTCGATATTGATAAGGTAAGCGAAGAAGACATTGCCCGTATTCGTGCACTCTTTACCATTGGTGATCTTTCTGAAGAAAATTGGCAAGAACAGGTAATGAACCAGCCAACAACTCTTGATGGCAAGAACATTCTTATTATTGACGAGGTAAGAAGCCAAGGTGGAACGCTCAGCATTGCCACACAGCTCCTTCGCCGCGCCATTCCAGAATCAACCGTCAGCGGTGAATATTTCTGGGAAACGAGCTACACCCAAATGGCAGATAGTAAAAACAAGGCCGATTCAGTTCCTGTCTGGTATAGCAAAGAAAACCCAATGGGCCGTGGAATAGGTGATATTAGTAAAACCTACTACGAAGCGCAGTATGAGCGCGAGCCATCGCAGGAAAATCTTCGCCGTAAAATTGGCTGGTCGGTACTTTCTGCGCCACACTTTACCACTGATGAGAATGGTGAAATTATTCACACAGAAGACAGGCGATACAAGACCCTCCTTCAGGATATTGCGTATCTATCGTACGCGGTAGCAGATGGTCGTATTCTTCGCAGCCCTGACCGTGGCCGTAGCTATGAAGACCAGGATGTTATCTTTGAAGAGCAGGGTGTGACTCCACGCGAAGCAAGTGAGTGGCGTAGTGGATCAAAACGTCTGAAGAAGCAGCAGGAGAGTGCTGATAGGGTTGCTGAGGCTCAAGAAAAGGTGCGCCAGGACCGCGCAGCTCTGGTCAATCACTAGGCGGCGCGCTTGCCACGCCCCACGCTCCATGTGCATGTGCGGCAGTCACACCCCCGCACCTCAGCTCCTGCAACACAGAACAATTGACCACTGTTGCAACAGAGGTCGGACGACTCCATAAAATAGCCCACCCCCTCATAGAGCAGGACCCTGCCCCAACCTCAGCGCGAGAAACCCCAGGCTAGCGATTCGTAACAGCCAAGGAGGCTGCTGAGATTGTGCGCCTCTATGCGACGGGCATCACTGCGACCGACGTGAGTGAAAAAACTGGACGCCCGCTCCGTACCGTGACAGATGTTCTGCGTCGGCACGGGATAGAGATCAGAAAGCAGTATAGGCGAACGGAGGCGAACCCTGCCGAGATTGCGCGACTCTACCGGGCTGGCGAATCGGTGAGAAAGATTGCAGAAAAGCTGGGCGTGAGTAAGAGCACTGTGGGCAAGTACCTCGCGAACGCCGGTGTGCCGTTGCGCAGTAGGAGCGAGGCGGCGGTCCTCCGAGGAAAACGCTCCAGAAGTTCAGTGCATGAACTGCAGGGCACTTCGGATTGATAAGAGTCAAAGACCCAACCCCATCTGGCCTAGTTTAAGAGGCAACGAATCGCAGCACCGACTGATCTGATGCCACCACTATGAGGGGCTGAGGAGATATCAGAGAAGTCGACTCCGAAGACGTCGTCTGCCCAATCAGGATTGACGGAAGCAGACCATAAAATGCCGAATTCTCCCTGACCGTCCAAATTACTAAACTCAGGGTCAAAAACTCCCGAATATGTACCCTTAAAAGCTCCGCCATAACGCCAATGGAAGACGTCGAGCTCCGAGTTATCTACGTAGGGGCCAGCCCCGCCAAACGCAATATCAAGTTCAATCAAATCGGTTTGCACCTCACCCTTCCCTCCGGTCGGTAGCCGCCAGCCTACGGGGCAGATCGAATGCTGCGCACTTCCTGTGGCGAGAGTGGCTCGCGTTTCGCCAGCTGTAGCAGCTGAAAAATTGTAGAGATAGCCGTAGTTACTAGAACCCGCGCCCGTGTCGCCGGGGACCGGCCCATATGCACGGGGGGTGTCATATTCGCCCGCTCCGCCAGTCGTGAGCTGTGGCAACGTAAAGTTACTTGCCACGCTCGTGTCAGCTGGCGTGAGAGTTATTGCTCCGCTGGTGCTCCCGAGCTTGAGATTGGTGAGCATCCAGCATTTGCCGTCGGCCAATTTGGCTATTTCATATGTTCTTGTTGTGCCGCCGCGGTTGTCTGTGACAGTGCGGATGGCGCTGGTGTTGCTGCCAGTGAATTCTGGAAGGGCTTGGCACTGTGCTGAGGTGACGTTTTGGATGGGGCTGTTGGCGGCGATCTCGTTACCACCTCCGCCAGTGGTGTGGCCAGAACAGGCACCTTCTTGGATACTGCCGCTCTGGGTGATGTGGAAGGCTCGGCCGTCTTTGGCGGCAGTAGCACAGAAGCCTTGGCCACCGCTGGTTTGAGAGTACTGAATGATGTCAGACAGCCCAGCGGGCTTCATGGATGGGTAAGCCCCTGTTTCTGCTTGAGCGATCCCCACCTTTTTGGCGGCCGTGTTGAGATCTGCTTTGAGGGCAGAGTCACGGGCGTTGGCGGTAATGCCGTTATACGCCACGATGGTAATGGCAGCGAGGATGGCGATGACTACTACGACGATGAGGAGCTCCACGATGGTGAAGCCAC